>Ga0255344_1000204_pt1 | contig 101205 bp, 75 predicted proteins | sample wastewater_treat_5_FD_192414 | JGI IMG/M metagenome (GOLD analysis project Ga0255344, IMG submission 192414) | Wastewater microbial communities from Lulu Island WWTP, Vancouver, Canada - plant18 | ecosystem: Engineered > WWTP > Wastewater > Unclassified | place: Canada: Vancouver, British...
ACGCCTCCGGTGGAGGGGAAGACAATGTCGTCAATCCAGGCGCAGTCGCTTCCCGCAGAACTGTAGCCGTCTTTCGCGTATTCCCAGGTGAAGATGTTCATGCCGGGCTGGACGTCATAGGTGACCTGGCTCCAGATATCGTTGCTGCCGGACCACTGGTTCTTCAACTGGTTGTTGATGTAGAACTTGAGGAAATCGTAGTTCTGTTCGCTGGAAACCTTTTTCCAGAAGGAAACGGTGCCGACGGCAGGGCAGTTTAGGGTCACGCTCATCGAGGTGCTCTGGTTGTGAGAGATGGTGGCGCTGCGTGCGGCGTTCGTTCCGTTATAGCTGCCGGATTCAATGGTCCAGTCGCCACCGGTGAAAGTCCAGTCGAAGGCTGAGAAATTGGTTTCGAAGTTTTCGGCAACGATGCCGGCGTTGACAACGTAGGCATTGGTGGAGACTATCTCTCCGGAAAAGAGCATGGTGTTGATATTGACAGTGGAGCCGCTGGGAATCTGGGAACTGAAGGTCACGAAATACTCAATGTAGCTTTCGCCGCCCGCGGGCAGGGCCGCGCAGGTAGTCTGCATAGGCTCGGAGACGTTCATTGCTCCGTCGATTACCATGGCAGTGGTGATTTCATTGGCTTGGGCGTGGCCGGTGTTGGTGTAGGGGAATTTGAGGGTCACGCTTTCGCCGGGATCGATCATGCCGTTGTTGTTGCCCAGAAAATCCTCGATCACTATCCCCCCCCAGGTGAAGGCTGGGGCGTTGAGGGTGAAACTGCGGTTGTATTCATAGGTTTCGGTGCCGGCGGTGGCCACGATGTGAATCTGAGCCACATGCTGGTCCGGAACGTTGCCAGCCACCTGAATGCTGAATCCGGTGACGGTGCTGCCGCTGGAGCTGGGGCCGATGTCCGCGATTGCTTCGCTGTTGCTCAGCACGGTGAGATACTGGTCATCGGTGCTGATGGCCACGTTCACACCGGTGGCGGTGTCTGTGCCCACGTTGTCCAGAGTCACATTCACGGTTATGGTTTCGCCGTATTCAGGGATGTTGTTGTTGTCGTCAGAGACAACCATGTCAGCCACGATCAGGTAGGGTCCGCTGGCCGGAAGCACTTGCACTGTGCCAAGATGGGTGACTTTATTGAAGGCTGTGATGGTGAGAGTGAGGTCCATCGGCTGCAGAGGCGGATTGGCCATGTTCAGGGTCAGGGAACCGGTAAGGTCCGCGATGCCGGTGGCATAGACAGTCCCGGCAGCGGACAGGGTTACTCTTGCGCCGGGAATCGTTTCCACCAGGAAGCTGCTCATGCCAAGGAAGAGCACGGGACTGTAAGTGGCCGTGAGGGTTTCGGGATTCTTGCTGCGCACCATCAAGGAGGCGTCGCCAAAGATGTGCCAGCATTTATACTCGCTGAACCCGTTGGTGCCGTAAACCTCTATCATCTTGGAGGAGCCGTTGTAAAACAATCCGCCCATGGTCTCTTTCGCTTCCGCGATCAGGAGGTCAGTAACCTCGTCCTGGGCGCGCATCGGGGGTGCCCAGCTTTGGTTGACGCTGCTGGCATACATACCTATGGCCCCGGCAGGAGCGTTCGTGTTCTCGTTCACAGAACGCAACCAGGCTTCGGCGAAGCAGGTCTGGCTAACGAAGTTGCCGTTCACGCAGGCCACGCTGACGATGAAGGGCAGCATGTTATCGTTGGTGAGGGCGTTCACGTGGTTGTTGCTGAACCCGGTGGTGACCCAGGTAGTCTCTGACCCGTGGCCCACATAGTTGATGAATCCGCGTCCAGCGTTGACATTGGTGGCCACTTGGGTGGCAGTCGCCCCCATGGTTTGATACATCTGATCCACGCTTACATAGCCATAGTTCAATAGATCGGTGCGAATGTTTTCCATGTGCTGCTGGTCGCTTTCGCCCATGTCGCCCTGGCCGCCGCCGCCTTCGTTGGAGGCGATGCCCATGGCACGCTGGATCCAGTCGCTGCCGGCTTGGATATCCCGTTCATAATAGACGGTGCGCTGTACCTGGGTTTGCATTTCGGCTTCGTTTTGGGCGGAGAACCTGCCCACATAGATATCCGGATAATTGTCGGCTCCCGCCAGCAAAGCATAGGAGGGGTCGGAACCGCCGCCACCGGATGAAAGGGACGGCACCTGGGGCGCGTCACCGAAAATCTGAACGAACATCAGGCCGTCGTTGAGGTCATACTGGTTTTGGATATAAGTCTTGATCTGGTTGGCGGTGGGGCCGGCAACCGTCACGTCCACCACATCCACCCGGTAGCCGTTCTGGCGTTTCCAATCCACCCAGGGCTGCATCACTGTATCGAACATTGAGTGCTTGATAGCCAGGATGCGTCCGGATTCAGCCAGGTCAGGATATTTGGCTTCGTTGAAATTGAGGAACATATTCCGGTAGATGCCGGCAAATTCGTTCGCGTGGGAGCTTTTTGCCACGGGCAGGGAATTGGTAAGGTCGGTGCCGGAAGCATCGATGGCCACGCTCAGCTTGGTGTAGACCCGCAGAGTCTGCGTTGCGGGAAAATATACAAAAGGTTGGAAGCGCACCGTGATGCCGCGGTAATCCCTCAAAATGAAAGGTTCGGTGAGGTATGCGTTTTCCGTGGGCCAGGGCTGGTCGCCAAAATAGACATCGCCAAAGGTGTAGGGCACCGAATCCGGATAAATATCGCGGGTGAGGTTGCCTTTGGAAGGGGCCACCGGCATCTGCAGCTCCACATATTCACTATCCACCAGGCTGAGCCGCATCAGGGCGGTGTTGGGTATGATCACGCTGCGTGCCAGCACGGGCAGGGTGGGGAAGCCTGCTTCCAGGGTGATGCCTTCTTTCTTCAGGCTCAGCTCGTGCCAGGTTGCGCCATTTATAGTAACAGGCTTGGCGTCGAATTGCCCCAAAGTCAGTTCCATCACCATATGGTCAGGCGTGCTCTGGGTAAGGCGGATCTGGTTGGGCATACTCCCAACCGTCACCTGTTCCGCGCTCAACGCCATTCCCAGCGCTATAAGCAGGGTTATAAGCAGAAAAATGCGTTTCATCTTTTCTCCATGGGTCTATTTATAATTTATCAGGCCGGACTTATGTTGCCCCGGCCAGAGATATATTCAATATCAAAGTCGGGCGGCGCTTTGAAAACGCCGCCCGCGTAACTACGGTTTATTTCATTAACATCATTTTCAGGGTTTTGCTATAGCCGGGAGCGTCCATGCGATACATGTAAATGCCGCTGGATACGCCGCGGTTGCTGCTGTCCTTTCCGTCCCAAACCACTCTGTGATAGCCGGCAGGCAGATTTCCATCCACAAGTTCGCGCACTAGCTGGCCCTTGACATTGAACACGCGAACGCGCACGGGACCAGTTTCTTTGGTGGAGAAGCTGATGGTGGTTTCAGGGTTGAAGGGGTTGGGATAATTGCCTTCCAGCTCGGTGACCAATGGTATGGAGCCGGGATCGTTATTGGCTGTACCAGCCTCAACGCGCACGGGGATGATCAGAGCGGGGGTGGTGGTGTCGTTGGAAGTGATTATCATCTCCAAATCGAGGTTGACAGCGGGATTGGGCACTGTGTAGGTGAGCGTGTAGGTGTGGCTTTGGCCCACGGGGATGCTGTAGGCGGAATCGTTTGCCACAGCGCTGCCATTGTGCAACAAGCCCATGCAGGAGGGATAGCTGATGGTCCCGCTCAGGGGCACTGTGCCAAGGTTGTTGATCACGAAGTCAGCCGCGAGTTGGTCATTGGGCTGAACATTCAGGAACTTGATCTCGGTCTGGGGAACATAGATCATGGCCACTTCACCGCTGCCGGCGCTGGGGAATACGATGTCGTCGATCCAGGCGCAGTCGCTGCCGGAACTCACGGAAACATCCTTGCTATAGACCCATTTGAAGGTATGGGTGCCAGCGGAAACAGGATAACTCACTTGCAACCAGTCTTGGTTTCCACTCCAGGAACCGAGCTCTTCATTGTTTATGCTGAAACGGAGGAAATCCCAGCCGTTTTCGGAGGAAACCTTACGCCAGAAGCTGATGTTACCAGCGGTACCAACGTTCATGGTGAGGGATAGTTCGGTGCTGCTGCTGTGGGAGATCGCGCCGGATTTGGCTCCGTAGAGGCCGCTGTGGGCGTTTGTAGAGCCGGACTGGATGGTCCAGGGCACGGTGCTGGTGTTTGTCCAGGGATAGGTGCTGAAATCGCCGCTTTCGAAGCCTTCGCCTGTTACGCCGATGGTGAGCAGGATGCAGTGGTTGATGTTCTGTGCGCCGGCGGAGATGGAAAGACCGAGCGGAATCATTTCGCCGTTTTGCACCTGCGGGCTCAGAGAGGCGGTGAAGTTGATGGGAATTGTCACACCCACTGCCATGGGCGGCAGGGTGAAGCTGGTGGCGCTGAGGCTAACCTCGGGATGGTTTACAACGAGGGTGAGGGTGCCGCTGTCGGTGGGCATGTGGCCGTTGTTAACTATATCCACACTGATGGAGATGTCTTCTCCTGGCTCCAGGAAGCCATCGCCGTCCGGGTCGAAGAGGATGGGATTGCCGAATTGCAGGTGGGGAGCGTTCACAGTGATGCTGCGGCTGGTGACCCACTGGTTGGTTCCGTCTGAAACGGTGATGTCGAACGGAACGCTTGTCTGATCCGGAATGGCATTATGGATCAGCACGCTGAACAGGTCTGTCTGGCTGGTGGTCCCGTTGGCGGGAATGTCGGGCAGGCTTTCAGTGGCTTCTAGGATGCTCACGTACTCGCAGGTGCTGCTGAGGGTGGCGGTGAGGTTGGAGGCCTGCTGGATGCCCACGTTGTTGAAAGTAAGGTCCAGGCTGATGGTCTCGCCAGCTTCGGCGATGCCGTTGGCGTTGGGGTCGTTAACGGTGATGGGGCTTACGGTTACGTAGGGACCACTGTTCGGAACCACCTGCACGTTAGCTATCATCGGCTTGCGCAGGGAGCGCGTGAGCACGATCTGTGCGGTGCCGGGTTCGGTGAAGGGGGTGAAGTTCAAGGTTAACATTCCGGAGGCATCGGTAAGTCCTACGCCGTGCAGCTCGTTGTTCATGGAGATGGCCACATAGCTGTAGGGATCGGCGACCACATCCAAAGTGCCGAGGCCCAGGAACATCGTTTGCGGAGCCTCAAAGCTGTTTTGGGCGGGAATCCCCAGATAGGGAATGAGGCTGGGATCACCCATCACGCAGTACACTTCCCAATAATAGTTGATGCGGTTGCTGTTGGACTGCACCACGGCCATGTTGCCCATTGACATGGCGGAGGCGGCGGTGCTGCCCCAATCCGTGAAGGCTTCGTTGTTATCGTGGAACAGAGCGTCATAGTAGCCCAGTTTGTTGGGGTCGTAAGCCGGGGCTTGCCCGTTCGGATTGGTTTTGAAGCCCACGCCCCAATAGTAGTCTTCATTCCAATAGGTGCTGTTGGTACCGCCGATATAGATCACACCGCCCTTGTTCGGGGCACGCAGCCATGCTTCGGCGAAGCAGATGCCGATGTCGAACGCGCTGGTGAGGCAGCAGTTGCCCACCACGAAAGCGCTTTTATTCACATTCTGCAAGTTGTTGATATCGGAGATGGTGAAAGTGGGGTCGGCCCAGGAGGTCTCGCTGCCGTGGGCTGTGTAGTTGACGTAACCCACGCCGTTGGAAACATTCGCCACGATGGCTGCGTCGGAGGTTTGGGAAGCCGGGTAAAGATAGGTGTGGGAGGTTATTCCGTGGGCGGGGTTGAAATAGTTGGTGGTGCCATAGTTGACCTGGCCGTTGGCATGGGTGGGAGCCCAGTAGCTGTCTGCGCCGGCGATCATCACCACTTCTCCCAGATAAGCGTCGCTGGGCATGGTGTACATTTCGTGCATGAGGGTCTTGTTCACCTGGTTGGTCACCTCGGCCTCGGTGGTGGCGGAAAAGCGGCCAAAATACATCTCGGGCATATAATCCGAGCCCTGCAGACGCACATAGGTGAGGTCGGTCACGTGGCTGCCAGTGGAGCCGGAATTGGACGGCACCTGAGGCGTATCGCCCACGATCAGCAGGTAGGTGGGGGCCGGGTTTTCGGCGGTGGCTGCGTTCCAGATGTTCTGGATATAGGTTTTGATGGCGCTGGCTGTGCTGCCGGTCTCGGCGGTGGTGGCCAGGATAACGTTGAATCCCTCCTGCTTTTTCCAGTTCACAAAAGGCTGCATGGCGTTCACGAAGTTGGCAGGGGTGATGATCAGATAGCTCATCGGATAGCGGTTCAAAGACATTCTTTGGGGTTCGGGATTGAGCAATACGCTGCGCAGGGGGCCCTCAAACGCAGGGGAATAGGTGCGGGCGCGCAGCTCATCGGTGGCGATGTGGTCCGGATTGATGAACTGGACTTGCACTTCGGCGCTGTAGATCACCTCGATTTCGCCCTGGGCGGGGTTGTAGCGCACGGGCACAAAATCGAGAGCGAACAGTCTGTAGCCGCGCATGTGGCCCAATTCGGTCACGCTGATCGGGGCGTCGGTGGTCCAGGCATCGCGGTTATAAAAATCTCGGTTCACTTCAAAGGGTATCTTGGTCAGGTCAGCACTTTTGGAAACGGATTCCTGGCGTGGAAAAACGGGATAGTTCACACCCTCATCCGCCAGCATGAAGCTCTTCCTCAACAAGCTGGTGAAGCTTGGGACCACCTGCGCTCCTTCCGGAACGCTGATGATCTGGCGCATCAGGGGCAGCCTGGGCAGCCCGGTGTTATTGGTGGAAGTGTATTGGTCCACACTGAGGTCTGTAAAAACACCTTCCTTGGTCTGAACTTCCTGGTAGTCCAGTTTTTCAATGCTGTAGCGGACGCTCAGGCCGTCCCCGCTGCTGCGGGTAAGCTCAGCAGTGGTGGGAAAGTTTCCCAGTTTGATCGATCCTTGGGACGCGGCCAGAAACGCCGCCAATCCCAGGATTATGAGCATGATGAAAGTTTTCTTCATGTTCTCTCCTTAGCTTTGTATCAATGTTTTAAACTTGTATTCCTTAATATATGGCATCATGATGCAAGTTCAGTTCCGAAACAGGCTAAAGTTTTGAGCCTGTCATCTGGCGTGCCGCGCAACACCTTGCTCCACCGAATGATAGGACCTGTAAGCGCCACAGTTTCCGTTTGTGGGACGAATCTCTTCCACATCATTCAAATTAATCTATCAAATTCATTGGACCCAAGGAATCTGTCAATTTCTTTCTTTTGCCATCCGGCATAGGATTAACTTAAGAGAGGGTTTTTTTGCCGGTGGATACTCCTGCGTTGCTCTGTTCCAGCGAATGGTTCAGTCCTTTCACCCCGACCGTCATGGTCGCTACCGGTCCGGATATGCATTCAATCAATTCTATCAATTCATCAATTCCCTTTCCACGGCCCCTTTTCAAGCTTCCCGTCCAGGACCTGGATACAGGATAGCTAAGATATGGATAAATATACTATATAGATATAATATATACTAATTTAGTAGGTATTAGTAGTTATATAGGTATTTATATGGTATATATGTAGTTACTCTTAATTATTGTCCTGATTGGTATGCTCTGTCCATCACGGGGGCCGTATAAAGGGAATTGATGAATTGATAGAATTGATTGAACCGGAAAATCCCTCTCTCCGGCAGATGAGAAAAAAGCTCTCTTCGAACTGGGCGACCCACTCTTTTTTAAACATGGGCCAAAACTTATATTTCCGCTCAATAGCTGAATAGCGCGCTGATTTCCTCCCGGCTGAGGGAGGAGAGCACGTTCTGGGATTCGGAAACCACCTCGTCGAAAAGCTGCAGTTTGTGCTGTTGCAGGTTCATTATCTTTTCCTCCACGCTTCCTTTGGTGATCAGGCGAAAGACCTGCACCTTGCGGGTCTGGCCAATGCGGTGGGTGCGGTCCACCGCCTGGTTTTCAACCATTGGATTCCACCAGGGGTCGTAGAGGATAACGGTATCGGCGGAGGTGAGGTTGATGCCGGTGCCGCCGGTTTTGAGGCTGATGAGGAAGAGTTTGAGCTCCGGGTCTGTCTCAAAGCGCCTCACCTCGTCCATGCGGTTTTTGGTATGGCCGTCCATGTAGGCATAGCGCAGACCCTGGGCATCGAAGACGCGGCGGATGATCTTCAGCATCTTCACGAACTGGGAGAAAACCAGGATCTTGTGTCCGCTTGCCAGGGCGTCTGTAACCAGTTCCAAAAGGTGTTCCAGTTTAGCTGAGGCTTCCAGTTCCGGCAGGATGTCCGGGTTGGCCAGGTGGGGGTGGTTGCAGATCTGGCGCAGCTTCATCAGCGCGGCCAGGATGTGCACGAAGTTGAGGTTGGCGCTCTCCGGGGCGTTGAGCAGCTTTTTCTGCACCATGTCGATGATTTGGAGGTAGAGCTTTTCCTGCACGGGGTGCATCCGGCACCAGGAAACTTGTTCCTGTTTGTCCGGAAGTTCCAGCAGCACCTCTTTCTTGGTGCGGCGCAGCAGGAAGGGCGCCACCGCGCGTTTGAGCTTCACGGCGCCTGTTTCGGGCTCTTCCAAGAATTCCTGTTTGAAGCGCTTGAGGCTGCCCAGATAACCCGGGATGAGGAAGTCGTAGATAGACCAGAGTTCGGTGAGGTTGTTTTCCACCGGGGTGCCGGTGAGGGCCAGTCTGTGGCGGGCGGAGAGCTTTTTGATGGCGTAGGTGCGTTTGGCGGCAACGTTTTTGATGTTCTGCGCCTCGTCCAGGATTATCCATTCAAATTCTTTTTCCTTGAGGGCCGCGATGTCGTTCAGCACCACCGTGTAAGAGATGATGAAGAGCTTCGCGTTCGGGTCGCGCAGCAGCTCCAGCCGTTCGGCCTTGCCGCCTTCCACGATCAGGTAGGGGATGTTGGTGTGGAACTTCTCTATCTCCGCCGCCCAGTTGTAGAGCAGCGTTTTGGGACAGACCACCAGGCTTTGGCTGTCCTCCGGGGCCCAGTGGATGAGGGCCAGCGCCTGGATGGTTTTTCCCAGGCCCATTTCGTCGGCGAGGATTCCCCCCAGGCGGTAGTGCTGCAGCATCCGGATCCAGGCCACTCCCGCTTTCTGGTAGCCGCGGAGGATGGTTTGCAGATAAGTTGGAAGAACCATCTGGCCTTCAAGATGGCCGCGCACGAGGTCGCGGGAAAAGCTGTCCAGCCATTCGTCGCCCAACATGCGGAAAGCCGGGTTTTCCAGCATGTAGCGCTGGTAATAGGGCAGGTTCACCAGCCGGGAGCGGTAAACCTCGTCCGCCAGTTTTTCGCTGCGCGACAGCAGACGCTCGGTTTCGCGGAAGACCTCAGGATTGGAAATGAAGATAATGCGTCCGTCAGCGGTATGGAGGAAATCCTCTTCAGATTTGAAGAAGCGCCTCAGTTCCTCATGGGTAAAGTTTAGGTCCCGGTAGCGGTAGGAAACTTCATATTCGAACCAGTCGATCTCTTCGCTGCGCCTGGCCCGGATTTCCACCTGCAGCCCCACTTTCTGGATGAATTCGCCCCGCAGTTCCGGTGCGATTTCGATGTCCAGGGCCTCAGATTCCAGTTCAAAGAGGCTCTGACGCAGCCTGGTTAGTTCTTCTCCGTCGCTGAAAACCAGTTGGGACTGGCGTTCCAGGCGGCCCTGCCCCGACCCGGGGATTCTGGCCGAGATCTGGCTCACCCGGTTGAAAATCTCCGGCGGCAGGTAAAACCAGGCGTTGCCGCCCCCACCGGCGTCAATATAGTCGCTGCGCACCAATGGCGCCGAGAAGCAGGTCACAGCCAGCGGTATCTCCAAAGGCTGTTCCTCCTCCCCAGAGCGCGGCGAGGGATAGATCAACCGGCCGGAGAGGGCAACATTGTCGCCCAACTTTTCCACTTTCAGGCGGACGCGCGGTTCGCCGGAAACTATCTGAGGGAGGTCGATGGAGGGGTCGAAATCCAGGTAAATGTCTTGTTTGCGCAGTTCGCGGTTGACCACGGTGCGCCAGTAGATCAGGTCCTTGGCGCTGAGCAGCAGTTCATGGCTGAATAGTTGCTCCAGGGTTTCGTTGCCCAGAGGCAGAAAGACGGGGCGTGCCTCGTTGCGGAAAAGCAGCCAGGTGGGAAAGCCGGGATAGACCACTGAAAGTTCATCCAGGATAACCGGGATGACGCGGTAGTTTTTCTTGCCGGCTGGCTCCACCCTCAGGCTGAGGGGATAGGGCTGGGAGTTGAATTTTAGCGGTTCCCCGGTCTCGCGCACCGTCAGCCGTCCATCCAAATCCTGCATCAGCACCAGGGCCGGGGCCAGGTCTTTTTTATAGAGCGACCAGAATTTCGCCTTGGCGCTGTAGGCGGCCTTGTGCGCGTTCAGATAGCGGAAGAAAGCCAGCTCGGAATCGGACAGCACCTCAAGTTGGGCCCGGTATTCCTCCAGTTTCCGGTTGGAAATTCCCTCGGGACGCCCTCCGCTCTCTATTTGCAGCAGCTTCGGCAGGTCCAGCCGACCGTAGGCGGAATGGTAGAAGCGCGCTTTGTCGGATTCCGGGTCATAAAGCCGCTCCACCTCGATCACGGCGCGGTCATGCTCCCCCCGCCAGAACTCACTGCCCCTCAGCACACTGCCGTCGCAGGTTTCCACGGCGGGGCTGTCGAAGATGTCGGTTTTCAGGTAAAGATAGGCGTAACGCAGCACCGAGAGGTAGTGGCGGCAGCTTTCCTCATCCCGGCACTCGTGGCAGTGGTGGCTGGCCACGGTTTGGGAAACGGGGTCGTAAACGATGTCAAGCTGGGTGGCGAAAAAATCGCGGCGCTCCCCGGAAGCGATGAAATGCAGATGATACAGGCCGTTCTCGTCGATGGATTTCCAGTATTGCAGGTCGCCCCGGTCAAGGGCGATCACGGCATGGTTGAAATACCACGAAGCCGATTTTTCATGGTAATCCTTGCTGAACAGGCGGGCCATCTTTCCTCTCTGGTGCTTTAATCAGTCCATTGGCAAGCGGAAGTCCATTTTTGTCAACTTATTTCCGCTCTGATTTCCTTTTTTCTGCAAGTTTCAGGCCAATTTTCCTGTTTCTTCTGCCGCCCCGCGATCCGTTACCCACTATTATAGAACTGGCAAACCGGGCTTTTCCGGGTTTTGCTGGGCTGCCCGCTAGCTTCGCCGTTTGCCCCTTCCAATTCACATCCCATTCACTTCCCGCTGACTTCCCGTATGAGCCACGGGAACTCTACGGGAGGCGAAAGGGAGGCGGAAGGGCAGGGGCAAAGGGCCTGACTGTCGGCAAAAAAGAATCCCGGAGCCAGAGGCAGCCGGGATTTGGATGATTATCAAACAGCGGTTAGAAACCGAACCAGGGGCCGATGCTGAAGCTGAGGCCGCGGAATTTGGTATCGGGCGAGCCGGAGATGGTGATATCGTCGCCGGCATCGGAATGGACCTTCCAGCCATTGTAGGTGGGGATTCCGCAGAAATAGCCCACTTCGGCGCGGAGTGAGAGCCAGGGAATGAGGTTGAGGATCAGTTCCGCCCGGGGCTGGATGATGAAGTATTCGCGCTTGAGGGTGGCGGTGAAATTGTTTTCGGTGAAGATTTGGGGCCAGGTGAACTCAGATTGGGTCTGGGTATAATAGACAGTGTGTCCACCCGCTCCAAACATCGCGCCCAGCGAGGCAGCGAAACCGTCGGTGATCAGGAAACGCTTGTCCAGGGTGAGGCCGCCGAAGGAGGCTTCGTATCTCACGGAGGCGTGGGTGACTGGATCGACATCGCTGAACTCGTAGCCGGCGCCAACTCCGCCTAAGAAGAAGCCTTTGCCGATGTTGCCTTTGCCGGCGCCGCCATTCATGAAAATACCTTTGCTGCTGATGGGATTGAATCCGAAATCGTTGTTCTGGGTTTCGTTGTCGCCGATGCTGTTGAGCAAGCCGTTCACGTGTTCCATGGGCAGGATGGTATAGTAGGGCACCCAGCCTCCTCCACCCCAGCCGAGGTCCTTTTTGCGGCTGGGCCTGTCTGTGGGGTCTTCAAGATAAGCGTCTTTGCTAATCACGCTGCCGAACCGCTTTCCCCCTTCTGGGCGCGGCTCCAGCACCAGTTCGAGGTCCGTTATTTCCACGTTTCGCCAAACGCGGAGGTTGATTTTCTGGCCGGGCCTCATCATTGAGCGCTGGCGGTCGAATTCCTCCATATTGGTAACCGGTTTGCTGTCTATCTCCATCATGATGTCGTTCTCTTTCAGGCCCGCCTTGTCGGCCGGGGAGCCTTTGGAGACTCCGGTCACGAGGATGCCGTAAAGGTATTTGTAGCCGAGTTCGTGGGCTGTGGGATAATCCAGGTCGTCCACGTAGATTCCGAAATAGACCGAAACCGGCTGTTCGGGCGCCTGGGTGGTCACCATTTCCATATCGTTATCATCGCCGCTTTGGGCGAACAAAGCGCCCAGCGCGAGAAGCAGGATGGCCAAAATGAGCGTCGCTCTTTTCATGGGAAACTCCTTGAGTGTTTTCAAAGGAAATAATAAGGCAGGCAGGGTGAATCACAAGAAAAAATAGTGGCCGGAACAGAATTGCCGAATCCGGAACAAAAACCTTGACTGGAACGGACTTTGCATAATCTGGGAATGTCCGTGGCTTTCAAGCTGTGGAGATAATGGAGACACGATGAAGAGATATCTGATCCTCGCGGCGCTGTTGCCGCTTTGCCTGGGGCTTTGGGCAAACCAATACGTGGCCGGGATTCCGGTGGGGCTGATCCGCTCCCCGTTCCAGGAGGAAAGCCTGAACCAGGCTGTGCGCCGGCTTTCGGAAGAGGGCTGCGCCATCCTGCATTACGACGCTGACCAGGCCATCGCCCTGGTGCCGGAAGGCAAATATCAGGATTACAGGCTGGCTGAACTTGACACAGCCCAAAAGCTATATCTGGTGGGAAAAATACCCGGCCAAAGCCGGCCTGAGCTTGGCGCTGGGGGCAGGCTGCTGCTTGAACTGGCCGACGCCTACCTTTTCGAGAGCGCGCTGGACGAAATCCAACTGCGGGAACAGATTACCCATCCCTTCACCCGGCTGGGCCCGGAGCCTATGCGCTTCTCCCAGACGGCTTTGCCTGCCGCTTCCCCGAGGGCCGCGAGGACGGACATTGACCAGATGGTCGCTATGGTGAACGCCGCTTCCGTGCAGAGCACCATCCAGAGCCTGCAGGACTTCCAAACCCGCTACGCGCGGGCAGACAACCGCCTCCAGGTGGCGCAGTGGATCCAGCAGAAATTCATCAGCTACGGGGTGACAGACGCGGTGCTGCAGCAATTCATGTGGCAAAACACAATCCAATACAACGTTGTGGCCACCATTCCGGGGACGACCTACCCCAACCAGTACATCGTTGTGGGCGGGCATCACGATTCGATCTCGAACAACAGCGACCCCTACCTTTTCGCTCCCGGAGCCGATGACAACGCCAGCGGCAGCGTGGCCGCCCTGGAAATGGCTCGGGTGATGATGGCCAGCGGCTACCAGCCCCGCAGCTCGATCCGCTTTGTGACCTTTGCCGCCGAGGAATTCGGCCTCTGGGGCTCAAAACACCACGCCCACACGGCCAATCTGGCCGGCGAAAACATCCGCCTGATGATCAATCATGACATGATCGCCAACCAAAGCGGGCCCCAGCCCTGGCAGGTGTGCCTGATGCCCTACGACGGATCGATTGACCACAGCGCCTACGCGGCCCTGATCACGGAGCAGTACACAGACCTGGATACCTATTACGGAGGCTTGAACAGCGGCAGCAGCGACAGCCATCCCTTCTGGCAAAACGGCTTTCACGTCATCTACTTTTTCGAGGATGAGTTCTCGCCAGTGTATCACACCTCCCAGGACGTCGTGGCCAACCTCAATCCCGCTTACTGCGCCGAGGTGATCAAGGCCTCCGTGGCCTGCGCTGCCTCCTTTGCTGATATGCCTTCCTCCCCGGTAGGCCTTTCCGCCCAGGATTGGGGCGACGGATCCACCATCCTGCTGACCTGGGAAAACTTGAACGATCCCCTGATCAGTTACTACAATGTCTATTACAGCACGGTTTTTGGCGACTGGGGCGCGCCGCTCACCACTTCCAGCAACTATCTGTCGGTACAGGGCCTCACCCAGGGCCAGTTGTATCATTTCGCGGTGGGCTCCGTGGACAACTTTGGCAACGAAAGCTATCTGGTCTATACCACAGCGATGCCGCTCTCCGTTCCGCTGCAGCCGCAAAACTTCATTGACCAGCCCCTTTATCAGAGCATCTCGCTGGATTGGGACGACAACCGCGAGCATGACTTCGCTGGCTACAGGCTCTACCGCTCTTCACAGCCTGACGAGCTGGGACAGCAAATTGGCGGTTTGCTCACGGAAAGCGAATATCTGGACAACGATGTGGTGGGTTCGCCAAGCTATTACTATTACAGCCTTTGCGCGGTGGACCAGGACGGCAATGCCAGTCCTTTCACCCAGGTTGTGAAAAGCCGTCCCGTTACTCTGGACCAGGGTGTGCTCATCGTTGACGAAACCGAGGACATGAGCGGAACGAATCCCTTCATGCCCACCGATCAGCAGGCGGACGATTTTTACGCTTATGCCAGCGCGAACTTTACCACCACAGAGCTTGACATCAATTCTCTGGATGAAAACCTGCGCCTGGCCGATATCGGAATCTACTCATCCATCATCTGGCACGGGAATGACCAGGCCAGCATGGATTATCCTTATTTCGCGCGGGATGCCCTGAACCAGTACATTCAAGCCGGGGGCAACGTGTTTTTCAGCGTGTATTTCCCCTCGCTGGCTTTCGAGCTGAATGCCAACTATCCGGGCAATTTCAACAGCGATTCCTTTATCTACGACGTGATCGGGATCGCGTCTGCTGACTACTCCGGCAACGCAGCCCGTTTTCGCTTCGCCATCCCGGCTCAAGGCCAGATTCCCGCTGTGAGCGTGGACCCGGAAAAGACCTTGTCAGTCATGAACGGACACATCATCCGCGTTGAAAGCATCGGCGCCAGCCCCGGTTGCACCACCATCTACAACTATGGCACGGATTACGCTGACGACACGCCCCAGGGAGCGATGGCCGGCATGCCGGTGGGGGTGCTGAACCTGAACCAGAGCGGCAAGGTCTGCGTGGTTAGTTTCCCTCTCTACAACATCTACCAGGATGACGCCCGGAACCTCATTGATTATGTGCTGACGGAGTATTTCGGCGAAACCTTCAGCCCTGCTGAAGACCCCGGCTTGGCGCCTGCTGGCGGGATTAGTATCTCGACGAACCATCCCAACCCCTTCAAAGGCGAAACCAGCTTCCGGCTGGAGCTAAAAAACAACACTCGGCCTGTGCTGGTGGAGATTTACAACCTCCGCGGCCAGAAAGTGAGATCCCTCTTTGTTGGCTACAGCCCCAAATCCGTGGTGCATAGCTGGGACGGTCTGGACGATTTTGGCAGCGCCGTCTCCAGCGGGATTTACATCATCCGCACCAGCCAGGATGGAGTTGCGGCACAGCGCCGGATCGCCCTGGTGAAATAGATTTGCCATCCATCAATAAACAAAGCCGGCAGAGCGATCCGCCGGCTTTGTTTCTATATGGTGGAGGTGATCAGCTGCCGAGGGTGGCAACCATCACGGCCTTGATCGTGTGCATGCGGTTTTCCGCCTCGTCGAAGACAACGGACTGGGGCGATTCGAACACTTCGTCGGTGACCTCCATGGCGCTGATTTTGAATTTGTCATGGATCTGTTTTCCGATGGTGGTCTTGAGGTCGTGAAAAGCCGGCAGGCAGTGCATGAAAAGGGTGGTGGGCTTACCGGTCTTTTTCATCATGGCGGCATTCACCTGATAGGGTTTGAGCAGCTTGATGCGCTCGGCCCAAACGCTGTCCGGCTCGCCCATGGAGACCCAGACGTCGGTGTAGATCACATCGGCGTTTTTCACGCCTTTGGCGATGTCGTCGGTGATGGTGATGGTTGCGCCGGTGGTTTTGGCCACATCCTTGCATTTCTTCAGCAGAGAGGCTTCCGGGAACAGGGCTTTGGGGCTCACGATGCGGAAGTCCATCCCGGTTTTGGCGCCGCCGATCATCAGGGCGTTGGCCACATTGTTGCGTCCGTCGCCAACATAAACGAAGGTCATTTCGTTCAGCGGCTTGTTCAGATGCTCCATGGCGGTGAGGAAATCAGCCAGCACCTGGGTGGGGTGGTCTTGGTCGGTAAGGCCGTTCCAGACAGGCACGCCGACGTATTTTGCCAGTTCTTCCACGATCTCCTGGCCGAAGCCGCGGTATTCGATTCCATCATACATGCGGCCAAGAACCCGGGCGGTGTCTGCGACGGATTCTTTTTTGCCCATCTGGCTACCGGTGGGGCCCAGATATGTAACGTGCGCGCCCTGGTCGAGAGCGGCCACTTCAAAGGCACAGCGGGTGCGGGTGCTGTCCTTTTCAAAGATAAGGGCGATGTTTTTGCCTTTGAGGCGTTGCTGCTCGGTTCCCGCATATTTGGCTTTTTTCAGGTTCAGCGCGAGGTCCAGCAAAAATCCGATCTCCTGCGGCGAAAAGTCCATCAGGGTCAGAAAATGGCGGTTTCTAAGATTGCAGGGCATAATTTCTCCTTGGCTTGATTTTTGTCTTTGAATGCCAAAGAAATTAGCATAGCTTTCCCGGCAAGAAATTTTCCTTGTCTGTATCGCGGCTTTGAAAAAAAGTGCATCCAGAGATTGTTTCACCCAATAAATAATGCAGGGAAAGCCTCTGAAATAGGTAAAGAATAAGAAGGCTCTCCTGCTTGATGCCACCGGACATCTTTATTTTGAAGGATATATGAAGATAATGAAAGCAATTTGGACCCTCCTGCTGTTGCTTCCGCTGGCCCTGCTGGCGCAGCAATACACCTTGGACGAACTGGTTGAGCACGGCTTGGTGAACAGCTACGGCATGCTGCGCGGCGAGCTTGCCTACGAAACCAGCCGCTCCAACCTCAGCAGCGCCACTTGGAACCTGCTGCCCGAGGCTGGCGTGAGTTTTGGCATCACCAATAATTTCTACCATCCAAACACCCCCGCGGCTTCTGACCTGAGCAGTCAGGCCGGATTTTCCATCAGCAAAACGATCAGCCTCAACGATGACGCCTGGTTCAACTACAGATACGCCAAGCTGGATGCGGAGAAGGCTGAACTGACCCGTCAAAGCAACGCCAGCGCCTATGCCTACGGCGTTTTCACAGCTTATCTGGACGTGTTGAGCACCCAGCGCCAGCTTTCATCGTTGCAGAAGAACTTGGAAATTCAGACCCGCGTGTGGGAACAAGCCCAAGTGTTGAACCAACTGGGCAAGAACACCAGCTTCGACCTCAAGGAAAGCGAAATTGCCGTGATGAACGCCCGCATCTCCATCCTGCAACTGGAAAACTCCATCGCCTCCAAGCGCGCCCAGCTTTTCAGCCTCGCCCGGATGGACGACGCCGGCTATGAACTGGCAGAACTGGCTCCGGATATGAACTATGTCCTGCCTCAGACCAGCCCTGAACAGAGCAACCAGGTGAAACTGCTCAAGGCTGACCTCAAACGTGGCGAACTGGGCCTCACCCAGAACTTCCTGAACTACTTTCCCCGCGTGAGCCTGGCCTACAACTTCAGCCGCAGCGTGGGTGGAGAAAACTTCGACTTCGATACCTACGGCACCAACCACACCTTGGGCCTGAACTTCAGCTACTCGCTCTGGAACCAGTTCAAACAGGGTCAGACCAATAAACGCGGCGACCTTGCCCAGCGCCTGGCCGAATTGGAGATTCGTCAGCAGATCGACGAGATTAACCAGCAGTATGCCACCCTCAGCCAGGAACTGGCCTACCTGACCCGCCTGGACAAGCTTTACAGCGAAAAACTGGCTCATAGCGAAAGCCAGATCCGCATTGCCGAAGAACGCTTCCGCCTGGGCTTGATCGAGCTTTTGGAACTGGACAAGACCCGCGTGGAATTCATCAATTCCGAAATCGCCTACAACAACAACCGCTACCAAATCCTTGCCCGTCAGGAAGCCATCAACAACCTGCTTTCCCAAAAGATCCAAGGCAAGTGGTAATAAAGGTTATACCATGAAAAAATACCTTAAATACGTCATCATTGCGCTGCTGCTCATCGCGGCGGCGATCGTTTTCATCCAGCTGCGCAAAAGCAGCAGCCGACCCGAATGGAAGATTGACAGCCCCTCAAAAGGCACCATCCGTGAAGTCGTTACCGCCACCGGCTCCCTCAATCCCACCGTTCTGGTGGAGGTGGGCACCGAGGTATCCGGAACCATCAAAACCCTTTACAAGGATTTCAACGACAAGGTGAGAAAAGGCGAAGTGCTGGCCCGGCTGGATACAGAAATCCTGGCCGCCAGCGTGGAATCCGCCCAGGCTGAGGTGAACAAGGCCCGCGTTTCCCGTGACGAAGCGAGCATGGAATACAACAATAGCGAGACTCTCTTCAGCCGCGACATGATCTCATCCTATGAACTGCAGAAAGACAAATACAGCCTCGACCAGGCCAAACTCAATCTGGCCACCGCCCTGCTAAGGCTGCAAACCGCTGAGAAGAACCTCAAAAACGCCACCATCACCTCGCCCATCGACGGCGTGATCGTTTCCCGCGAGGTTTCGGAAGGGCAGACAGTGGCTGCCAGCATGAACTCGCCCACCCTCTTCACCATTGCCAACAACCTGGATCAGATGGAGATCACGGCTAGTGTGGACGAGGCTGACATCGGCAAAATCTCCGTGGGTCTGCCGGTGGAATTCTCCGTGGATGCCCATGCCGGCCAGATGTTCACCGGCTCTGTGCAGCAGATCCGGCTGAAATCCGAAACCGAGCAAAACGTAGTCAGCTACAGCGTGATCATCGATGCCGCCAACCCCGACCACAAGCTGCTTCCCGGCATGACAACCAACGTGACCATCATCACCCAGTCCAAGAAAAACGTGTCCCGCATCCCTGAAACCGCCACCCGCTTCACCCCCAGCAAGGAGGTGTGGGAGCTTTTTGGCCTCAAATGGGAGGATGACCTGATTTCCAATGCCCGCAAAGCAGCTATGGAAAAGGTGATGGCCTCCGCTCCCGGCGGCAGGGCCCCATCCCGCGACAATCCGAGGCCGGACAGCGCCAAAGCCCCTTCCGGACGCCCTCCACGTGGGTTCCCCGGCGGTATGCCCCCCGGCGGAATGCCCGGTGGAATGCCTGGAGGAATGAATCGTGGCGGAGGCAATGGTCGCAACGGCGGCTCCGCCCTGATCTGGGTGCTGAAAGACAAGACGCCGGAATTGATTATGGTGCGCACCGGAGTTTCCGACGGCGCTTTTGTGGAGGTGCTCAGCCCCCTTGATCCGGATACGAAGATCATCACCGGCGTGAACTACAAAGACCCCTCCCAGGCCAAGGTTAACAGCGCCCTCCAACAGGGCAGGCCCGGCATGGGGCCAAGGTTCTGAGCATGACGGCAAGAACCCTGCTCAGCGCGCGCGGAATCACCAAAACCTACACCATGGGCGAAATCCAGGTTCACGCCCTGCGCGGGATCGATCTGGACGTTCAAGCCGGTGAATTCATCGCCATCATGGGCGCCAGTGGCTCAGGCAAGACCACCTTCATGAACCTGATCGGCTGCTTGGACAAACCCAGCTCCGGAACCTACATCCTGGACGGCTACGACGTTCACGCCATGAATGATGCCGAGATCACTCAGGTGCGCAACCGCAAGATCGGTTATGTGTTCCAGAGTTTTTACCTCCTGCCCCGCACCACGGCGCTGGAGAATGTGGAACTTCCCCTACTCTATTCCAAAAACATCCACGCGAAAGACCGCCGCGCCATGGCCCTTAAGGCCCTCGAAACTGTGGGCTTGCATGACCGAGCCCGCCATTTCCCTAACCAGCTTTCCGGTGGACAGCAGCAGCGCGTCGCCATCGCCCGCGCCATCGTCAACGACCCCGTGTTCCTGCTCGCGGATGAGCCCACGGGCAATCTGGACACCCGCACCAGCGTGGAAGTGATGGAATTTTTTCAGAAACTGCACGCCGAGGGCAAAACCATCATCCTGGTGACCCACGAATTCGACATCTCCCAATACGCGACCCGGATCATCACTTTCCGCGACGGGCGCATCATCTCCGATTTGCCCAATCCCGATCCCCGCAATGCCACTGAAGACCTGAAGAAGCTGCCCCGCCTGGATGACAGCGAGGAGGTGGCCTGATGTCTGTTTTCGGAATTCTCCGCATCGCCCTTAAATCCCTAACCCGCAATAAAACCCGCACCTTTCTGACCATGTTGGGCATCATCATCGGCGTGGCTGCCGTGATCACCATGATCGCCATCGGCCAGGGCGCCAAAAAGGTGGTGGACGACCAGATCAGTACCATGGGCACCAATGTGGTCTCCGTGATGTCCAATTTCACGAATACCCAAAGCACTGCGCGCCAGGCTGCCGGTTCCGGCAACACCCTCGAAGAGGAGGACGTGGACGCCATCCTCGACAAAGTGGACGGAGTTCTTTACGCCTCACCGGTTTACAATACTTTCGGCCAGCTTAAATACGGCAACAACAACTGGCGCGGACGCATCATGGGTGTGGACGTGGATTATTTCCTGATCCGCGATATGAAGATGGAATCGGGCGACTTCTTCTACCCCTCCGAGGTGGAGAGCGGCGCCAAGGTCTGTGTGCTGGGCAAAACCGTGGCCGACAACCTGTTCGTGGGTGAAGACCCGGTGGGCAAGATAATGCGCATCCGCAACATCCCCTTCACCGTGAAAGGCGTGCTCAAATCCAAGGGCCAGGGCACAATGGGCAACGATCAGGACGACATTGTCCTAGCTCCTTTTACCACAACCTCCACCCGACTCATCGGACACCGCTGGCGCTTCCTTACCATCATCGTTTCCGCCGTTTCGCAAGAACGCATCCCCATTGTTCAGGAAGATATCTCCAACCTTATGCAAGCCCGCCACAGCGGCACCACTGCCGCAGATTTTATGGTGAGTTCCCAAACCGACGTGGCTGAGGCCGCCAACAGCGTTTCCAACACCATGACCGTGCTTCTGGCCAGCATCGCCGGGATTTCGCTGCTCGTGGGCGGGATCGGCATCATGAACATCATGCTGGTCTCGGTTACTGAAAGGATCAAGGAAATCGGCATCCGCATGGCCGTGGGCGCCGGAAAGCGCGACGTATTGCTCCAATTCATCATTGAAGCCATCACCATCAGCATCCTCGGCGGGTTAATCGGCATCGTCCTGGGCTGGGGACTGGCCGTGATCCTGGGCAAAACCATGGGCTGGAGCATCGTGGTGACCTCCTGGTCGATCCTGCTCTCCGTCGGCTTTTCCTGTGTCATCGGCATCTTTTTTGGCTGGTATCCTGCCCGCAAAGCAGCGAACCTGAACCTCATCGACGCCCTCCGCTACGAATAGCGCCTCGTTTTTCAGGCTCTCTTTCAAATCGAATGGTTCAACCCGAAGGGCGCCACTCCGTTGCGAGGATATAAAGCTGCTGGGAAATCCTCAGAGGATTGAATCTATACCACCTCGCCGTTAACGCCCTGTATTGGGCTCCAGATGTGCCTCCCGCATTATACCCGCATCTGATGCGGGGATTTGGCGAGGGGCGAGTGAGAGGGATAGGTTCGGGCGCTAAGGAGGTATTAAGTTGATTCAAGCCCTTTTTCATTGACAGCATTGGGCGGGAAATAATTATGAGCATAAGAGTATTTTGATCGAGGTGATTCGATGAAAAAGCCTGCCCTGATTCTTTTGGTTTCCGCCCTGGCCTCTCTGAGTGCCGCTCCGCGCGGCCTCACCAGCCGGGAAATAGTTATCGAGGACGCGGTGGTTGTGGTTCAGCCGGAAGCGGTTTTGACTATCCCCGCTCCAGCGCCTGCTAATCCGGGGAGCGGGCTCCGCGAGAACTGGTGCCCACTGCTGGAAATGTCGCTGGGTTTTGTGCTTCCGGCCGGAGAGCAGTTTGGCATCTATTTTGACAACAAGGAACAGTTTGCCAATCCCTATTTCACGGGCGGGAGTGTGGTTAACGAATCGCATTACAGACAAGCCGTGGCCAAGGCTCCGACCTGGATCCAGGCTGAACTGCACAAAACGCTGCTGCAGCTTGACTATTATCCCCGGATGCATTTCTCCACCCTGATAATCAACGCGCCGGACCCCATCGTGGACGAGATCGCTTTCTGCGTGGCGACAGCCTCGCCCCAGTATCTGAACTCCAGTTTCGCTAACCCGGAACTGTTCACCGAAAACGCCGAGTGGATCTATTCCGTTGCGTCCCAACTGCCCTATGTGGAAATAGTGGATGTGGGTTCCGCCGCCACCGGCGGGGATTACTATTCCACCACCCGCTACTGGAAAAAGGACGCCAATGGCCAATTTCAGCAGGTAACCGTCCCCAGGGAGATCTATTACTGGTATCTGGTGAATCCCAAGATAACTGACGAAATCCAGGCCTATATCGATCCCAACATTGTGGAAAACAACAGCACCCATTCCAACAATATCGCAGCTCCCTGGAATGGGGGAAAATTCTGGCGCTCATATTTTTACGACTTCGACGACGATGTCCATCCGGTGCTTTGCGATACCCTGACACAATGCCTGAGCGTGTTCAACCGCGACGGATCACCCGGAGACGCCATCCGCGCCATCACCTGGTGGATAAACCAGAACATGAGTTTCACCTCAAACAACGAGCGTCCGCATCAGCCGGTGCGCATTTTTGCCAAACGATTTGGACGCTGCGGCGAATACGCCGACTTCAGTTCCGCCGTGGCGCGGACGGCCCTTATCCCCTGTACCAATATCAGTTCCGTCTCCACCGACCACACCTGGAACGAGTTTTGGGAAGACGGCTGGGTTTCCTGGGAGCCGGTGAACGGCTATCTAAACAACCCGCTGGTGTATGAAAACGGATGGGGCAGGGTGTTTGGCAGCGTGTTCGAGGAAAGGTCCGACGGCCTGTTCTCGCCGGTCACGGAGCGGTATTCGGAAGGCGTGGCCACCATCAACATTCAGGTGGTGGATCAAGACATGCAGCCGGTGGACGCCGCAAGGGTGGTTCTGGCCATCTTTGAGTCCTCGCCCCGCTTCGATTGTGAGGCCTATACAGACAACAACGGCATGGTGAGCTTCAAAGTGGGCGAAAACCGTGATTACCGTGCCCGGACGGAAACCATGTTCGGGCAATATCCTGCCATTCCTGGAACCTACACGCAACTGGTGGCAAACACGGCGAACGGCGAAACCTATAATTACCAGTTCCAGATCGCCGCGCCGATGCCCCAGCCAACGATCGAGGCGCTGGCCACACCGCCTGATCCGGAGCAGGATTACCGTTTCACGGTGGATTTCCAGAGCCTGGGCTATTTTGTTACCGGCAGAACGCTTTGGGACGACATCGATGTACTGGGCGCACCGGCCAGATATTACCAACATGTGGATGACCCCTCCACCGTTTCCTTTTTGGTGGTTGACGCTGACAACGCCATCTTCCTGGATTTGGACAATTTCTGCAGCGCCTACTCTTATACGGGCCCGGTTGCTTCCGGCAACGCGGTTTTTGATATTCCCGCGGGCCAGAACTGGTATGCCCTGCTGGATAATTCGCACCGGCACGGCAACGCCGTTTTGCTCTCCGGAACGCTGGCCTTCGAATATTGGAACACCGCCGTCAGCGATCCGCAACTGCCGGCTGCGGTTTTCAGCCTGGACGCCATCGCGCCCAATCCTTTCAGCGAAAAGACCAGGATTGGCCTGCAACTGAAAGAGCCGGCGGAGATGGGGTTGAGCATTTACAACCTCCGGGGAGAGAAGGTTCGCGAGTTCGGCGCTCAGAAACTCTCCTCGGGCCAGCAATGGCTTGAGTGGGACGGAAGGAATGACCACGCCGAAGCCTTGCCCAGCGGGGTATATTTCCTGAAAGCGTCTGCGGGAAAGGATGTCCAGGTTCGCAAACTGCTGTTGCTGAAGTAAGCCGCCTACAACCTGGGTGGTCTGAACCATCTGTCTGACAGGAAGATGGAGCAAGCATCTGAGAATTGTTCCACATTCTATTTGACAAAGACCGCCTCTCTGTAAATGTGTTCATTTCGTGCCCGCGGAAAGACAGTCCGCTGGGCGTGACACTGAAATCAAAGTCAAGGAGTCGCGATGGAACAAGACTTCAGCCGGCTGGACGCGTTGTTGCAAGAATACGAAGGCAGGAAGGGATCGCTCATACCCTTTTTACAAGCCGCGCAAGAACTTGAGGGATACCTATCCCGACCGGCACTCAAATATATATCTGAACGAATGAAAGTGCCGGCTGCCGAAATCTGCGGTGTGGTAACCTTCTATTCAATGTTTCGCCTGGAACCACAGGGCAAACACATCATCCGGGTTTGCAAAGGGACAGCCTGCTACGTGTCAGAGGCGGACGGGATCAAGGACGCGTTGATCGAAAACCTGAAGCTGGAGGACGGCAAATTGACCACTGACGACATGCTGTTCACGCTGATGGAAGTGTCCTGCCTGGGCTGCTGCTCGTTGGCGCCGGTGATCATGATAGACAACAAAACCTTTGGCAAACTCACTCCGGAAGCCATACCCGGAATCTTGGAAAAATTCCGAAACGGGGAAGCCTGATGGGAGCGATCAAGCTCATAGATGCTTTATAGAGATGGATAATGCTTAATTTGGATCAAATCAAAAAGGACTATCAGGAAGCCCTTGCTCACTACAAGAAACGCATAGTTGTCTGCGCCGGAACAGGTTGTATAGCCAATGGTTCCCTACAGATTTACAGTGCCCTGAAGGACAGCCTTGCCATGCAATCCCTGGATGTATCCATCGAGCTGAAAGCCCATGATGATCACGATCACGATGTGTTGATCTCGGGAAGCGGCTGTCAGGGCTTTTGTCAGGTTGGTCCGCTGGTTACGGTCGAGCCGGATGGCATCCTCTATGCTCACGTGAAACCCGAAGACGCCGATGAGATCGTGGGTCAGACCATTGTGCAGGGCAAGCTGATCGACCGTTTGCTCTATGTCAACCCCGCTGATGGCAGACACTGCAAGGGCGCGGGAGACATTCCCTTTTACACCCGGCAAAAGCGCACCGCGCTTAAAGAATGCGGTCACCTGGACCCTGAAAACGTGAACGAATACATCAGTCACGGTGGTTATTTTGCTGCTCGTGACGCCTATCAGAAATACAGCGCTGAAGAACTCTGCAAACTCTATCAGGATTCTGGGTTGCGTGGGCGTGGCGGTGGTGGATTCTCCACCGGCCTGAAGTGGGAACTTACCCGCAGACAGGTGAATGAGAAAAAATATATCGTTTGTAACGGTGACGAGGGAGACCCGGGCGCCTTTATGGACCGCAGCATACTGGAAGGAAACCCTCACAGTGTGGTGGAAGGCATGATGATAGCCGCGGCGGCAGTTGGGGCCGATGAGGGCTATGTCTATGTGCGCATGGAGTATCCTCTGGCCTGCACCCGCATTCGCAAAGCTATCAGCGTGGCGGAAGAGCTCGGTATTCTGGGCGACAACGTCTTTGGCAGCGGCAAGAGCTTCCGCATCAGCGTTGTTGAAGGTGCCGGAGCTTTTGTCTGTGGGGAGGAAACGGCTCTGCTGGCTTCCATCGAAGGCAAGCGCGGCATGCCCAATCCCAAGCCGCCTTTCCCTGCTGAAAGCGGTCTCTATGGCAAACCGACTGTGATCAATAACGTTGAGACTCTGGCTTTGGTGCCGGTGGTGATGCGGGAAGGTGTTGAGGCTTTCCGGAAAGTTGGCGTTGCCAAATCTCCGGGAACCAAGACATTTGCGCTCACGGGACATGTTGCCAATACAGGTTTGATAGAAGTCCCCTTTGGCACCACTCTGCGTCAGATCATCTTTGAGATCGGTGGAGGAGTGCTGGATAAGGATGGCAAGATCAATAACGAAGCCTTCAAGGCGGTTCAGATCGGCGGTCCTTCCGGTGGTTGCCTCACCCGCGAACATCTTGATATGTCTCTGGATTATGATTCTCTGGGCGCAGTTGGGGCCATGGTTGGTTCCGGTGGTCTGGTTGTGATGAATGACTCCAGTTGCATGGTTAAGATCGCTCATTTCTTCATGAGCTTCATCCAAAATGAATCCTGTGGGAAATGCACTTTCTGCCGCATTGGCACCAGGCGCATGCTGGAAATACTTACCCGCATCACGGAAGGCAAAGGGGTTTTGGAAGATATCGACCGGCTGGAGGAACTTTCCGTGAACATCAACAAAGCTTCGCTCTGCGGCCTCGGCCAGACGGGGCCAAATTCGGTGCTCACAACCCTCCGCTATTTCAAATACGAATATCTGGCGCACATTGAGGAAAAGCGCTGCCCCGCCGGCGTTTGCACAGCCTTGCTGCGTTATGAGATAATACCGGAAAAGTGCATCGGCTGCACAGCCTGCGCGCGCAAGTGCCCAGCGCAATGCATAACCGGGACAGTGAAACAACCGCATGTGATAGATCAGGACAAATGCATAAAATGCGGCTCCTGCTACAAAGCCTGCAAGTTTAATGCCATCAGCAAAGGCTAGGTGAATCAGATGATTGAAGTAACGCTGAACGGAACCCAAGTGCAGACCGAAGCCGGGATCACCATCCTGGAACTGGCTCGCCGCAACGGGATCGAGATACCCAACCTTTGCCACGATGAAGAACTGAAACCATTCGGCTCCTGCTGGGTCTGCGCAGTTGAAGTGAAGGGCCGCCGCGGATTTGTGACTTCCTGCGGCACCAAAGTGCTTCCAGGAATGGAGATCATCACGGACAGCGAGGACATCCGTGCTGCCCGCAAGATGGCGCTGGAACTGCTGATCTCGGACCATTATGCCGATTGCGAAGCCCCCTGCAAGATCGCCTGTCCGGACCATGTGGACATCCAGAGTTACGTTTCGCTGATCGCCAACGGGCAGTATCACGATGCTGTGAAAGTGATCAAGGAAACCCTGCCCATGCCCCTTTCCATTGGGCGGGTCTGCCCGGCTTTCTGCGAAAGGGAATGCCGCCGCCAGATTATTGAGGAACCCATCGCCATCCGCCAGCTGAAACGCTTTGCCGCGGATGAGGATCTCGGCGACGTCTGGAACTACGTTCCCGAGAAGGCTGAAGCCACGGGTAAAAAAATCGCCATTATCGGAGCCGGGCCTTCAGGGCTCACCTGCGGATTCTATCTTTCCAACCTCGGCCATGAGGTCACGGTCTTTGAATCAGCCCCCGCGGCTGGAGGCTGGCTGCGCTATGGGATTCCTGAGTACAGGCTGCCCAAAGACATACTGGACCGTGAGATCGAGCTGATGTGCGCCAACGGCATGAAGATCGAATACAACGTTCAATTGGGACGTGATCTACAGCTGGAAAAGCTGAGTATTGATTACGACGCCGTCTATCTGGCCATCGGGGCCCAAAAAGCAGTGCCCATGCCGGTTAAGGGCTCAGAACTCGCCGGCTGTTATCTGGGCGTGGATTTCCTCAAAGCCCACAGCTTGGGGAACACCCCGGTTCTGGGCAAAAAAGTGGCCATCGTTGGTGGCGGAAACACCGCCATAGACTGTGCCCGCACCGCCATCCGCCTTGGTTGCGAGGTGAGCGTTATCTATCGCCGCACCAAGGTTGAAATGCCCGCCGAACCCTTTGAAATAGAGGCTGCCGGACACGAAGGTGTGGTTTTCCACTACCTCTGCAACCCGGTTGAGTATTTCGGTGAAAACGGTGCCCTGCGTGAAGTGAAGATCGAAAGGATGAGGCTCGGAGAACCCGATGCCAGCGGAAGAAGGCGTCCCGAACCCACCGGTGAGTTTTTCACCGAAAGTTACGACTCCATCATTGCCGCCATCTCCCAAGTGCCGGAGATTGATATCTTCGCTGAGGAAGCCAACCGTGTGGAAGGAAAAGAACTTCCCATCAGCCGCTGGCAAACGGTCATGGTGGACGAAAGCACCATGCACACGGGTTTGGCCAACGTTTTTGCCGGGGGCGATTTCCGCCGCGGGGCTGCTACAGCCATCGAGGCCATAGCCGACGGGCGTCTGGCTGCGGAAGCCATCCACCGCTATCTGGCGGGCGAGGAAATCAAAGCGGATCACTTCCGCTTCGACGCCAAGAAAGGCCACAAGGTGCAAGATATATCCCAGGAAGAATTCGCCCAATTCGAAATGATCGCGCGGAAAGTGATGCCAGAGATACCTTTGGATGAGGCTAAAAGCACTTTCAACGAGGTGGAAACCGGCTTTGACGCAGACGAGGCCAAAGCCGAAGCTGCGCGCTGCCTGGAATGCGGCTGCCAGGTGAACGAAACCTGCAAGCTGCGTGAATACTGCTCCGATTTCCGGGTCGACGCCCTCCTCTTCCCTGGCAGCATCAACAAACATCCCATCGATTACAGCCACCCTTACATAGTGCGCGACGCCAACAAGTGCATTAATTGCGGCCGCTGTGTGCGCACCTGCACTGAGATCCAGGGCGCTGCGGTGCTGGGTTATATGTACCGCGGTTACACGGCTGAGGTGGCCCCGGAATTTGGCGAATCGCTAACCCAGACGAACTGCGAAAGTTGCGGCAAATGCATCGCCGTTTGCCCGGTGGGCGCGCTGACGGAGAGGAATCTGAATTACAAGCTGAATCCTCTGCCGAAAGAAAGCACCCTGCAAAGCTGCGGCATTTGCGGAACCGGCTGCCAAATCCTTTGTGAAACGCAGTCCGGCCTCCCCGTGCGGATTTGCACTGACGACAGCAAGCCCGGCTTCAACGACCGCAATCTCTGCTTCAAAGGCCGTTTCGGCTGGCAGGCCCTGTATGGCGCTGACCGCCTGAAAACGCCGTTGGCATGGGAAAATGGCGTCTGGAAAGAACTGACCTGGCGCGAAGCACTGGATTTGCTGAGGGAAAGGTTCGAATCCGCAAACAGCAAGCGCTTCGAGCTTTCGCCGCATATCAGCCTGGAAGAGATGCTGATCCTGCGAAGAGCCGCTCAAAACACAGGCACCGCCCTTCACGCCGATCCCCGTTACCGCCTGTTCAGCAGTGAGTTTCTGCCCTGGCAGCCCAATCTCGAGCCCTACGAGATTCTCGACCGCTTTGATGAATATGTGGCGGTGGGAGAGATCAGCCACACCCTGCGCACCATTCTGCGCCTAAAACAGCGTCAGGGCAAGAGGCTTGTCAGCGTGGCCAGTTACGGCTCCAAAGCTCTGATGTTCGCGGATAGCGTTCATTCCTCTATCGACTCGCTCAGCCCATCGCCACGTCAGCTCTTTATCTATAACCTGAACAGGATCAGCGAGCAAAGCGTTGCCAGGGTGCTAAACGCCGCCCACAAGGTCGATCCGGCTCTGGGCAACGTGTTGGAAACCTCGGATTACCAGAACTACCGCGGCTTGCTGCTGACGCAACCGGATTTTAGCCTGCCGGAACAAACGGACTTTTTGCTTGCCTGGGGCGCTCAAACATCTATGGCCACCTGTCCAGGCTTCAGGGTTGAAATCCAGCAGTTCGCGGACCCCGATTCCGAAGCTGACCTGTTGCTTCCGGGCCCCTCATATCTGGAAATCGAGGGCACCGCGCTGAGCAACAACGGAGGCATCACCAGGTTCAAAAACCCCGCCCGTTCCAACCTCAGCGGCGAATTGCTGCGCCTCTTTTACGAACTAGGATGGATTTCACCCGCCACGGCGGACATCAACCACTGGAACGACGCGGCGGAGCAACTGCTGAAAGCAGCTTCCGCAAATGAGCCCAAGGCTTACGATCCTGCCGGGATCGAGATTAACGCTCTGCGAGATATGGTGTTGCCTCTGGACAACCTGCTCCAGCAACGCATTATCATGCTTTACGAAAAGCGCAAAATTCCCACCGGATTCTGAAGCATCCTTGCGGATGAACCTGGCCCTATATCACAAGCCCGGCCTAATGCCGGGCTTATTTGCAACCCGGGTTTGGCGCAGACTGCTTTTGGCTCTCTTTCAAATCGGGTCGATAACGCTTTGGAACGATAGACGATAGCGAGGGTGTGAAGTTGCTGAGGAGAAGGGATGTAGTCTGGCTGTTAAGGCCCTATCCTGTGCCTGGGATGCGCCTCCCGCATGATGCCCGCATTTGATGCGAGGATTTGGCGAGGGGCGGGGGAGAGGGATGGACGCAGGCGCTAAGGGTCTGGCTGGCAGGATATTGGGGTGGGCTTATGGCTCTCCATCAAATTAAGAAAATGCGGACGCTCAAACAGAAAGAGGACCGAAGGACTTTGCTTATCCGGTTTGAATGAAAGACCTACTTTTTCCGCACCACGCGAAAGCCGATATGGTCTGCTTTGGCATAGGGTTTGCCGTGGGCGCGTGAGGTGACGCGGATATTTTCAGCGGGGTCTTTGAACGAACCGCCGCGGATAACTTTGTCGGTGCCCTGGTCAGGTCCGGCAAAAGCCAGGTCCGTTACGCTCGCGTAGGACGAATACCAGTTCCAGACCCATTCCGCCGCGTTTCCGCTGAGGTCGTAGATTCCGATTTGGTTGGGTTGTTTTTGGCCAACGGGATGGAGGCTGCCGCCGCTGTTTTCGGAATACCAGGCCACCACATTCGCGACAGAGGAACCGCTGTAAGGGGTGAAAGCATCTGTGCGTCTGGCTTTGGCGACGTATTCCCACTCCGCTTCAGTAGGCAGGCGGTATCCGCTGGCGTTGAAATCGCAACTCACGCCGTTGCCAAGATATTCATAGCAGGGCTCCAAATTGTCAAGGCGGCTCTTTTCGTTGCAGAAAGCCACCACCTCATCAAAGGTGATGCCAGTGACTGGCAGGTCCTTGTCATTACCGCAAACCTTGTAGCCGGGATTGGCCATGGCCCACTGTTCACGCGTGATTTCACGGGGTGAGATCATGAACGAAGACAGCTTCACCTGCAGCAGCGGATACTCGTCGCTTTTGGCGTCGGGGCCGTTGTTGCCGATGACCGCTGTTTCTCCCAAGACTGAGATCATTTCCAGTGGCTCGTTTGCCACCTTCTGCTTCGCGTCGGCCACCTGTGCTGGAGAGTCGCCATGCCGGGCGCGACTGAAAATCGCCCCATCCCTGATCACGTAGTATTTCAAGATAATGTAAACAAAGATGCAGGCTGAAATGATTCCCAGCACGCGGAAGGTTTTCTGCAGTTTCTTGATTTCCGCAGAGGCAGCCTCGCTTTTAATGGGGATTTTATGGGCTGGACCTTCAACTGTAACATCTCCGGGACGCTTGACCGGCTCGGGGTCAACACCCCGGGACTGTCTGCCGATTCCTGGCTGGGTATCAGACAGGGAAGGCTCAGAATTAATAGCGGGAACGCCGAGCGGGGAGAATTGGTTGTCGCCAGGAAAGATTGCCCCTGGTTTTGATGATGCGGGCCCGACTCCGTCAATTTCGAGAGCCACTTCCTCCTGGTTGGCGATCGCCTCCCTCATTTCCGCGGCACTGGCAAAACGCCTGGCGGGATCGGGCTGCAAAGCCTTGTTGAGAATACTGAAGAGCCAGGGGGGGATGTGCCTTCCGGGCTGGTCTGGACTGAGCGGGTATTGGGCTAATGTTTGCTCTTTCTGGATGGAGGGGCTGTCACGACGGTCAAGTTCCCAAGGCAGTCTGCCCCGCAGCAGCAGCCATGAAATCACGGCGGCGGACCAGATGTCCGAGCGTTCGTCCGGATTTTTCTCCGAAAAAACTTCCGGGGAGGTGAAAAGCACGGGATGGAAAGCGTGCTGCTCGGGATCGGCATTTTTCCACGCGTGGGGCGATTTGCCGAAGCCCAGCACCTTGAGGTCATAGTCCGATGTGATGATGATGTTGGTGGGGTTAAGGTTCAGATGCAGGATAAGGTGTTTGTGCGCGTGTTCAAGAGCGTCCAGCAACTGCTGGGTCCACTTGATGGCTTGGCTGTAGCTGATGTCCACGCGCGGGATGCGCAGAATATCGTTGAGAGGATCGCCCTCAAGGTATTCGCTGACCATGTAAACGGTGCCGCCATCCTCAAACAGACCTATGGTTTCACGTATGCTTGGATGTCTCAGCCGGAGGCCGGTTTCCGCTTCGTCGCGCAATTGGCTCACCTGATCAGCGTCGCTCCGGAAGCGCTGTTCGTTGGTTTTGATGGTTACTATTCTGCCGCTAAAATAGTTGCGGGCTTTATAGACGCAAAACTGCCTCGATTTGTGCAGGGTTTCTATGATGGTGTAAGCGTTTTCGCCGCTATTGCCGTTCATTCTGAAGAGGTGTGGACCAGCTTTCCCCTGGCGTAAACTGCTGTGATATGCGATGATCCCAGATGGTAGGGAATGAAGTTCAGGGAAGGGATGTCCCAGATGCAGAAGTCCGCCAGTTTTCCCGGCTCCAGCGAGCCTATCTCTGCCCCCAAGCCAAGGGCGTGGGCGGCATTGATGGTGCAGGCGCAGAGCGCTTCCACGGGATTCAGGCCCATCTGCAGGCAGGCCAGGCTCATGGTGAAAGGCAGCGAATCACAGTTGCAACTTCCGGGGTTGTAATCCGTGGCGATGGCCACCGGCAGGCCGCAATCGATCATGTGGCGGCCGCGGGCATATTTCTTGCTGGCCAGCGAATAGAGCGTGGCAGGCAGCAGAACGGGGATCACGCTGGCTTCTTTCATGGCCTGGATACCAGCGTCGGAAGCGGCTCCCAGGTGGTCGGCTGACACGCAGCCCAGTTCAGCCGCAAGTTCCGCTCCGCCGATGGGCTCGATCTCATCAGCGTGCATTTTGAGCGACAAACCGTGGTCTCTGGCGCAATTGAGCACGATCCTGCTCTCTTCAATGCCGAAAACGTGGGCTTCGGTGAAGATGTCGCAAAACCGGGCTATGCCTTGCTCAGCCACGGCGGGGATCATATCTTCACAGAGGATTTTTACATAAGCCGCATGGTTTTCTTTGAATTCCTCGGGAAATTCGTGCGCGCCCATGAAGGTGGGAACAACGGTTACGGACAATTCCTTGTTCAGCCGGGCGATAACGCGCAGTTGTTTCAGTTCGCTGGCTGTATCGAGGCCGTATCCGCTTTTGGCTTCCACGGTGGTGGCGCCCAACGCTATCATTTTGCGGATTCTTTTGGCGGCAAGCTCGAAGAGCAGGTCCTCAGAAGCGTCGCGGGTGGTTCTTATCGTGCCCCGGATGCCGCCTCCGGCCAAGGATATCTCCACATAGGATTTCCCCGCCAGGCGCAGGGCGAATTCGTCCTCACGGGTGTGCACGAAAACTGGATGTGTGTGGCAGTCCACGAAACCGGGCAAAATCAGTTTGCCATCCGCGGAAACCACTTCCGGGGCGGAATACGCGGCCATGATCTCAGCCGTTGTGCTCACAGCAAGGATCCGTCCGTCTTTAACGGCCAGAGCTCCGCCAGCTATGATGCCGGGGTCGCTCATCGCAGATCCGGTGCGGGGTTCAGCGCCTCCCCTCAGCGTTACAAGTTGCCTGCAATCCTTTAGTATTAGGTCAGCCTGCACTTTTCAACCTCCCGTTCATGCGCCTGACGCGTTTATTTGTATATTGTTCCCTTTGCCCGTTTCAGATCAGTCTTCGGGCTCTTCGTTATCGCTTTTGAACAATTCTTCGAATTTGGCTGCCACGGCATTGAACTCATCATCGTCTTCGATCACGCTCAGTTCAACGTTTTCGCCATCCACTTCCCAGCTCATGATGTCGTATTCCATGGAATCGACCTCAGCCAAAGCTATGTACTGCTTGCCTTCGTGGGTGAGCACATCCAGCACGATGAAATCCTTGCTGCTGCCGTCATCCATTTCGATGGTGATGGTGTTGCAGTCGCATTCTTCGTTTTCGCAGTCGCAAAGTCCATCGTGTTCGTGGCAATCTTCGCCGCATTTGCAGCCGTTCTTTTCTTTATCGGTCATGGGGAACTCCTTTGTTTTTCACACTTTTTGCCGCTTGAGTATTTTGGCAAGGGAAAAATTGGCGGATGTTATCACATCAGGTTTAGCGGGTCCACATCTGGATGGGAATGAATGGCCGCGGGCGGGGTGTAGAGCTCTGAGATCCGCTTCAGGGCTTGCTTCAGGATAGAAGGGGTGCGGGCTTTGAGGATCAGATGCCAGCGGTTGAGCTTGTTAATTCTGGCAAAGGGTGCAGGTGCCGGACCTAATAGATAGAGATCATTCGCCCCGAAAGAGGCTGCTGCCAGCAGGGCTTTTTCCTGCAGGAAAGCCATTTCCTGCTCGAGCAGATTCCCGTCCGAACACTGGAATAGGATTCTGGCCAGCCTGTAGAAGGGCGGGTAGTTCAAGCGCTGGCGATGTTCCAGCTCTTCTTCCGCGAAGGCTTGGTAATCCTGATTTCCAGCGTGCACGATGGCGTAATGGGTGGGGTTATAGGTTTGGATAATCACTTCGCCACGCTTGTCTGCCCGGCCGGAGCGTCCCGCAACCTGGGTGCAGAGCTGGAAAGTGCGCTCCGCGGAACGGAAATCCGGAACGTTGAGGCTGATGTCAGCGTTGATGATTCCCACCAGGGTCACAGCCGGAAAATCCAAGCCCTTGGAAATCATCTGCGTGCCCAAAAGGATGTCCACGTCGCGGTCTTTCATGCGGCGGTACATGGTCTTATAGCTGTCCTGACGGCGCGCAGAATCTGAATCCAGGCGCAACACCCTGGCCTGGGGAAAGACAATTCGCAGAAGCTGTTCCACTTTTTGGGTGCCGGGGGAGCCGTAGGAAAAAGTGTAGCTGCCGCAGCTGGGGCACTTGCGTGGGCTGGGATAAGCGTTTCCGCAGTAGTGGCAGTTCATTTCCTCGCGGTCGCGGTGGTAATACATGCTGATGTCGCAGTTGGCGCATTTGATCAGCTCTCCGCATTTCAGGCACTGCATATAAGAGGAAAAGCCGCGCCGGTTCTGGAACAGGATCACCTGTTCCTTTTTCTCGAGGCGGGCGCCGATGGCGGCGATGAGTTCGTCGGAAAGCAATTGTTGTTGGTAGTCTTCCTGTAGTGAGAGGATGCGAACCTCAGGCAGCTTGATGTCCAGCGGTCTGCTTTTGAGGGTGTGAAGTGTGTATTTGCCGATGTTTTGATTGTGCCAGGATTCCAGCGAGGGGGTGGCGCTGCCCAGCACGATTTTTGCCCCTTCCAGCTTGGCCCGCATCACGGCGAGGTCGCGTCCGTTGTAGCGGGGGTTGTTGTCCTGTTTGTAAGATTGCTCGTGTTCCTCGTCCACGATGATGAGCCCCAACCTCGGCATGGGGGCAAAAACCGCGCTGCGGGCGCCGATCACTATCCGGCATTCACCTGCGGCTATCTTGTGCCACTGGTTCAGGCGCTGGCGGTCGCTCAATTGGCTGTGGGAGATGGCGAGCGTGGCACCGAATTCGCCCTGGAAGCGCTCCACCATCTGCGGTGTGAGCGCGATTTCCGGGATCAGGAAGATAACTCCCTTGCCCTCTTGCAGGCAGGAACGGATCAAAGGGATGTAAACCTCTGTCTTGCCGCTGCCGGTAATGCCGTAAAGCAGATCAACCCTGAATTTCTCAGCTTGCCTCGATATCTCCTGCACCGCGAGCTGCTGCTCTGCATTTAGTGTTACGACCTTGGGCCCGGCACTGCTGTCGAAGCTGAAGAACTCACGTTCCACCTTTTTGGGGGTGATGCTCAGCAAGCCTTTCTTCTGTAGCGCGCGCACCACTGAATAGGATACGGTTTCGCTGATTTCGGAGAGGGGAAACTCCTCTTTGGGGATGGCCAGAATCAGTTGCAGGGCTTCCTTTTGCTTGGGTGGGAACAACCCCAAGTCGGGCTCGCGGTCCAGCAGCCTGACGAAATTGACCGTTTTGGGTTTGTCCCTGGAGCTCAGCTTGCGTTTGAGCTCCAGCAGGCCCAGATCCGATGCCTGTTCGATCAGATGCAGCACGGGCACGCCTTTCAACTGCTTGCGCAGTTCCGGGACCTTTATGGTTTCGCCTCCACCCAAAGCGGGTTGCAGCGCCCGGAAAGGCTCGGGAAAATTGGCCGCCAGCCATTTCACCTCAGCATCGATATCCGGCAGCAGCCAGGCCGGCAACATCGCGAAACAAGCGCTGCCCAGGGAACAGGCATAGTATTCCGCCATGAACTTCGCCAGCTCCAGCAGCCGCGGCTCCAGCACCGGTTCGTCGTCCAGAATCTCCAACACCGGCTTGTAGCGTATCCTGTCAGAAGGCTGTTCCTGCATCTGGTCACCACAGATGCCGATCATGTCCTTGCGGTTGAAACTCACCAAGACCCTGGCTCCGGGAGTGATCTCCACTTTGGAGCTGTAATGAAATTCCCGGGTGAGGGCCAGGGGCAGATGCACAGCGTAGTAATACATAGTCAAAGGCTAAGGGCAGGGGCATTTGTGTCAATGGAAATCTGCCAGCGTGGCTTCTGTTCCCGGCAACTTCGCCCTTTGCCCCAGCTCACTTGCCTCCTTTTCGCATCTCGCTGAGTTCCCGCTGCCCAAACGGGAAGTCAGCGGGAAGTGAACAGGATGTATATGGGATGGGGCAAACGGCGAAGCCAGAGCGATTCTCAGAATTCCTGTGTATTTTCAATCTCTGGCTTCATTCATCAAGGGCTAGAGATGAGGCAGGGTCCAACGGCAAACCAGAAACATCCATAATCCAAGGCAGAAAAAAACCCCGCCGGTTGAGCGGGGTTTTGATATGTTCTCGTTTATGCTTAGGCTTGAGTGAGGTTCATTTTGAACTGGTATTTTGTGGGTTTGGTCACGTTGAAGCGCCAGGATTCCACTATGTTCTTGATCTCATTCAAGAAGCTCTGCGTGAATGTGGCGCTGTTTGAAGTTACACGGGCCGAAACACTGCCATTTTCCGCAATGTCCATTACAACAGTGATTGAACCGGTCTGCTTTTTGATGGCAACGTTTCTCTTGTAGGATTGCTCGATCTGGCCTTTTCGGGAGGCGATCTGGTTGTAGATGATGTCGGCGTCCGGAACGGAGGAAGCGGGCTTGGGTATCTTCACTTCCGGAGTGGGAAGCTTGGAGATCTCCGGGGCTTTCACAACGGATTGGGTAACTCTTTCAGTTTCTTCACGGGCTGAAGGAACGGTCGGCCACTGGCCGGTGGAAGGGGTTTTCAGCCTGGAAGCGTCACCGGTGAAAGTCTGGGTGGGCACGTTCGGACGGGTGGTCAATCCGGGTCCGCCGGGTAGGGTTGTGGCAACCCTGCCAACATCAGAGGTTGAGGTGTTGAAGCCTGAAGTGGCATTGGGATCAAAGGAACCGGAGAAACCTGACGAAGCCTGGGGATTGAAGGATCCCGAAGCTCCGGATCCGGTGCCAGTGCCAGTGCCGGTTGCGGAACCTCTGGCTCCCGGGCGGGCAGTGATAAAATTCTGCAAGCCGGTGACGGCATAGGCAGTTTGGGGCCTGCTGGGGCCGGGAGTTCCTACTCCGGGCCTTCCGGTGCCAAAGATCTGCCCTCTATCGGGCACACCCTGGCTTTGCCTTCCGCCGGTGGTCCGGCCGGTACCTCTGGCAGGTTGCGTTCCGCCGGGTTGCTGTTGTCCGCGGGTATCACTGACTTGCGCTTCCGGAGGAGTCTGCGGCATGGTTGCTTCCGGAGGGGTCAAACCAAGCTGCGGCTCTATCCTGCGCACTCTTTCCAGCTCCGCCAGGGTTTCCGTGAGGGTTTTTTCCTGGTCCATTTTGGGCTTGATCACGAGGTCGTAAATCAGCACGAAAGCAAGGCCAAAAATCAAGAAGAGCAGGATGAGTCCGGTTTCCGTGCGTTCCGAAGAGGAGAGCGGGGCCGGCTTCAGGCTGTTGTTCACCACAGCTTGTTCTTCCGGGCGCAGAACAATTATCCGAGGCTCGGTATAACCGAACTGGATGTCGTAATCAGGGTTTAACTGCACGGTTCCGCTGAGGTCGTTGCGTAGCTTGAGCAGCGAGCCTGATAGGATGCCGTTTTGCTGCAGGGCATTGGCATCCAGCGGATTGCCATCCTTGCTGCAGGTCAGGTTCGAGCCGTCCGGAAGCTGCAGATAGAAGTCTTCTCCGCGCTTGATCAGAAGCTTATGCCTGACGGGGAATTTCTGCGAATCGTCCAGGATTTGCCAGAACAGGTGTTTATCTGTTCCAATGTACCATTTGTTGGTAAAATCTGATCCCTGGCGAATTGTGTCCAGATGTTTTCCCCGGTAATTAAGGCTTATATTCAGTATCGTCTTTGCCATCATACCTCCCTTACCCACTGGTGTTCGATTTACTTTTTTCAAGCCAATCAGTTTCCAGGAGGGTGGCAAAATAGATGTATTCGTAGAAAGAACTGGTCCCCAAGCTCACGAATTCCGTTATATACCAGCAGGGGATGCTTTTATCCGCCTGTATAAGCAAGGCTGTGGTGGTCGGATTACCGTCGGCATCGGGAGTTTTAACAATTTCCGTGGCAGTACTTTGCAAGTAAGTGAGGATTTCGGTGCGTTTATCGGGGTCAGAAGCAAACTCTTCCAGGCTGCCAAAATAGATTCCCTGTTCGCCAAGGAGTATCCGGTCAGGGTAGATCTGAACCACGGTGGTACCTTTGTTTTCCAGCAAGTCCCGCTTTTCCATGGTGACCGGGAAGGTCATGTTGTTAGGCATGGTCAGTTTTTGCACTTCCATGGATACGTTCTTGAGCAGAAACACCAGCAGGATGGTGAGGATATCCACCAGTGAAATGATGGACAGCGAAGTTCCTTCTTTGAACTTGCGCCGCACCCGGCGGTTCGTGTCTTTGGGCTTAATGACGTTGCTCATTTTCCCCCCATCACGTAGTAGCGAACCTGCGGGGCTTTGTAGTGAACATTGGCAAAGTTGTTGCTCCGGCAGATATCTATGGTTTTGATCAGGACGTCATACTTCACATCATCATAAGGGGCCACACTAATGTCCAGCAGGTCCGGAAACCTTTCCCGGACGGCCTTGAGGGCGGCATCGAGCATGACATAGTCATATTGTCCAAGAGACAATTTCACGATACCGGGGTCGCGTCCGGGTTCCCTGATCTCGAAACCAGGTATGGTGGTGAGCAGTGAATCCTGCGAGGCCGTTATGATTACGGTTACTTCCGGAACATCCTTATTCAAGCCTTCCGTGCCGTCAACCGTCGCGGACTGGCCGGGAGGGGCGGCAGAGAAGTTGAAGGCCACCAGCGCCACCTGCGTGATCACCAGCATCAGCAATAGAAATGGGATGACGGTGAGAAACAAGTTCATGAGGGGCACCAGATCCGGAATTTTCGGATCTGAGACCGGATGCTGGTTCCTTCTTGCTGAAGGACGGTATGCCATGATTTTATCCTTTAGCTGAGATATTGATGAAGTTGATTAGTTTAACGCTATATTCGTCGATCTCGTTGATGAGTTTTTGGGCTTTGCCCATCAGCCAACCTTTGATCAGAGTGAGCGGAATGGCGGCGATCAAACCGAGGGCGGTGGTGCCGATGGCGGTTTTGATGCCGGCAGAAAGCATGATGTTCTTCTGGCTGTCAAGCACGTCAGGACGGCTGAGGGCATTGAAAGCTGCCAGCAATCCCCAAATGGTTCCCAGCAGACCGAGATAGGTGCAAACTTGGGCAAGGGTGTCGAACCAGAAAAGGCCCGCGTCGAGTTTGTAAACTTTTTGCAGCACGGCTTCGTCGAGTGCGTTCTGCACCTGGTCGCTCATGTCTTCTTTGGAGGCAGTCTTGCGCACGTCCTTATAGACGGAAAGTCCGCTGAAGAAGATGAAGCCGAGGGTGGTGTCCTTCAATTTTTCCGTGATCTTGATGGCTTCTTCGATCTGGTCGTTCTTGATGTAGCCTTTCAGGCTTTTGTACAGGTTCTGGGCGTTGATCTTTTCTTTATGGAACAACTGGATGTAGCGGACGACCGCGTAAACGATACCGATTATGAAAACCAACAGGATGAGGTATCCGAAATAACCTTCCTGATTGCTGTCATCAAATATGGTGGCAAGGTTTACGGGGCTTGTTTTGATATCTGTCAGCTGTGTTACCTGCGCCGACAGGGCCCCAAGGCTGATCACCAGGGTTAGGATTACGAGAACGATGTGCTTAGCATTCATTTTGACTCCTCTAGCCATGTTAATATTTCTTGTTTCCAATTTGTAAGTTGTTTTTTGCTTTCAGCCTGAATCGCTGCCAGGCTGATCGTGAAATCGTATTTTGCCGCCGGAGCATAGGTATCGGTCTTGACCTGGACCACGCTGATATCAGGCATCATGGTCTTGATCTGGATCTGCAGGTCGCGTCCTTCTATCAATTCTGTTTCCTGGGGTTCCGCAACAGCGGTTTCGCCACTGTCCACCTGCGCAAGGCAAACGGAGGTTCCCAGCAGGATCAGGAGGCTGATCAGTAAAGTCTTTTTCATCTCTTCACTCCTTGGCGGATACTGTTATGCCCAGCTCGGCGAGCATGCCGCGGTTGGGCGAATTGTTCCTAACTTCCATGCGCAGCTTGTTCAAGCCGGGCTTCAGAAGGCCAACGGGCAAACCGGCCCTCACCGGATACACCAGGAAAGGCTCAGTATCGTAGTTCAGTTCGTAAACAGGACCCAGGGGCTGGCCATTCAGGAACAGCTTGGCGTTGTCCGGGGCGACAAAATCAAGATAACCTTCCCCAAATCCTGCTTGCAATTCAAATTCCTTTTCAAATATTACCAGTGTCTGTTGGTTTTCCTGCGTCTCATCTATCCAGATTGGCTTCGCAGAGGTATTTTGCAGGAAAGTTGATCTGTCCATGGGAAGATCGAAGTTCGGTGCCAAACTGGCGTAGTAACTGATCTCTTCTCCGGTTGCGGGGTCTTTCCCGATCACTATCCAGTCTGTATTTGACACCAGGGTTTTCACATCGGTGGGGCTGGTGGTGACCATTTCGGCCGCGTCAAAGAAGAAACTTGTGCTGAAATGGATGGGCTCTTCCGAAACACCGGTGTTGGGGAAAACGCCTCGGAAAAGGTTCTTACCACTTTTCAAGCCCTCGCCTTCGATGCGGATCGCGAAGACCGTGCCAAAATCTTCCCTGTAAACGGGAATATAGACCGGATCTATCTTGGTGCCGTTGAAAACGATGTTGGGGTCCTGCTCATAAGCCAGATAAACATAGGCAAAGAGGGGGGCGACCTCAAAATCGAACTCACGTTCCAAAACTAGTTCGTGACGGGAGGGAACGCTATAAGTCGAGAGCATTCTTCCGTCATCCAGGGTTAGGGAACCGAATGCGTTGAGCTTCTGAGAACCACCCTGGGGTTTTTCCAGTCTGGCGGTCCAGGTTTTGTCCAGTGTGTGCCGGATTTCTGTGTATTCCGGCAACAGGTTGCGTTCGATAAGTTTATCTTCGGCCTTGGTGGTGTACTTGTCGTAGTAACCGGCTGTGAAATACTTGTTGTAGATATCCTGGTAGATCAGGCTCGAGTTGGCGTGAAACACATCTATATAGGGTTGAGAATGTGGTTTGATATCAGTGTTGACCATTTTGTCAAACTCACGCTCGCTGACCCTTTTGCGGTCGCGGAAGGGAGCAAGTTCATTGGCTACCTGGATGTATTTATTGATCTGGGTTTCCACAACTTCTGCAGCACGGTCATTGATCTGGCAGATCAAGCTGAGCGCCCTAAGACGACGTTCGTTGTCCAGGATGTCAGCTTCCTGCTGATCAAGCAGTTTAACAATCTTTGCAACCTCGAGTTCGGCTTTGGTTTGCAAGGATGGAACCAGGTTTTGGGTTCCGCCGAAGAGGTGTTTTTGCCAGGTGGTGCCGGCACTCACGGGCAGCAGTTTGTTGGCTGATGCGGTGAGGAAATTTCCTTTTTCGATGCTGTTCATTTGGCGGTCGAATCCATCCAGGAAGGCTTGGCGTGCTTGCAGGATGGAGTGTTCGGATTCAGCGAAGGCAAAGGCTTCATAAGCTTTGGCGCTTTCCACGGGCAGACCTTCTTTTCGATACTCAGCTTCCTGGCGTTTGAACTCGTCCCTTTTCTGGAAGGCCAGGTCCCAATTCTTGGCTGCGTAAGCAGCATCAAATTCTTGTGCCAGTGTTCCCAGTTTGCGGTTGGCAACCGTCAGATATCGTTCGGATTTGGTTTTGTCATTCAGATATAGTTCGCGCGCGTAATACTCAAAACGCTGCTGATCCTGCCGGGCAAGGTAAGAATCAGCCAGGATGGTGAGGAAGCCGGGAGTTTCTTTGTGTTTGGGGTAGGTTTGGGTGAAGTAGGTAAGGGTCTCCACTACTTTATCCTGATTCTTCTCACTGCTGTAGATCTCCACAGCCCAGAGATATATCTCTTCCGGATTTATGTCGCCGCTGTCAATGCGTCCGGCCCGCACGTCGTTGTGCAGGTCGATGTAAGCCGCAGCCGCGTTTCCACGCTGGGCGGGGTCCTTGCGCATTTCCTCAATGAGGTTTACCCTAAGGGCAAAGGCGAGGTTGCTCTCTGGAAACTGCTGAATGAATTCGTTTTTCAGGTTCCTGGTTCTGACGGGGTCTTTCATCTGGTTTTGGGCAATGTTCCAGCTCTGTTCATAGAGGGCGTATTTCTCATTTATGGAGGGTTTTACAGCGGCCAGATCCGTTTTCAGTTCGATAGCTTCAGGGTAGAGTCTGGCTTTGATGTATGCTTCGGAGGCTAGGAACAGGTAACCTTGGCTGCGGGACGGCTCATTGGTAAATTTGTCCGCCAAACGGATCAGCTCAGTGGCAACGGTCTTATGGTCACCCTGCTTCTCGGCTTGTTCATAATTGTTCTGGATCTGCAATCTCACGAAGTTTTCGATCTCAGCGGCGTCGGCGGTATTTTCAGAGAAGCCTTTGGCGGCTATGTACATCCGTTCCGCTTCACTGAAGTTGCCGGCATCCTCCTCTATCTTGGCCAGGTTCAGGTAGATGCTTCTGCTGGTTGCCCGATCGATATCGATCCCACTTGCCAGAATTGTGTTGTAATGTACTTTGGCCTGTTCCGGATGGCCATGGTGCATTTCAACCGCTGCCAGGTCCATCAGAATGGCTGGTGCCCCCTTTCTGGCTTCCGGATTCTGGGAGGCCTTCAACACATCGTAGAACCTGAGCGCTGAAGTCCGGTACTGGGTGTGGGAAGCTTGATCTTTCGGAGCGGGTTTGGAGAGCGAGTATATCCGCTGATTGTATTTGTAGATGAGGCCTTCGTTATTGAAGAAATCAGGATTTTCCTGATAATCTTCGTTGTATTTTGTCAGCTTCATCGCGGCGTTGCTATAACTTTCAACATCATTGCGTTTTTCAGCCAAAATGCTGGCCAGCAGCACTTCGGTTTGCCTGTTTCCATCAATGAAAGTCTGAAGTTCCGAGGCATTGGTGAAAAGCTCAGTGTACTGCTGATATGCCACTATGTGAGACTCATACAGTTGCTTGTCCCTGTTGGAGGCAGAGTCGATCAGGTTGTTGTAATGGCGGATGCGGATTTGTTCATAGGCATCGCGGATAATATTCAGCTGCGCTCTCAGGTCAGGCATTGCGGGGTCTGCATTCTTAACATTATCCTGATACCACTTGGTGCCTTTGCCATAAGAGGCTTTAATGAAGTCGAGCTTTTCATCGCGAATCTGGGAAAGATTCATGCCGGAACGCAGTTCTAAGCCAGGGGTGTAATATAGTTTTATGATTGAATCGACTACAGCCGGATTTTGCAGCTCATAGGGAGAGGTCTGGAGCCGGAGTTCCATAAAATCTATTGCCTGCAACGGCGCTTCCATATCCACTTTCATGCCTGCGGCTTTATCCAGGATCAAGGTTTTCACCTTGATATCGGAATACTCAGCCATCGCTCTGCGGATCTCTGTCACACCCTTGGATTCCTGGGTGAATTCTATGCCGTCGAGAGCGATAAGTGAATAAGCGATGTTGTCAATGGAGTTGTCCCGGTAATCCTGAGCCAGATAGGCATCCGTGATCTCTTTGCTATCAGCGGCTCCGATGAGAGTGACAAAATCTGCCAAGGCTGATTTCAGGGATTGCTCGTCTCCCTGATTCAGATTTACCCAAGCCCTCTGGTACAAAGCGTCATGGTGATAGGCGCTGGAAGGTTTATTCACAAGGGAGTTAAAACGACGGTTCGCCTCCGCGTAATGAGTAATGGGTTCATCCGCGTCCGAGCCGATCAGAAAATGGAGTATGCCAAGCCGATAGACAGCCTCGTCGTAATAGGGCGAATCGTCATACTTGCCGGAATCCACCAGTTCTGTGTAGGCATTGAGTGCTTCGCTGAAATCAGCCTCAGTGAATTTTAGGCGGTCCGGCCTCTCCCGATTGGGGTTGGTGGCACGGAACTGCTCTATCTGTGAGTATTTGGATACTTTTTTGGCCTCGCTGCTCAGATAGCCGATATTATAAAGTGCTCGGTCACGCAGATAAAAATCAGGTTCGATTTCCAAGGCTTTTTTATAGTTGGCAAGGGCTTTCTCGGGTTTTTCCAGATCAACCGCGTACTGCAGTTCAGCCATATTGTAATAGATAATGGCATTGTTCAGAAGATACCCGCCGCTGGGCTGTTCCATGGCTTGGAAATAGGGATTGGCGTTAACGAAAGCCTCATACCTTTTCAGCAGTTCAGCCTTGTCCTGCACTATCTTCTGATACTCAGCCCGCTGCTGCTCCTCACCCAGCGCATCTACCTTGGCCAGACGCTGCTGCTCCTGATATCGGATCCTTCGATAATCCACCATCAAACCCAAAAAATCCAGATTGGCAATGAAGGTGTCATCGATGGGAAAATCCTCCAGTCCAACCTTATGAGCCAGCGCGTATTGTTTTTCGATCACGCCTCGTTGGTCTTTGGGATAGTTTTCCTTGATCATGGCAAGCATCACGTCTTCGACTTCAGGAAGTAGTTCATCCAGGGAGCGTTTGTCGCGGTAAGTCGCGTAGTATTCGTCTAAAAGTTCTGTGAAAATCGCTTCTTCAACGCTGTCCTGGTGCTTGCGGAAAGCCAGGTAGCGTTCCTTGCGGTTTTGCAGGTCGGCGATCTTTTCTACATATTCCTGCCGCTCAGGGCCAAGATCGATGTTCAGGCTTGGGTAATTTGGCTGAGCCATGATTTGGTCGATCTCTGCCACAACGTCTGTGTATGTGTTGATGTTGCGTTCGATGTCCATGAGGCGCTTCAACTCCATGTCGCTGAAGCCCTTGCCTACCACAGATTCATCTTCGTTAACAAAAAGCTCGTAGCGCCGCTCGAAAAAGCGGTCCATTACATCCAGCACCCTTCCGTAGAATACGGATGTATCTTTCAATTGTTTTAGCAGAATCGCACCTTCACGGTAACGGTTGAAGGCTGCGGATTCGGGCCCGATGTAGTCAGGGGAGGCCAGCAGGTCCAGATCGATTGGGGGCAGCGATTCGAAAGGCCGGATTTGGGCCTTGAAATCCTCCAGCAGGCGCATCTCCTCTTCCGCGATCCTGTTCAAAGCTTCGGTAAACTGCAGTCCAGGAAGGGATTTAAACTCGTTGTAGAGGTCCTGCAAATCACGCTGGATATGAGAGACCTGTTCCTTTAAAACATTGGCTTTGATGGTATCTGGTTTCGCGTAAAACGATTCCAGATCGAGATCATCCAAACGGGAGATCACACTCCTTCGGCGGTTGACAAAAGTGTTTTTTATCCAATCTTTGCTGTTTTGATAGGCGTCAACATAGCCTTGTATCCTGGCTTCTTCAGCATCCTCGGCCAGGAGGTCAGCCCATAAAAACATGTAGGTGGGGTAATATTTGCCCGTCGAGAAACGATTCATCACGTCTTCAAGGAACGGTGCCGCTGATGATTTTTCCTTGTTTTGGATGTAATCCACCGCTCTATAATAGAGCAGCAAATTGAGCATCATCCTGGCGTCATCGCCGAGCTTGGGGTCGTTGATCAAAACGTCGAAATATGGGATGGCTTTGGTTGGATCGTCCACCACAGAGTAAAAATGCCCCACCAGATAGAGAAGGTCCGCTTCATCGAGTTTGCTCAGGCTCTCATAATGCAGCATGTATTCTTCCACAGCCTGAGCCTTATTATCCTTCACCAGTTGGGGAAGCCTGTCTTTAAGGAAATCTATCGCTTCCATCACTTTGTGGTCGGCGTAAACAGCGCTTCGCACATCTGTTCCGGGCGTCGTGTTTTGAGCAAATGCCAGCGCGAAAGGAACCACTGTCAGCGTCAGCAACAGATACAGTTTGATGAGTTTTTTCATAACCCCGCTCGCTTAAATCGTCCTATGTTATCAATCCTGCCAGTTATAAGCAGGATTCAGGATGCAGCTGGGGTGTGCATCCTGAATCTCAAGCTTGACCAAGGGAAATATGTACGTATTGACCTGCACATTCACCATGAGGTGGAATCGTGCGATAATTATTATTGATTTTCTTCCTTGAGCTCCTGCAGCCATTTGCGCAAATCTTCCAAAGCCTTTTGCGCTTTCTGGCGTTCTTCGCGAAGGAGTCGCAGCTCAGCCAGCAAGTCTTTCACTTCTGGGGAAAGCTCTTTGTAGGCGCTGGCTTCAACAATGCCTGGAGTGGGAAGCTGGGTGCCGGGAGTTACAATGGCAACCTCAGAGGGTTTGCCAGATTCAGTGGGCGCCACAGCCACGGGTTCCGTGGTAACGACCACAGGCTCGGTGCCGATGCTGGTGGCGTAGAGGCTCAAATCCGGGCGTATCGTGGCGTTCTTGTCAGAGTATCTGTCGAAAAGGTATGAAAGCCCCAGGGCAATGCGGAGGTTGTTTTCATATCCGTTGCCTTCGGAGCCTTTGGCCATGTCTTCAACCGCTTCCGCGCCAAGGCGGATGCCAAAATTCTTGTAGGAATACTTGAGGCCGGCATTGAAATCTTTACCGTCGTATTCACCCTGAATAGCAAAATTGTCCCAAGGCGAGATCTCAACTGAAGTAAAGAAACCGCTGAAGAAACGGGAACGGGGAACCTGTCCAGTATATCTGTTTGATCCGAATCCCGCGTTGAACATCCAGTCGATGCCGCCCATCACCACCTGCTTGGAGGCGACGATGTAGGGGGAGAAATGCTCGTAGTCTGTTTTGTCAGGATGATCAATCCAGCCCAAATCATGGGGATCATATACAGCGGAAGGAGCGCCATCTTCACCTATTTCAGGATCCCAATAGGGTTTGTAATCCTGGGCTCGACGCCGGTTGATTGGCGAGAAGATGTTGTCCATGCCAATAGCGATTTGAGGGAACTTGGGCGTTTCCTGCAAAAGCTTGACCTTGGCGTTGAGGAAATAAACGTAATCACCGCCGAAGAAATCCATCTGGACCCGGTCGAATAGTCCCACCCCCAGCATACCGTAGAAATTTAGCCCATTCTTGTCCATATCAACGTAAGAAGGCTTTTCCACGTTCCTGTAATAGCCTGCCAGAACCAGTTGTGCCGATTTGTGTGGAATAACATACGCGTCTGGCGTGCGCAATAATCCCATCGTTTGGAACGGCGCAGCTTCTATGATACCGATCACGGCTGCCAGAACAATTACACTCAATATAACTTTTTTCATACTTCCCTCCACCTTTCGGTGTTTTTTCTTAGTCTTGGGTCATTAATATCGTTGACAGATTATCCGTCAAGCTTTTTTTTGCCGTATGCAACAGCAAAAAGCAAAAGAAATATTCCATGTTGGGGAGGATCTTGCCGCCAAATTTCTGGCTAACAAGGGCTATGCCATCGTTGCCAGGAATTTCAGGGCGAGCACTGGCGAGATCGATATCATCGCCACCCGTGACGACCTTTTGGTCTTCGTGGAGGTCAAAACCCGCTCCAAACACTCTATCAAACAAGCCTTGATGAATGTATCTTTCACCAAGCGCAAACGTATAACGCTAACTGCTCAGCGCTATACTATTCAACATCCTGAATGTGTCAAGTCAAGAATAAGGTTCGATTTGATAGTGGTGTTGTATTTTTGCCACACCGACAGCTATCAGATTGAACACCTTGAAGATGCGTTTTTGCCCGAATTGTGATTTATCTGAGGCTTTTTGCTCATAGCGGTTGTGGAATCGGAAGTTAAAGCGATCGGTCTGTAAATGCGAAATCTGTAGTTTTTCAGGCTCTCTTTCAAGCCGGATGGGTAAAACCCACCGAATTGGTTTCTGGTTGAGCGCCAGTATCCACTTGATATTAAAGAGAGCAATAAACCCACCGCAATATCCTGTCAGTCACGCCCTGAGCGCTCGCATTTATTCTTCTCTCACACCACACGCAAGATCCTCGCATCTAATGCGGCTATTATGCGGGAGGCGCTTTTGGGCCCTGGGACGAGGCCTTAACGGCCAGATGACATCGCTTCGTACAACTACTTCACAGCCTGCCGTATATGTTGACCTACGGGATTGAAGCCATTTGGTTACCTACTGAATTTGAGAGAGATCTGTTTTCAGATTAACTGACAGATAACCAGCCCTTCCTCCAGCTCGGCTTGAATATTAATTCTTGCAGATATAAAGATCTTATTATCTGTCAATTGTAGAGTTTTCTGGTGTCGAAGTCGTCCCCCAGGTAATAGAGGTAATCCGGATTCGAACTTTCCCTCTGATCACCCTCGACGTAAATCAGGCGGTAATTGCCGTTCATCTGAATGTCCAGGAAGAGGTAAACCGCTTTTTGCCTGCCCTGGTATTTCCATATCTGATAGTCTTTGCGAACGAAGCGGGCTTCATCAGAAGAGGTGCCTACTTCTATATCATCGGGTTTGCCCCTGCGGATGTGGATGCGGCCCATGTCAGAGGTCCAGCCCCGCTCAAAATGGCTGTAATAGTAGTTCGCGTAGTCAACCCTTTCGCTGATCTGGTCGAGCATGGTTTGAGTGTTCATATTGCCTGCTCCGGCCAGGGCTTTCCATTTTTGACTCAGGTATCTTCGCTTTGTATCAAGATCATAGGTTTTCCAATCGCTGGTCGAGGTGGCTCCTGTGAAGTATTTGAGTAGCCTGAAATCATCCTCGGGATCGGTAAAAACGCAGAACTGCTCCTGCTTGGGCTCTGTCAGGAAAAACTCGAACTGTTTTTCCTGGCTGAAGTCCCCAAGTTGAAATTCCACCGATCCCGTGTATTTGCCTGGGTTCAACTTTTCCAGAGGGATGCGCAGGGAAACTCCTTCGATGCTGGAGGTCGGTATGTAGTCCAGAAACTGGTCAAACACCATCACGCTGTCTTTTGATACGGTCAGAACCAGCAGCCCGGTTTCGTCAGCCAGGCCTTCCGGCTTGTAAGTCTCAAAATAGATGGTGAGGTCTTCGCTCTCCGTTTTATCGAAGATCAGCGATGGCTGGGTCTGGTAGAGGATTCCGCCACGGTGAAACCGCTCCAGAAAACTGCTGCTGTCAGGCTTCGCGTAACTGCATAATTCCAAGTCGCTGAGCAGATCCTGTTCGCCCAGTGGAGTGACCTGGTAGGTCCAGGTGGCGGTTTTTCTTGAATTGATGTCTTTCGCGTTCAGGCGCAGAAGGTAGGGCTCGCTTTCCACGCTGAAGGTCAACCGGTTGAGATAGCTTTTGTTGGAGCGGGCGTCGTTTTTATCCGAGATTCCAACATTGTCGCGGAAGGTTTGGCTATAGATAATTTGATTGTCAACCACCATCTCAACCTGCAGGTTCAACTCAGCAAAATAACCGCCTTTTTGGGCAAGGAACCAAAGATTTCCGTAAGGGATCTGGTAATCGACGTTGATAATGGTGTTTTTATCCTTGTCCAAAAAGCGCTGCGGGGACACATGCATGTTGAAAGAGTCAGCTGTAGCCGTCCCTGCCAGGCTGGCCAAAGCCAGACAAAGCAGTGATGCTTTAGTATTCTTCATCTTTGTTCCTTAGTTTGTATTGGCCAAAACCACCGGTGTCGGCGAAGATGAACTCTAGATTCTGGTTATAATAAATCCAGACAATATATGGATGCAGGTCCAGGGGATGCACTTCGCTGTGCACCTCATCCGGTTCGCCGTATTTGATGTAGATTCTACCTCTGTCGCTCTTCCAACCCTGCAGCCTTTTATGGATGGTGAAGCGTTCGTCGGCTGTGATCACGCGCTTGTAAAAGGATTCGCGTGCTTCGTTGCGCAGGGTTCCCGGGCTCGGATCGTGTACCTGCCAGTATTTGTCTATAACTTCGTGCATTTTCTCATCCGGAACGGCCCGCAGGCTTTTCCATTCATTTTGTGTGGCGATATAGCGCAGTTGCTGGATTTGGTCTTTATAGCTGTAGCGCGCGTTATAATAAAACCACTGGTCGTAGAGGAAGGGCTCCATGTCGTAGCAGATGTTGCCCTCGTAGATGCTAAGGCGTAAGCCGGACAGAGAATCGGCATTGGTCTGTTCGGTCAGGTCGGCTGTGTAAGAGCCTGGCGGTGAATTGAATACGCGCGCGCCAGAAATACCCGCGATGTGGATGCTATCCGCGGCGAGGCTGAATTTTTGGGTGAGAATACAGCTATCCACCGGGATTGGCAGAGGACTTAAAACCGCGGGTTGGAAAGTAACACCCTCCTTGCGGAGCAGGAAATAGGGCTGTCCGATCTCGGTGTAGGCATCTTCCAGGCTGAAATTGCGCCTCAGATCGATTTTATCGCCTTGGGTGAGATTGCGCAGGCGCAGGTCGGCCTGGTAATTTCCCGGGCTGATCTCCGCGCTGAAGGTCACAGGGATGGCGGTATCCTGCAGCCAGTCACGTTTCGGCACCACGAAGGTTTGGTCGAAACTCAGCGTTTTCTTCGTCTTGGTATTTTTCAGTTCCATCACCAGCTGGTAGCGGGATTCGGTTACGTCAGCTTTGAATACCAGTGAGTTATAGGGAATCAGAACCCACAGATCGACTCCCGTATCGTAATGCTCAAAGATGATCTCCTGGGCTGGCAGAAACGGGGCCAGCAGAATCAGCAGCAGCGTCAGTTTAGCCGCTTTTACCATTGCTTGCCACCCGGAGGCTGAAATCGTATTGTTTTTCCTCCAGCCACTGTAAGAAATCGTTGCTGGGGAAGATCTTCCTTTGAGCTTCCAGCAGATAGCTGTCGCCTTCGTTCGTTGTGATGCTGGTCTTGATCGCGAAGCCGCCCCGGTTTGTCTCGGTGTGCGTTTGATACTCGTCCACGAATTCTTCGGAAAGCCTTGCCAAGGTCAAATTGAGGCGAATTTCGCCCCGCAGGCTCTGGGGCAATTCATCCAGCGGGACCAAGTCTGTGGGGCTGATCCGCGGCATGCTGTCCTCGTTGCTGTTGTAGCCGGAACGGTTGCCGAAAACGAAGAAGATTTTGCCGGTGGCCAGCTTGGAGAAGTGTTTTTCGTAATCTTGGTTGAACAGCGCCACCTCAAAGCGTCCGCTGAGGTCCTCAAACTCGACAAAAGCGTAGGGGTTGCCCTTGTTGTCACGTTTGCGGGAAATGCCGGAAACGATGCCCGTCAGCACCAAGTCTTTGCCGCTGGAGCTTTTGATGCTCTGCGAGTTGGCATTGGTGAGGTATTTCACCAAGCTGCGGTATTCATTGAGCGGATGTCCGCCCAGATAGAAACCCAGAACTTCCTTTTCCTTTTCCAGTTGGTCGGCATAGCTCCAGGGCTCTTCCACCGGCAGGGGCGGATAATATTCCTCATCCTCGCTGTCGGTGGTGATAAGGTCAAATAGTGAGGTCTGGCCTATCTTTTTGTCTCTTTGCGCTCCGGTGTTGAAAGACAGGGCTTGTTCGATCACAGCCCATTTTTGGGCCCGGTTGCCCTCCAGATCATCCATAGAGCCGCTGGCGATCAGGCTTTCCAGCACGGTCTTGTTCACTGCGCTACTGTCCAACCGGCTGCAGAAATTGTAGATGCTGGTATAAGGGCCATTATTCTGCCGGTCTTCCACGATCGCGTCGATGGCTGCGTCGCCGACGTTTTTGATGGCCCTGAGGCCAAACATCACCTCTTTGCCACGCACGGTGAATTCTTTGTCGCTGCGGTTCAGGTTTGGCGGCAAGATTTTGATGCCCATGGCTTTGCAGACCTCAATCTTGATCGGCACCTTGGCCGGGTCGTCTTCAAGAGAAAGCAACGCGGCCATGAATTCCACAGGATAGTGAGCTTTCAGCCAGGCTGTTCGGTAAGCAACCAAAGCGTAGCAGGTGGCGTGACTTTTGTTGAAAGCATATTGCGCGAAATCCAGCCAGTCATTCCAGATCTTGTCCGCAATCTTGCTTTGCACGCCGTTGGCGGTCGCCCCTTTGGTAAAAAGCTGTTTAAGCTGCATCAGCGTGTCCAGGCTCTTCTTGCTCATTGCTTTGCGCAGCGTGTCGGCCTGGCCCCGGGTGAATTTAGCCATCTCGATGGCAATCCGCATCACCTGTTCCTGATAAACGGTGACACCATAGGTTTCCTTCAGGATTTGCTCCATCACGGGATGGTCGTAAACCACCTTTTCCCGCTTGTGTTTGCGCGCTATATAGGTATCGATGAATTTCATCGGGCCGGGCCGGTAAAGCGCCACCATGGCGATCAGGTCTTCAAACTGGTTTGGCTTCAGGTCGATTAGATATTTGCGCATGCCGTCGCTTTCAAACTGGAAAACGCCGTCCGTATCCCCATTGCCAAGAAGCTTGTACACCTTCTTATCGCTGAGGTCAAGGTGGTCGATGTCCAGTTCCACACCGTGGGACTGGCGCACCAAATCTACCGTTTTTTGGATAATGGTGAGGGTTTTCAGCCCCAGGATGTCCATTTTGAGGAACTTCAGTTCGTCCAGCCATTTTCCTTCGTACTGCACCAGGATGTTGGTGTCGGAATCTTTCTGGTTGCTGCAGGTGAGCGGAATGTATTCTTTGAGGTCGCCCGGCGCGATCACCAGCCCGGCAGCGTGGATACCGGTCTGGCGGATCAACCCTTCAAGCACGATGCTGTGTTTGTAGATGCTTTGATAGAGCTCGTTATTGTCAATTAGGTGCCGGAAATCCGGAGATTCTTTATAGGCCTCCTCTAAAGTCTTGTTGGAGGGGATGGTCTTGGTGATATTATTGGCTTCAGTAGCAGGCACCATCAGCACTCTGGCCACATCCTTGATCACGGATTTGGCTCCCAGGGTGCTGAAGGTGATGATCTGGGTAACGCTGTTGCGGCCGTATTTCTGCACGATGTAGTCGATCACCATGCCGCGTTTCTGGGCGCAGAAATCGATGTCGAAATCCGGCATGCTGATGCGGTCTGGATTGAGGAAACGCTCAAAGAGCAGGCCGTAGCGGATGGGATCGATTTGCACGATATCAAGCAGATAAGCGATGATGCTGCCGGCGCCGGAACCGCGTCCCGGACCCACCGGAACACCTTGTTTGCGGGCATTGTCGATCAGGTCTTTCACCACCAGGTAATATCCATCAAAGCCCATGCGGTGGATCACATCCAGCTCGAAATCAATGCGTTTCCGCACTTCATCAGTCATTTCAGGATACTTTTCTTTTGCCGCCTCTTCGCAGAGCGCGCGGAGATAGCAGCCCATGTCCTCAAACTCCGGCGGGGTCTCGATTTCGGGCAGCAGGAACTTGTCGTATTTCAGCTCCAGATCGATCATGTCGGCGATCTTCAGCGTGTTGGCATAGGCCTCAGGTTCTTCCGGAAACAGCTGTTTCATCTCTTCGGGGCTTTTGAAGTAGAGCTGCTCCGTGTTATATCTCATGCGGTCTGGGTCGTTGAAGGTTTTTGCCGTCTGGATGCAGAGCAGGATGTCGTGGGCTTCGTTGTCTTCCTTATGCAAATAGTGGCAGTCGTTGGTGAGTACCAGCGGCTGGTTCATCTCTTTGGCCAGTTTGATCAAAGCCGGCATCACTTCGCGCTCAAGCCCCAGCCCATGGTCCTGGATTTCCAGGAAATATCGGTCTCCAAAGACCCTCTGATGCCATTTCACGGCTTCCCGGGCTTCGTCTTCCCGGTTGTTGGCCAGCAGGGAGGCGATTTCGCCCTGAATGCAGGCGCTGAGGCAGATCAGGCCTTCGCTGTGCTTTTCCAGTAGCGATTTGCTGATCCGTGGCTTGTAGTAAAAACCGTCAATGAAAGAGATGGAGGAGAGCATCATCAGGTTTTTGTAGCCGGTGTAGTTCTGCGCCAGCAAAATCAGGTGGTAGCGGTTGTCGTTTTTGTTGTGCTCGCTGTCCAGTTCGCCGTTGATGATGTAGGCTTCCATGCCTATGATCGGCTTCAAACCCGCTTTGGTGGCTTGTTTGTAAAAATCTATCACTCCGTACAGGTTGCCGTGGTCTGTGATAGCTACAGCCGGCATGCCGTATTCCTTGGCCAGCGCCACCATCCTGTCAACCCGGCAAGCACCGTCCAACAGGCTGTACTGGGTGTGGTTGTGTAAGTGTACAAATGACATCTTAGTCTCTCCCTTTCTCTGAAAACATAGATTTGCTGCCGTCGGTATTTTGTCAAAGGATAATTTGGCGGGGAAGGCAACCCGTTGCAGCACAGGAGGTCGCGCTTACTTGAAAGGGTCGGAGATGCCCGTGATGCCCTGTGCCAGAAGATCCTACCGGGGTGGGGGTCCTACTGCCTTCACCAGTCGCGGGTGGATGGAAGAGATGTCTGGATACCTGGACCGGTTTTGTTCATAATCGAGCAGCAGATCAAGCACGGCGCGGGTTTGTGGTGCCTTGTTTAGTTCAGCGTTCTTCACCATCCAGTCAGTGTGCTTTTCGGAAATGACCTCCTCCTGTAGCAGCAATCGGATGGTAATAGCATTAATTATGCTTTCGTTCAGGGCGCAGCACCAGTTCACCTGTTCTTGGTTCAATTTATTCAGGTTATCATACAGCCCGAAAGTGAGCGGGTTGATTTCATGGTGGGAAAATTCATGCCAGATCGCTGAAATCAGGATGCGTTCCAGGCTGTCTTTCTGCTCAGCGATCTCCAGCCATTTCCTGCTGCACAGACAATACAAAGTCTCTCCGCGAGTCCCTGAAACAGTGACGGACAAAAATGGCCTGGTCAGAGTGCACAACAACACCTCCGTAGTCGGAAGCTCCTGCCCCAGATAGTGTTCCAGGATATACTGAATCGGCCTTCGGGCTATCAGATCGTTCAGTTTCACCAGCCAGGGCGCCAGACGCGACTGAAGTTGGCTGAAATGCAGGGTGAAATCCGCTTTACGATGGAAGCCGCGCAGGTCAGCCGTGAATCTGCTCAGATCAGCGTTTGGAACCAGATTTTCCCGAACTTGGTCCAAGTTGAAGGAGGGGTCCAGCTTTATGTCTTCGGTAAGCGTCAAAGCGTAATGGGGTGGGGAGCTACAGTCAATTTCCGTATCCCACACCCGGCTGATATTGGCCACGGCTGGATGTGTCACGAAACTGCCAAATTTCTCAAGCGCCTCGCGAGCATATTCGTCTTCAGGATCAACGCAGAAACCCTTGGTATCATAGTCCGATATAAACATGGCCGTTAAAAGCAATTCGAGTCGTTGATCCAATCTGATCCTCATCCGCATCTCCATTTTTTTTGACTTTGCCTTATCTAAGCAAAATATGTGTCACCCTGATTCTGTCAACAAATATCATCGCCTTCCCATTCAGGATAATGAATGATTTTTCTGGCTCAACTGCCCGGAGGGATTAGCATATCAGCAAAGAATCATTCAATCATCGGGAGATAGACGTCATGCCAGAATTGCCAGAAGTGCAGACTGTTTTGGATGGAGTGGCTAAGGAACTGAAGGGCAAGGAGATACTTGGACTGGACTGTTTTTATCCGGGTACGGTGGTGAAGGATCCGGAATTGCCTGAAAAGGTGTTTCCGGCCAGATTCCTGTCCCACCACCGGCGCGGGAAATACATGATCCTGGATCTGGAGGGCGGGATCAGCGTTATCATTCACTTGCGGATGACGGGAAAACTGGTCACGGACAAGGCCATGAGCGGCATTTCGGTCCACGAGCGGGCCTGTTTCCTGCTCTCAGGGATGGGAAAGCTCCATTTCATCGACATCCGCACTTTCGGCAAAATCGTACTCTGCAAAACCGGGAATCTGGGCAAATTCATGCCGGAACTTGGAATCGAACCGCTCTCCGATGAATTCGACGGCGCGCATCTGCAGAAAATCCTGAAGGGCCGCAAGACACCGGTCAAAAACGCGTTGCTGGACCAAAGGCTGATCGCCGGGCTGGGCAACATCTACGCCTGCGAGATCCTCTACCGGGCAAAGATTGATCCCGCCACCCCGGCTGGTCGGATCAGCCTGCCCCGGCTGAAAAAGCTCGCGGCGGAAACAAAGTCCGTACTGCGGGAAGCCATCTCCATGAACGGAACCTCGATCTCTGATTTCCGCAGGGTGGACGATAAGACCGGCCAGTTCCAGAATTTCCTGCGGGTTTACCAAAAAGACCTCTGCCCGCAGGGTCACAAAATCGCCAAGATCAAGCAGGGAGGGCGCGGGACCTTTTACTGCCCCGTTTGCCAGAAGTGAACTGGGCGGAACTGCCTTAATCCCAGCACCGGGTACCCCGAGGAGGATTGAAGGCATACTATCTGGCCATTAAGGCCCTGTCCCTTGTCCCGGGCGCGCCTCTCGCATGATACCCGCATTTGATGCGAGCATCATGCGGGAGGAAGGGGAGAGGAACGTAATCGGGCGCTAAGGACCTGACTGACAGGACATGGCGGTGGGTGAGAATTTGTGGCTGTATTTTGATTCAAGTGGGTGTTGGCGCCCAGCCAGAAAACAGCCCTGAAGGCTTTAGCCTCCATAAGTGAAAATGAGCCAAAAAACACTTGACAAATAACTGGCGGTGGTGAGATAATGCTTTCGCCGGAAGTGGTGGATTTATGATCCGGTGAGACACAACTTCCAAGGAGCTTGAGATGCGCAAAATGATCTTTATGGCAGTATTGCTTGTCTGTTGGGCAACGGTTTGGGCAGGCTATTCGGCAATGCCGCGGCTTCCCGAAGCCGGTTTTGACCCCACTCCCCGGCAGTTCCTGGCCGCGTTGAGCGGGACGCGGGGTATGGACTGCTTGCTGCATCAGTGTTACGAAGACGGATGGATAGACACGTGGCGCCAGGAAGCCATTTATGACAGCCTTGGCAGGATTGGCTGCATCAATCATTATTGGGCTTCGAACCCGGGTGACCCGCTGGAATTAGCTGGCCGGACCCTCTTTGAGTTCAGCGACGACGGCCAAGCCCAGCATGTGACCGAAGAATATTACTATGAAGGGGCATGGTATCCATTCTGGGAACTGCTGTATGAATATGAGAACGGTATGCCGCAAGAGATCAACTACAACTTGAACATGTATGAGGGGATGATACATCGTCAGACCATCTTCATCTACTGGCCTGACACCAACATCCTGAAACGGGTGGTTGAATTCACCTATGGTTATGAATCACCCGTGCCGTCCGTAATAATATATGACTATGCTATGGATTCTGCCAGCCGGCCGAGCGAAATATTGGTATCCAGAATCGATGCCGATTGGGATCAGTGGTATGTACAGGAACGCAGGAACTATGTTTACCACAATGATGACCAGACCACCCATGAATCCTACCTGCGCCAGCTGGAATTTTCATACTTGGGGACCCTATCGTGCTTTTTCGTCGGGGTTCAACCCTCCAAGTTGCTGGAGGAAAGGGTCTTCCACCCCGGCGCCAATGGCACCTGGAGTGAGAGGTACCGCTGGTTCCACAGCTACAATAGCGACGGGTTTCTGAACACCATTGAAAACTTCGTCCGGCTCTATCCTTGGGACCCTGAAATCTGGAACCTGAGTCAATACAAAGACTATACTTACCAGCAAGGCTATCCCATCGCGGAAACGACCTTTTCTCCAAACTACGGGGAAGAGGAATTTATGCCTCAGTACAGATACTGCATGGGATATCAGGAGATCGTTCCAGCCGAGGATCCCGCAATGCCCGGAGTGGGCGTCGCGCTGAGCGTTTACCCCAATCCTTTCAATCCCAGTGCCGGAATCAGTTTCAGGCTGGAAACGGCTGGCCACATCGAGATTTCGGTTTACAACCTCAAAGGCCAGAAAGTGCGGACCCTGCTGGAGGCCAAGAAAAGCGCCGGAACGCATCAGACCTTCTGGGACGGCAAGGACGGGGCAGGAAGGTCTTTGGCCGCTGGGATTTATCTCATCAGGCTGTCCTCCGGAAAAGAAAGCCGCACTGTGAAAGCCGTTCTGGCCAAATGAGATAAGGCCGGTTTAACGGACAAGAAGCCAGGCAGCTGGGATTTCACAACCCCAGGACTTGTTTTGCGGGCAAGGGTAAAGTTTTTTTGCCCGTATGATTCTCTGAGCGTATATTGTATTAGCAGGACATTTGGCCATCACAAATAATTGAACTATGAGGAAAAATAATGAAAGCGTATAAGTTAAGAGAAAATATCTGGTGGGTTGGCGGAATCGACTGGGACCTGCGGAGTTTCCACGGCTACCTAACTCAGCGTGGTTCCACCTACAACGCCTATCTGATCATTGACGAGAAGGTTACCCTGATCGACAACGTGAAGTATTACCTCTATGATGAGATGCTAGCCCGCATCAGCGATGTTATCGACCCCGCCAAAATCGACATAATCGTGCAAAACCACGTGGAGATGGACCACTCCAGCGGCCTGCCCATGCTGATGAAGCTGATCCCCAACGCCAAGATCTACACCAACGCCAGCGGCATCAGGGGTTTGAAGATGCACTACGGTCAGGACTGGAACTTTAAGGAAATCAAAAGCGGCGACAGCATCAATATCGGCAAGCGCGACCTGAGTTTTCTCACCACGCCGATGGTGCACTGGCCTGATAATCAGGTGACCTATTGCCCTCAGGAAAAGATCCTCTTTTCAAACGACGCTTTTGGCCAGCACATCGCCTCCAGCGAACGCCTGGCAACGGATTACCCTTTCAGTATCGCGATGGAGGAGGCAAAAAAGTATTATGCCAACATCGTGCTGCCCTATTCCTCACAGGTGCGCAAAGCCCTGGAAGCGGCTTCCCAACTCGATATCGGGATGATCGCTCCCAGTCACGGCCTCATCTGGACAGAACACATTCCCCAAATCCTTGCTGCCTACACGGATTGGGCAAACAACGTGGCCGATCCCCGGCGCGCCCTGATAATCTATGACTCAATGTGGGGCTCCACCGAAAAAATGGCCAAAGCCATCGCTCAGGCCTTTGAAAACAAAGGTTTTAAACTAAAAATGCTGAACCTGCAAACCAACCATATTTCAGACATCATGACCGACGTGATGGATGCCAGATTCATCGCTGTGGGCTCGCCCACCCTGAACAATTCGATCCTGCCCACCGTGGCAGCCTTCATCTACTATCTTAAAGGGCTTTCACCAAAGCAAAGGATTGGCCTGGCCTTTGGTTCTTACGGCTGGGGCGGGCAAAGCGTCTCCATTCTGCAGCAGCTTTTGGGCGATCCCAAGGAATGCGGTTTTGAGATGCTGGAGCCGGTTAAAACGCAATACATCCCGGATGCGGCCATTCTGGCTGGCATCACGCAACACGCAGAACAACAACTAAATAAGTATTTATAGGAGATACCCATGATAAGCAAGACCCTGGAAAAAGCCATCAATGAACAGATCAATAAAGAGCTGTTTTCAGAATACCTCTACATCTCCATGCAAGCCTGGTTTGCCAACGAAAACCTGGACGGCATGGCCAGCTGGATGAAGGCGCAAAGCGAGGAAGAACACTTTCACGCTATGAAATTCTTCGACTACCTGATAGAGCGAGGCGGCAAGGTGGAACTTATGGCCATAGAAAAGCCGGAAGTGGACTTCGGAAATCCGCTCAAGGCCTTCAAAGCGGCTCTCGAACACGAGCAGTTCGTCACTAAGAGCATCAATAACCTGATGGACATCGCCATTTCCGAAAACGACCACGCCTCCAGAGGCTTCCTGCAATGGTATGTGGACGAACAGGTTGAGGAAGAGGCGAGCGTTGACCGCATCGTGAGCCAGTTGGAAATGATCGGTGACAACATGCATGGCATCCTGATGCTGGACAGGGAATTGAGCTCCCGGACCTTTACTCCTCCGGAGGCCGGGGAATAATCCTCATCCCGGTTCCATTATGGCGCGGAAATCCCCACTTCGGGTTTCCGCGCTTTTTTTGCTCCTGATGCCGCGTTTTGCTTGACAATCTATTCCTTGCCCTAAAATGACATCCATGAAAAGGGAAGCCAGACTCATCTTGGGCGGCGGCGCTGCCTACGGCTTGGCGCACATCGGCGCCATTGAGGCGATTTGCGAGGAATTTGACATCACCGGTATAGTGGGGACCTCGATGGGCGCAATAGTCGGCGGGCTTTATGCCATGGGAAAAACCCCGCAGGAGATCCTGGCGCTGGCTCTTGACAGCAAAACCACGCTACTCTTCAATCCCGGCTGGGTGCCCTTTCAACCCCTAAAACTCTCTCTGGACCTGATCAAGAGCCTGCACAATAAGAAGAAGGTCATGGACCTCTTCGCCAAGTGGATAGGGCCGGTGAAAATCGAGGAACTGCTCCTGCCCTTTGTGGCTGTGGCCTACGACCTCAATCTGCGCAAGACCATCCTCATTGACAAAGGGTCCCTCACAAGCGCGCTGCGGGCCTCTTCGTCGCTGCCTTTGCTCTTTTCGCCCCACGAGATGCAAGGCCACCTCTTCGTGGATGGGGGTATCGAACATCCTTTGCCTGTGGCCTTCAAAGACCTCGTGCCGGGATCTTTCACCATCGCCGTCAATGTGCTGCCGCCGGTTTCGCAGGAGGCTGAAAAGATAGGCGTGACTACCCCCTTGGTCAATAATGACCTCCGTACTCATGAGGTGGTAATCCAGTCCATTCTGCAAAACCAGGGCTTTGTGGCAATCCAGGCCATGCTGCATAACCCTCCCGACCTCTTCATCGATGCTCACGATCCCCGTAAGAACATGTTCGATCTGGCCAATGTGAAAGATTTTTACGATTTTGGCTACCGCTCCGCCAAAGAAAGCCTGGCCGGTATGGCTGAACCAAAATTCATGGCCCATTTGCTCAACCGCTACCAAGGCTTGATCTCCCACCTGATGAAACGTGGCCATGTCACGGGTGAAACTCCCACCTCGCCGGAACCGGAATAATATACGCGACATTCAATAAAGAAGGCCTTTGCGTAATACAGAATTGGCAGGCTTTTCACTGCCAAAGAGGCTGGGTTGTGGAAGAAATATCGCGTTTCCGCGGCTTTGAGCCAAGCAGTTGCAAAAAATCCATTGACTAAAAATGGCTCCGCCAGAATGTGAATAACTGATAAAAAGCCAAAGGTTAATAGAATGATCTTAGCCAAAATACACGTCTTTCTCAAACCCAACGTGCTTGATCCGCAGGGAAAAGCGGTCACGAATACCCTGCATCAGCTGGGGTACTCCAGTGTGGATGAAACCCGCGTCAGCAAATACATCGAAATCAGTTTCAACCACTCGGATCCGGAGCTGGCGAAGCGGGAAACAGAGAAGATCTGCAGTGATCTGCTGGCCAATCCCAATACCGAACACTTCCATTTCACTCTGGAACAGCGGGAGGAAAACCAGCTTGAAAGTTAGCGTGATAACCTTCCCCGGTTCGAACTGTGATCATGATGCCCTGGAGGTTTTTGCCTCTCGGGGGCATGATGTCAGTTTGGTCTGGCACAAGGACCGTGACCTGCAACAACCTGATCTGGTAGTGCTTCCGGGTGGATTTTCCTATGGCGACTATCTCCGCGGCGGAGCGCTGGGCAGATTCTCGCCCGTCGTGAACGAAGTGCTGGCGTATGCCCGGCGCGGCGGCTTGGTGCTGGGGATTTGCAATGGGTTCCAGATCCTCACAGAATGTGGCCTATTGCCTGGCACGCTGCTGATGAACAGCGGTTTGAACTTCATCTGCCGGCATCAACATGTGAGGGTGGAAAACTCCACCACTCCTTACACCGAAGGCATCCCCTCCGGCACAGTTCTGGACATGCCTATCGCCCATATAGACGGCAACTATTTCTGTGATGATCACGTTTACAACGAATTGCGGGACAACAACCATATAGTTTTTCGCTATTGCGATGCCTCGGGAAACACTACTTTGGAAGCCAATCCCAACGGCTCCCGGGACAACATTGCCGGCATTTGCGATCCCTCCGGCCGGGTGTTGGGAATGATGCCCCATCCCGAACGTTCAGCCACAAAGTTTGTTACAAACCAGGATGGTAAAAGGTTTTTCGATGCGCTGGAACGCCATTTTGGGTTCTGTGGATAAACTTTTGTTCCCGCCGGTGTGCCTGGCTTGCAACGAATCTGTGGATTCGGCAGCAGAGGTCCTCTGTTCCCAGTGCCGCGAGCGTTTGCAGCCAATTATGGAGAACTATTGTAACAAATGCGGGGCCCCGCTGGCAGACTACCGCTGCGAAGCCTGTTCCCACCTGGCCTTCAAGTTCGACTACGCGCGGGCTGCTTATGTTTTCAAAACTCCGGCGCAGGAATTGGTGTATCACCTCAAATATAGCGACATCAGGTCTCCGGCTGTTTTTTTCAGTCAGGCCCTGATGTCCATTCCCGCTGCCAAACGTTTCCGGGGCAATTTTGACCTTGTGACGGCTGTGCCTCTGCACAGGGTGCGCGAACGCGACCGGGGCTACAACCAGTCAGAACTTCTGGGCCGCGCCCTGGCCTTCGAACTTGGCATTCCTTTTTCCCAACCTGTGATTCGCCGTCAAAACACCCGGAGCCAGACCAATTTGAGCCGCCAGGCACGTCTGGACAACCTTTCCGGAGCTTTCACCCTGCGCCGCGGAGCGAATGTCGGTGGCCAAAGGATCATTGTGGTGGATGACGTTTTCACTACCGGCACCACAGTTAATGAAGTCTCGCAAGTGCTAAAAGCGGGCGGCGCTTCCCGGGTGGCTGTTCTCACTGCCACAAGGGCTGTGTGACATGAAAAAAGAGTATCAGGAAATCAAGACCACGCTCACTTCCGATGAAGCGAACCAGATGATTGAAAAGGTGGCGCGCTTCTTTGTGGAAAAGCAGATGGGCTCGGCTGGAATTCTGCTGCTGGAATCCTTGCATCCCCTGCACGGCATCGCCAGCCAGGCTATGTTTTTCATTTTGCCCTTTGCTGAAATGGTCTTCGATTCGGAGAAATATCAGCATTTCGCCCTGATGATCCAGGAAGAAGTTCACCTCAAACGCCTGATCAAACGTATCGACGAGCTGGACGAAGAGCTCAACCGCGAACGCCGGGCCGAGGCAAAACTTCGCCGCCAGCGTCGTAAAAACCAGTACCGGGCGGCCATCCGAAAACTTTTCAAAAAAGACGATAAATCAGCTGAATAAGCGGAGGTATAATGCAATACGACGAAAAACGCCTGACCCGGATCGTGGCCACGGACTGCGGCAGCACGACCACCAAGGCAATTTTGATCGAATGGGTGGACGGCGAATATCGCCAAACCATCCGCGGCGAGGCACCCACAACTGTGGAGGCCCCGCTCAACGACGTTACAAAGGGCGTGATCAACGCCACTCAGGAATTGGAAGAGCTGGCCCGGCTCAAGTATAACAACCCCAATATCCGCTTCATGGAAAACGGTGAATTCGTGATTCCGCGAAAAGGCGACGTGGGCGTGGACGCCTATGTTTCCACCTCCTCGGCCGGCGGTGGACTGCAGATGATGGTCACCGGCGTGGTGGCATCCATGACAGGTGAAAGCGCCGAGCGAGCCGCCCTTGGCGCGGGCGCCATTGTTATGGACCTCATCGCCAGCAACGACAAACGCATGAACCACGAAAAGATTGAACGCATCCGCGAATTGCGTCCGGACATGATTCTCATGGCCGGGGGCGAGGACGGCGGCACTGTGAAGCACGTGGTGGAGATGGCGGAGCTCGTCAGCGGAGCTGATCCCAAGCCCCGTCTGGGTGCCGGTTACAAGCTGCCGGTGATATATGCCGGCAACAAGGAAGCCCAGCAGCACATCAAGGATTCCCTGGCCGACAAGGTTGACCTCATCGTCACCGATAACATCCGCCCAAAACTGGAAACCGAGAACCTCGGCCCCGCCCGAGACAAGATCCACGACCTTTTCATGGAGCACGTGATGAAACAGGCCCCGGGCTACAACAAGCTGATGGCTTGGTGCCAAGGCCCTGATCACGAAAGCGTTCCCATCATGCCCACCCCTGCGGCGGTTGGCAGCATCATGCAGGCTATCGCCAAAGAGGAAAACATTGAGGTGGTGGGTGTTGATATCGGCGGTGCCACCACGGACGTCTTTTCCGTCTTCACGGAGGATTTTATCTTCAACCGCACCGTGAGCGCCAACCTCGGCATGAGCTACAGCATATCAAACGTTCTGGCTTCCGCAGGCTTGGACAACATCATGCGCTGGGTTCCTCTGGACATAGATGAGAACTATCTGCGCAACATGATCAAGAACAAGATGATCCGGCCCACCACGATTCCCTCCCTGCTGGAGGAACTCGTTTTGGAACAGGCCATCGCGATCGAAGCTCTGCGCCTGGCTTTCGAGCAGCACAAAGAATTTGCCAGCAGCCTCAAAGGCATGCAGCGCCAGCGCGACATCTCCGAAGCCTTCAGCCAGTCAACTTCCGGCGCCACAATCGTGAACATGATGACCCTTGACCTCCTCGTGGGCAGCGGTGGTGTGCTTTCCCACGCTCCGCGCAGACATCAGACCGTGATGCTGCTCATCAACGCTTTCCTGCCGGAGGGCGTAACCCGCCTGGCGGTGGACAGCATCTTCATGATGCCGCATCTGGGCGTGCTCTCCGAGATCAGCACCAAAGCGGCCACCGAGGTGTTCCGCAAGGATTGCATGGTCTATCTGGGCTCCTGCGTAGCCCCGGTGGGCAAGAGCAAGGTGGGGAAACCCGCTCTCCACGCCAGACTCGAGCTTCCCGACGGCAAGACATGGGTTGAGGATATTCCTTTCGGCGAAGTCAGATTGATCCCCTGCGGCGTGGGCGAAGTGGCCAAAGCCACACTGAGAACCCACGGCGGCCTCGTCCTCGACGAGCACAAAAGCAAGGAACTCACAATCGATCTGCACGGCGGCATCGTCGGCATCGTTCTGGACACCCGCGGACGCCAGCCTTTCGTGATTCCCACCGACCGCGCCGAACGCATCGCCACCCTGAAGAAGTGGATGACCGATTTCAAGGCCTATCCTGATAAGATACTGAAGTAGGAGGAAAGAATGGGACAAGCATACTCTGCCGGACTCACAGTAACTGACAACATAATTCTGAGAAAAGAACGTATCCTGCCCCTGAAGGGCCAGGTGCTTGTGAAAAAGGGCGATCACGTAAAAGCCGAGACCGTGGTGGCGGAAACCCTGCTTCCTGGCAAGGTGGTGCCTTTCAACCTGGCCAACAAACTTGGCGTCACGCCAGCCCAACTGATGAATTTCATCAAGATCGAAGCCGGGCAGCAAATCGACACCAACACCGTTTTGGCAGAAACCAAAGGCCTCTTTGGCACCGGGCTGTTCAAAAACGATGTCCGCTCACCCGTGAAGGGAGAGGTGGAAAGCATCTCCTCGGTCACCGGACAGGTCTTGCTTCGAGAACCGCGCATCCCCGTGCAAGTGAAAGCCTTCATCGACGGCGTGGTAACCGACGTGATGCCAGAGGAAGGCGTCATCATCGAAAACAAGAGCGCCTACATCCAGGGCATCTTTGGAATCGGCGGCGAAACCATCGGCGAGATCATGGTCATTTCCAAATCCCCGGATGCCGAGGTCACACCGGCTGAAATCACCGAAGCCTGCGCCGGCAAGATCATCGTCACCGGCTCCTTCGTGTCTTTCGATGTGATCGAAGCCGCCCGCAAACACGGAGCCAAAGCCATCATCACAGGCGGAATCGATGACCAGGACATCAAGAAACTCCTGGGCTACGATATCGGCGTGGCCATCACCGGACACGAAAACATCGGCATCACCATCGTGGTCACGGAAGGCTTTGGCAAGATAACCATGGCCCGCAAGACCTTTGAACTGCTGAACAGATTCAACGGCAAAAAGACCTCCATCCACGGCCGCACCCAGATCCGCGCCGGCGTTATCCGCCCCGAGATAATCGTGCCGCTGCCCTTCGACGAAACTGAACTGGTGGTGAAAGAAAGCTCCATGCCAGTGCTGGAGCCGGGAACGCTCATCCGCGTGATCCGCCAACCGAATTTTGGCAAGATCGCAAAGGTCACCGGCCTGCCGGAAGAGCTTACAAAAGTGGAATCCGAGACTCTCGTCCGTGTGCTGGAAGCCCAGTTCGAGGACGGAAGCAAGATGATCCTGCCCCGCGCCAACGTGGAAGTGATCGAAACCTGAACCCTGAATTAACCTTCAATGTGATACAGGCGGTCTTCGGACCGCCTTTTTTCGAAGCTGGAAAACCCCGCCGCATTGTCTGGGGTGAATCAATGCCTTTGCCGGACAGGCGGAACTCACGAAGCTTCGAGCCAACATCCTGTTGTGGAGTGGGATGACCTTGCATTCCTCATGAAGGCGGTCAAGTTCCCCACAAAGTTGCCTCCCGCACAATGCCCGCATTGAATGCGGGCATAATGCGGGGAGAATATGAGAGCCGCACCCTGAGGGGCTAAGCAGGGAGGCAGGCTAAAAAGAGGACAAGCCGGACATTGGCCCGGTTAATGGCAGGGCAGGTATCAGGCGGGAAAATCGGGATTTCAGTTGACCCGCGCGGGCGGTTCCGTTCCCTGGATCACGGCGATGGCATTCTCCGCGGCCATGAGGGCCATTTTGGTGCGGGTTTCGATGGAGGCGGAGCCGATGTGCGGCAACAGGACAGCGTTTTCCAACTCGAGAAGCTCAGCCGGGATTTCCGGCTCATTCTCAAACACATCCAGCCCGGCGGCGGCGATCTTTTTATCCCGCAATGCCTTGATCAGCGCTTCCTCATCCACAATCGGGCCCCGGGCAGTGTTTATCAGCACGGCTGTCGGCCGCATCAGGGAGAGCAGTTCCGAGTTGACAAGATGATGGGTGTCGGGGGTCAGGGGGACGTGGATGCTGATGAAATCGGAGCTGGAGCAGAGGTGGCGGAGGTCAGCGCGCTCGTATTTGTCGGAAACAGTTTTGGGATCGACCTGGGGATCGAACCAGAGCACCTTCATCCCAAAACCTTCGGCGCGGCGGGCCACGGCGCTACCGATGCGGCCCATGCCGATGATGCCAAGGGTTTTGGAAAAAACGTCCACTCCCAGCATCAGCAATGGTTCCCAGCCTTCGAAACGGCCTGAGCGGGCATAGTTGTCAGCCTCCACCACGCGTCTGGCGCAGGCGAGCAGCAGCGCCCAAGTGAGGTCGGCGGTGGTTTCTGTGAGCACGCCGGGGGTATTGCAGACCGCGATGTTCCTGCTTCTGGCGTATTCCAGGTCGATGTTGTTGAAGCCAACGGCAAGATTGGATACGCATTTCAGCCGCGGGGCAGCCTCCAGCAGTTCTTTGTCAATGCTGTCCGTTAGCAGGCAAAGCAGGGCATCCATGTCCTTTACATCCTGCATAAGCTGCTGTCGGCCAATGGCTTTGTCGTTCGCGTGGATGCTGATGTCAAAAACTTCCGCGAGCCTGTCCAGAGCAGGCTGGGGGATATTGCGGGTTATGAAAATCTTGGGTTTGGGCATGGCTATCTCCTATAATTTTGGTTTGGGACCACCGGTTCAACCGCCTGTCTGTCAATCCAGCCGCTAAGGCCGTCCGGTAGAACAACTTGCATCTGGGTTCCCGAGGCAGACTTTATCGTTACAGTGGTAGCGGGCACCAATTCCTTCAGCATTCTGCCCGAGCCCGGGCCAGTCCGCAGTTCCGCGGGCCTTAAAACAACCGCTTTGGGGTTATGCAGCCAACGGTGGTGCTTCACCGCGAGGGCGCCGCTGAAAAAGAGCAGAAGAATCCCGAAGGCAAGCACCAAAAGAACCGGAAGGCCGCGCTCCCGTTCCGGTGGGTAGTGGAAAAGCAAATGCAGGCTGAGCGTGGTGAGCAGGGCGAGGACCAGGACCATGACAGCCAGCCGGTTGAGGGAAAAGTAGGCGTAAACATTCAGGAAAAGCTGCACCAGATATGGCTGACGCGGCTCCTGGGGCAGGTTTGGATTAAGCGCTTGGATGTAAACGAGGTTTTCCCGGGCCTGGGGATGGGAGGAATCTATGTTCAGGGCGCGCAGGAAGTTGAGCACGGCCTGGCCTTCGTTGCCCAGGTGGTGGTGACAGACGCCCAGATCATAATACAGATCGGCGTTTCGGATGCCTTTTTCCACGAGTGGGGCCAGCCTGTCAAGAGTGGCCTTGTAATCATTGTGGGAAACCCGGAGGGAATCGCCCGGAAGCATAAACTGCTGTTCCGGTTGGCCTTGCGCTGCCAGAAACACGCAGACGGACAGCATCAGCAGGGTAATGATTTTTTTCACTGCTTCTCCTCCGGCAAGCTGTTACCTGTATTTGCCGAGAATCTGTTTCGGGGTTTTCCGTTGCCAAAGCGCAGGCGGCTGAGGGCCTGAACCAGCAGGCGAAGCTTCAGCAAAGCTCCGTGCAGGTCGGTCGCTTCGGTTCCACCGGGCATGTAGCGCGCTTCCTGGCACAGCAGCAGAAATTCTTCCATTTGCTTGATCAATCGTGGAGGAAGTTCCTTTTGCCACAACTCGTTAAGGAGTTCGCCGGTGCCCAGGCTGCGGGAAATGCCGAATTTCTTGGCCAGATACTGTGAAAGTCCGCTTTCGGCAAGTGGATAAAACTCTGGCGAAAGCCTGGAGGCGGCTTCCGTGGCCTGGCGCCAATACTTGTTCAATACCCGGTTGGCGGTTTTTATAGCATAAGCCGCAGGGTCTTCCCTGCTCAGACGATTGTTGTGGGATATGATGCCGGACACGATCAGTGAAAACAGCAGAACTGCCAAAACCAGCCAGAACCAGGTTCGGTAAACGTAGGGCCGAAAATCGGAATGGCTGGCTCGGTTCAGCAGTGGGTTCATGGCTTTCGGGGCATCCGCTTCGAGCAATCCGGAGAAATATGACAGCACGTTGCCCTGCTTCACTTTCACCGTTTGAGGTTGGCCCCGGAAGGTCTTGTAGGTGCCGCTGGAAGTGTCAAACCAGCTAAAGGTTACGCTGGGCAGGGTGAATTCCCCGGTCTCGCGGGGCAGTAGGGTGTAGTTGATATGGCGTGTGCCTTCCAGCGGATTGCGCAGTTTGTCATCCACGCTTGGTTCCGAGACCTGGAATTTATCCACAGAGGGAAAAAGCGGCGAGGTGAACTGGCTGAAATTGCCTTTGCCGGATACTTGGACGGTGCAGGTGATCGCCTCACCCAAAGTGACTTTTGAGGCTGAATAGACCTGGTTTACGCTGAATTTTCCCACTGCCCCGGTAAATCCGGCCGGTTTGCCGGCTGGCAAGGGTTTCACGTTAATATATGCCGGCGAGGAATCCACCTTGCGGTTCATATAGCTGTAAAATCCCGAAAACTGGATCTTGCCAGTGAGAGTGGGCATTTGCAAGCGTCCCGTGGTTTGGGGGAAAATGGCCGAACGCTTGATCAGAGCCCGCTGAAAGCGGCGGCCTTTGTATTGCACGTCCTCATAATTGAGATTCTGAGGCTGCTCGTAAACCGATTTGCCATAGCCGGGATAATCATTCTCGTTTTCCGAATAGAAGGAATCCATCCGCTGATCGGTGTAGATGTAATAGGAAATGATGGCCGGCTCGCCCAGCCAGACGCTCTGGCTTTCCGGCAAACAGAGAAGCACCGTCTCACCCTGGCTGCGGCTGCGGTCTGGATAAATGCCGCCAAAAGGATCGTAATAGGGGTCAAAACTATACTGCTGAGGCTGTTTAGTGGTGGTGGCGGAGTCTTCGACGGTAACGGAAAGGTCGGGCGTGGCGTAATCCTTTCCCCCGATCCGGAGCCTGAAGCCCGGGACTCTGAACACGCCTTTTTTCTGAGGCAGATAGATGTAGGTGAAAGTTTTGGTGTGCGAGCTGGAAAACTTCCCATTGATGAAAGAACTCTGAACTCCAGTGCTGCTTAGCACATTGCGGTAACTGAAGCCGGGAACCTGTGGAGCGGCAGGGGCAGCCATATCCAGCTTTTTATCGCTGCTGATCTTCAGTTCGAGCTGCATCTGGTCTGAAAGCCCGATGGTGCCGTCGCGCAGAGTGGCTGAGACTTTCACATTCTGGGCTGTCAAAGCCGCGCAGCAGACGAGCACGAATATTACCGTTAGATACTTATTCACCACCATTTATCAGATCCTTTGGGACTCGGGTGTCCCTTCTGCTGTCGGTTTCGGGCTTCCTGCTGGTCCAGCGCGTCCAGCAGGTTGCGATACTGCTCCTGGTCTTCCTCAGAGGGTGGTTCCGGGGCTGGCTGCTGCTCTTCGTCCTCCTGCTTTTCCGGTGAAGGCTCTGGAGGGGGCGGTTTGTAGCCCTGGCGTTTAAGGACCAGTTCATAGTTGGATTTGGCGTCCTGGTCGTCTGGGTCCAGCAGCATGGCCGATCTGTATTCCTTTAGGGCTTCATCCAGTTTCTTGCCCCGGTAGAGGGCGTTGCCACGATCATAGTGGAATTGCGCCACCTTGTCCTGTTCTTTCAGCGCATCCTCCTGGCTGTTAATGCTCTCGTTATATTTGCCGTTGCGGAATTGCGCCTTGCCAAGGCTGTTTTCCGGGATGGGGTCACTGTCCTTGGGATCGCGCAAGCCTGACCAGGTTTTCTCCGCCTTCCTGTAATTTCCCCTGTTGTAAGAGGCTGAAGCCAGGGCGTGGCGGATCACTCCGGGGTGGAACAGCAGTTCGAAAAGCAGGAACGCCAGGATCAGCAGGCTTAGTGCCAAAATCAGCTTCGCGGGAAGGCCGAGATGCGGCAGCTTCATTTTCGTTTCCTCGTTCTGCGTTGAGGCAGGATGAAACTTTCAGCCAGCAGCAGGCATAGTGCCGCCGCCGCTGGAAGGGAATACTGGTCCTTGAGCGTGGTCAGGTGGCGGCTGCGGTCCCAACCCTTTTCAGCACTGTAAACGTCTTGAAGGATGCTGTCAATCTCACCCTGCCCCGGAGTTGCGGAAAAGTATTTCCCCTTGCCTGTGGCCGCGATTTCGCGCAGCCTGCGGGCATCGAGCTTGGATAGTATCTGCTCGCCGGAGAAGGGGTTGCGCACCAGCGATCCTTCTTCTTTTCCCACGCCCATGGTATAGATTTTCACTCCCAGAGAGCTCAGACGCTGAGCCTGTGTGAGGGTGTTGTTACCCAAATCCTCACCGTCGGTTATCAACAGCAGCACGTTGCTGCCGCCCGCGCCCAGAAAGCCTTTTTCCGCCAGGGCCAGCGCCCCGCCTATATCCGTTCCCGGGCGCGCTGCCGAGTTGGTGTTCAATCCACCAATCATCAAAAGGGCGCTTTCATAATCGTCCGTGAGGGGGCATTCCATAGTGGCGACCCCGGCAAAGGAAATCAAGCCTACCCTGTCTCCTTTGAGTCTGTCGATCAAAGCGCTGATCTGCAGTTTGGCCCTCTCCAGCCTTGAGGGTGTGATGTCCGTGGCGTCCATGCTTCTGGAAATATCCAGGCAGATCATGATATCCAGCCCGCTGCTGTCGTAATCTCTTGTTTCGTAATCCCACTGCGGGCGCAGCAGCGCGAAAATGATGAAGACCAGGGTCAGAATCGCCAGCGCGGCTTTCAATGCCTGAAAGAAAGGTGAATGGTGCTTCTGATACTCAGAATAGAACTGCGCTTCAGCGAAGCGGGAAAAACGCTTGCGCCTCCTCTGCTCCAATACTGTGACCAACAGGACCAGGGGTATCAATACCAGTAGCAACCAGAGATTTTGGGGATAAAATACGTTCATCTTTTCACTCCGGCAATACTGGCATAACCAAAAGGCGCAGCATTAGTTCCAGCAGCAGCAGAGCGAACGCCGCCCACAACAGGGGCATGAACTGCTCTGTCCATATATAGCGCACCTTCGCTTTGTATTCTGTGGTTTCCAGGGTATCGATATTGTCCATGATCTGTTGCAACTGGTCGCTATCGCTGGCCTGGGCTGCTTTTCCGGTGCCTGTGATCTGTGCCACGCGGTTCAGCGTTTCCATGTCCAGTTCCACAAAAGTTTTGCTGTAAAAGGTTCCAAAGCGGGGATCAGTGATGGGAAAATCCACAAATCCGTTGGTGCCGACGCCGATGGGATACACCTTGATTTTGAAAGAGCTTGCCATCCTGGCTGCGGTTTCCGGATCGATCTCACCGGTGTTGCTCACCCCGTCCGTTATCAGGATCACCACCTTGCTTTTGGCGTTGCTGTCTTTCAGGCGGGCCACAGCCTTGGCTAGGCCAAGCCCGATGGCTGTTGCGGAAGCCGTTTGGTTCACCTCCAGTCGGCCAAGCTGTTCCAGCATAGAGATGTGATCATAGGTGAGCGGGCTCTGCGTGAGGGCGTATTCTGAAAAAGCCACCAGGCCAAACCTGTCATTGGGGCGTTTGGAGATGAAGTCTCGCGCCACTTTCACGGCAGCCGCTAATCTGTTTTGGGGGGCAAAATCCAGCGCCAGCATGGAACCGCTGATATCCACAGCCAAAACGATGTCCACGCCTTTCTGGGTGATGTCCCGAGTTCCGCGTCCCCAGCGGGGTTGGGCTAAAGCCAGGATCAGGCAGAGAAGGGTGAGGGCCCGCAACACGGGAAACAGGTATCTCCAGAATTTATTCTCGCCGGTAACCTCGCGCAAAAGGTTCAGCCGGGTGAAGGGCAGCCGCGTTTTCCTGGCGTTCTGCCAGCGGGTTTGCCACAGCCAGTATAGAGGTATCAGCAGCAAGGCCAGCAACCACCAGGGATGGGCGAATTTAAGCATTTCCACCTCCTGCCTGGGCCAGCTTTCTCTGTGCTTCCTCAACTTCAAAGGAACGCAGCCAACTACGCAGCCACTCTTCCGCGTTCGCGGTCTCCTCAAATCCGGGAACGTATTTGGCGAATTTTACCCTGTCACAGAGGCGCAGAAAATCAATAACTTCCGCTGCCGAATCCACCCTGATGCGCTGTGTGACCCAGTTGATCTCAGTAGTGGACATCTCCAGGGCGCCAAAGCGGTACTTGCGTTCCAGAAACTGTCTCAGGATTTCTGAAAGGCGGTAGTGATGAAGCTTGTAATGGCCGTGGAGCATCAGTCCCTCAGCGCGGAGTTCATCAAGCCTGGCTAGGGCCATCCTCCAAGCCGGATCGGGCGGGGCGGGCTGAGCGGCAACCGGTTCTGGGTCTGGTGTTTTGGTGGGCCGGGGTTTGCGAAGAAGAACGATAAGGATTCCCGCCACAGCTAGCGCCAGCAACAACGGATAGAGCCACCAGGGCAGTTGGAGAGGATATTTGCGCAAAGGTTTCAGATCCACCAGCAGCGTATCCGCCTCAGCCCTCACCGGGATGATGTTTAGCCGGAAGCGGTCGGTGAAAAGAGGCTCTGAAGCGGCTTCGGCGGTTCTAACCGTCAGGGCGGGAAAGCTGTGCGAACCCGGATATAGCGGCACTATCGTCACTTTCAGCCAATCATTGCCGTGGGGGACTTTCTGAAGCTGCCATCCCAAAACATGGAATCTGGTCAGCGTATCGGGCACCGCCACGCTCTTGAGGTCGGTATCGTGCCTGATTTCCAGCACAAAGCGGTCGCCCACGCTCAGGTCATCGGCTTCAACTAGTTTCTGGCTGAGTCCTGCCGCGGCGGTGAGCACCATCCAGAGCGCTATCAGCAGCGCCAGGCACTTCTTCATCCCCGCGTCCTCCGGCGCCGTTTTCGTTCTTCAAAGAACGAGCGCAGCGCTTTCACCGCCGAATCGCGGTTGCGGATGAGGATATGGTCCACCTGCATTGATTTGAGTTCATGGGCAAGAACCTGCTGCCGTTTTTTCACACCCGCCTCATAGGCTTTGCGAACACTGCCGTGGGAACTGTTCACATACAAGGTGGCTCCGGTTTCGGGATCGCGCAGATTCAAAACTCCAGCGTCCGGCAGGCTAAGCTCGGCCTCGTCCAACACCTGCACGGCGACCACATCATGCTTTTGAGCCAATAGGCGCAAGGAGTTCTGGTAGCCGGAATCAAACAGATCGGAGAGGATAAAGATAACCGAGCGTTTTTTGAGGATGCGGCTGGCGAAGGTGAAAGCCTCGCCCAGATTAGTTCCCGGGTGTTTCGGTTCCAAGTAAAGGACGTCCCTGAGGATTTCCAGCGCCTTGTTGCGGCCTTTGCGCGCCGGCAGATATTTCTCCAGTTGTTCGGAAAACATGATCAGCCCCACCTTGTCGTTGTTCGAAAGCGCGGAAAGGGAAAGTAGAGCGATGATTTCGGCAACGCGTTCCTGCTTGAGGGCGACCGAGGTGCCGAAATTCTGGGAGGCGGAAACGTCCACGATGAAAAACACGTTCAGTTCGCGGGTTTCCTGATATTTCTTGATGTAAGGGATGCCCAGACGGGCGGAAACGTTCCAGTCTATGTCACGGTAGTTGTCACCGCTTTGGTATTCACGCACTTCGGCAAATTCCAGTCCCTGTCCCCGGAAGCTGGAATGGTATTCGCCACGGAAAGTTTCGCTAACGCTGCCCCGGGCGCGAATTTCGATCCGTTCCACCCTGGAAAGGATTTCCGCCGGTGTGCGGGCTGGCATGGCCTTCCTTAGGGAACCTCTATTTCCTCAAAGATGCGGGTGATGATCTCGTCTGTGTTCATAGCTTCGGCTTCGGCTTCGTAAGAAAGTATGATGCGATGCCTCAAAATGTCTTTGCCCACGGCCTTGATATCGTCCGGGATCACGTAGCCCCGGTGCTGAAGATAGGCATGCGCCTTGGCCGCGCGGGCCAGATAGATCGTGGCACGGGGCGAAGCGCCATACTGGATGAGCCCGTTCAGGGCTGAAACCCGCGGATAGCGCTGCGGATGCCGCGTGGCATGGATCAGGTGCAGGATGTAGTCCTTAAGCCTGTCTTCCATATGCAGCTCCGCGATCACGCCACGCATGGTTTCCAGGTCCTGGGGCCGCAGAACCTGTTTAACAGGCAGTTCGCGCTCCACCACCATCCGGTCCAGGATCAGCTTTTCTTCCTCAAAACTGGGATATTTTATCTTCAGCTTCATCAGAAAACGGTCGATCTGCGCTTCCGGCAAGGGATAAGTGCCTTCCTGTTCGATCGGGTTCTGGGTGGCCATCACGAAAAAGGGTTTTGGCAGGGGATAAGTGGTGTCGCCGATGGTAACCTGGCGTTCCTGCATCGCCTCCAGCAGCGCGGACTGCACCTTGGAGGGGGCGCGGTTTATCTCGTCCGCCAGAATGAAATTGGCAAAGACAGGACCCTGTTTGGGTGTGAATTCCCCGGTTTTCTGGTTATAGACCAAAGTGCCCGTGATATCAGCTGGAAGGAGGTCCGGGGTGAATTGGATGCGTTTGTAGCTGGCGTCGAAAGCGCCTGCGAGAGTGCTGATGATGAGGGTTTTGGCCAGGCCGGGAACTCCTTCGATCAGCACGTGGCCGTTGGCCAAAAGCCCGATCAGCAGACGGTCTATCACCACTTCCTGACCCACTATCACCTTGGCGATCTCGGCGCGAAGGGTGTCAAGAACCGCTGAGCTCTGCTCCACCTTCTGATTTATCTCTTCAATGTTCATCATTTCTCCAATATATCCCCCCTAAAAAAACGGGAACAGGCAGATACCGTATTCCCGATCAGATTAAATTGTCTATCGGCTCCGCGAAGACATTGGCTGTGGCTGTTAAACCGCCTTGCGGACCTTGTTCGCCTTCAGGCAGGAAGAGCAGACTTTCACTTTCTTGATTCCGCTTCCGATGATGGCGCGAACTTCATGCAAATTCGGATAAAAACGCCTCTTGGTGGCATTCAGCGCGTGGCTGCGGTGATTGCCGACCTGGGCTTGCTTTCCACATATATCGCATATTCTTGACATTTTTCACCGTCCAGATTGATTTCTTGAAAGCCATCTTTTTCGCCTCCGCATTTTTGACAAGGTTTATTTACATTGGCTGACCTTATTCCCGGCCACCGATCAGGATCGGTCACGAAAAGCAAATGATGGGTTGTAGCGCGGTGAGCTTTGGCTTGGGACTGGCCAGCCTGTCTGGCCAGGCTGGGTTATTTTGGCAGTAGTTCTTGGCTCAGCGGGCTATTTCGAGGGGGATGTTTTGGGGCAGACGGATGTCGAAACGGGAGCCGTGAGGTTCCACAGGCACGTAATCCATTCGCCCGTTATGTTCTTGCACCATTTTTTGGCAGATGGGCAACCCAAGACCTGTGCCGTTGGGTTTGTTGTAGGTGAAGAAGGGCTTAAAGAGTTGGGGGACTATGCTTTCTGGTATGCCGGGGCCGTTGTCGATGACGCTTATCTGCAGCCAGTTTGCGGCGAGGGAAGTGACAATGCTGATCTCACCGTCTTCATTCATGGCCTCGGAACTGTTGCGAAGCAGATTTGTGATCACGCGTCGGATGCGTTCTTCATCAAAATAGACGGGATCAAAGCATTGGTTGTCGATATTTAGGGATATGTTGCGTCTGCGCAGGGAGGCTCCGTAGGTCTCTTTGAGGTCCATAAGGAAACTATTCATATCCACTTTGCGGGGGATGATCGCGTGGGGGGTGCTTTCCACGTAATCCAGCACTTCACGCACCAGTTGATCCACCAGTTTTGTTTGCTGCACAATGCTTTGGGTGAATTCCGAGGAGTCAGGATAGAGGGATTCCATCAGTTGTGCGGTGAGCGAAATCACGGTGAGGGGGGTCTTGATATCGTGAATGATCTTGCTGGCGGTCATGCCGATGGCGGTCAGGCGGTTGCGTTGGATCATATCATCTATGAGGTCTGAAAACTTGAGATTGGTATCTCGAAGCTTGGCAGAGAGGGCGCGGATCACGTTGATAAGCACGGCGGGTTGGGAAAAGCTTAGCTTGTTGAATTTGTCGTAGGGTATTTCCAGCAATTCGGAGGCTTCGAGCGCGGTGGCTGTGGCATCTGCCGGAGCATTGCTCAGCAGGGCGAATTCACCGCAAAATTCACCCGGTCTCACGATCAGGGTGAGTTCTCCTTTTTCGCCTTTTTTCTTTTTACAGGAGATTTCAAGGCTCCCTTTTTCTATCAGGAAAAGGGACTGATTCTCCTTATAATCGAGGGTAAGGCTTTCCCCTTTTTTAAGTTTGAGGCGGGTAAGTTCCTGAGTGAAATTTTCCACAACGCCTTGTTCCAAGCTGTCAAACAAACCTATCCGCTGATTTATGTCCAGATTCGCGCTCATCGCTCCTCCCGGTTTTTTTAAATTATCAACCCCTATATTTTATCTCAGGATTTGTCGTCAATCTTTTTTTGCCGCCCAGCGTGGAGAAAAGCCAAGTTTTAACCTAAATATGGAGCCGCGGGTAGAGAATCCTGTGTTTTTTTGGGGTTTGGCAGTGGTTTCGTCCTTTGCCGTATCCAATTCGCATCTGCTTCGCCTCCCCTTAACTTCCCGTTTGAGCTGCGGGAACTCAACGGGAAGTGAATGGGTTGTGAAAGAGAAAGGGCAAATGGGGAGCAGATCAGGGTTGAACAAAGCTCGTAAGGGGTTATGGCAAAAAGGGCTCAGGTGTATCGGGGGCAGTCATTCCCACAATATTTGAACCTGAGCCGGAAACAGGCAAAAGCAAGGTAAACAGGCAGTTCCGGTTTACACGGATTCACGGATCGGACTGATTTGCTGATTTATGTTAGTGCCGAAGCCGCCTGCTGCCTATTTGAAGTAATAGTAGAACCCGATCTGGGGGATGTACATCACGATGCGCTGTTCCCAGTTGTAGGTGATGGGCAGTTCCAGGGCCACGCGGAAGTTCTTGCCCAAACCAAGTTCCACGCCCAATCCGGCGCCGGCTGTCCATCTGTGCTCCAGCTTGGATTTGCTGATAGGTTCGCTATTGTCCACGGGTTCGTAGTGGTCCCAATCCAGAGTATCCTCAACCGTAACCCAGCGGTAGTCTTTTGTGAAAGTATTCTGCCGATAATACTTGTAGGAGCCGCCGGCCATCACATAAAGGCGGCCGCGGTCCTTTTGCATCAAAACGTCGAATTTGTCGAGGGTATAGATGTAGTTGAGGCCGAGATTGACCACGTTGTAGCGCCCGTTTTGGGTGATGGTTACCAGAGTGTCGTAAGGAGCGTCTTCAGACCCGGACTCGATGTCTCTATACCAATAATCGGTGTAATAGTCATTATACCAGTAAGTAAAGCGAGTGGGGAAATAGACGTCGTCATCGCCCCAGGTGCCGGCTCCAAAAGTGGTTTGCAGGCCGTGTTTTTCGCCCATGAAGCGCATGGAATAGCCTGTGCCGCTTTGGGTGCCGGCGTGGAGGCCAACGGCGGTTTTGGCAAGGAAATCCTGGGCTGAAAGCGAAAGAGTTAGCAGCAGCAAAGCTGTCAGGATCAGGCTGGGTTTTATATTCACGGTTCACCTCTATGGTTGATTTGAGCCATTGGTTCCGCCTATGGCATAAGTGTCAAGAAATTCCGAGCAAGACTCATTCGCGAAATGGCTTGGCCACGAATTACACGAATTGGGGGAAGAGCGGTTCTTTTATGTTCTCTACGGATGCAATTCATTCAACTGATGATACGGATTTACTTATCCAAGAGAATGATAGGCACACGCAACATAAACCTGTCGCGCCCCTTTTTCGCAGCCATTTCCTCTTGTTTGGGCGGCGAACATGGCCAGAAACAGGGCCAAATCCAATTTGCTATGCAGAATCCTTTTGTTTTTCTATGTTTTCCTCTGGCGGGGCTAACGGCTTGAGAAAGACGAGACGGTCGATTTTCAGAAGATAGTAAAGCAGCGCGCAACTGAACCAGACAATGCCTCCGGCCCAGAGCACGTCTGAGAAAAAGTGGCCGCCCTGGGTCATGCGCACAAGGCCCATGCCAAAACCGTAGAGCAGTGTGATGATGAAGGCCCAGGCAGCGAGACGGGGTTTGCGACCGCGGAAGATGAAGTAGAGGGCAAAAAAGTAAAAACCCATGGAGGCATGGCCGCTGGGAAAAGCTTCGCCGGTACTGGCGTGATCAATGGTTAGAGGGGCTTCGTAGGCAAACTCGCCGCCGTAGAGGGCCAGTTGGTTGGGACGGGGGCGTCCCCAGTATTGTTTGAAGACAGCGTTCACCAAAAGGCTGGGACCGAGCAGCATCACCAAGGCTAGAAACAGGCCGGAGCGGCGCCATCGGGCCAGGTTTCGGGAGAAAAAACCCACCACAAAGACCACCATGCCAGTGATGGAAACGATGACGGCGGGCACGGTGCCGTATTTGTAGATGAAGTCGAACCATTTGATGTGGTTGCCGATCCAGTTGCCATTACCGGTGTAGAAAGCATCCTGGAGGCGCAGATCAAGGCCGCGGGAGCGGATCAGCCAGGTACCTGCTGCCAGGATCAGCGCGGGCAACAGGAAATCCAGTATCAAAACGATATGGCGGCTCCAGTGAACCGCCATACCGTCTGTATTGTTAACCGGGTCTGGGGGCAGTCTGAACTTCAAGGTTCGGTGCTCCAGGCTCCGGTTGTTTAGTTGTCTTGGTTTTCCGGTTCGGCCGGGGTTTCCTCAGGGGTCTCGGTTATCTCTTTGGCCGCAGGTTCTTTCGCGACAGGCTCTTCTGTTGGGGTTTCTACTGTTTCCACAGCCTCTTCAGCCACGGGTTCTTCCGGGACTTGCTCTTCTGTGGGAGCTTCTTCTGTTTCCACAGTTTCTTCAGACACAGGTTCTTCCGGGACTTGTTCTTCTGCTGGAACTTCTTGGGTTTCCACAGCTTCTTCAGTCACTGGTTCGTCTGCGGCTGGTTCTTCTGCCGGGACTTCCTCTGTCACGGTCTCCACGGCGTCAGAGCCGTCTTCAGCAGCAGTTGCTTCAACCTGAGTTTTGGCTTCTTCGGCGAGCTTGGCGGCTGCCTCTTGCTTCTGTTTTTCACGGGCCAGGCGATCGGCGCGTTTCTTTTGCAGACGGGCAATGCGCTCGCGCATATATTGCTCGTGGATGGCGATGTATTCTTCCTGGAGTTTGGGATCGCGGGAGAAGAAGAAGGCCTTCACGCTGAGGATGAGGCGGCGGTTTTCCATATCCAGTTCGATCACCTTGAGAGGCAGTTCCTCGCCGACATGGAAGGCTTCCTCAGAGTGTTCCAGCTTGGGAATGGCGAGGTGGGAAATGGGGATGAACCCTTCCACGATGTCTTCGCCGACCTTGATGTCCACCAGCACGCCTTTGGGAATGAGTTTGCCGATCTTGCCTATCACTTCGGTGTTGATGGGCAGGGATTCGTTCAGATGCTCCCAGGGATCGGGATGCAACTGTTTCACGCCCAGGGCGATGCGGTGCAAGGCACGGTCGATCGAAAGGATCACGGCCTCCACTTCCTGGCCTTTGTGGTAAACTTCGCGAGGATGGTAGATGCGCTTGGTCCAGCTGATGTCGGATATGTGGATCAGACCATCGATGCCGTCCGCAACTTCAACAAAAGCACCAAAGGCGGTGAGGCTTTTCACGGGACGGGTGATAACACTGCCGACGGGGTAATGGTCCTCGATCGAGAGCCAGGGATTGGCTTCCATCTGCTTCATGCCCAGGGAGATGCGACGGTTTTCCTTGTCCAGTTCCAGCACGATGGCGTTCACGGTGTCGCCTACCTTCACTATCTTGCGGGCGTCGGTTATTTTTTTGGTCCAGCTCATTTCAGAGATGTGCACCAAGCCTTCCACGCCGGGTTCAAGCTCCACAAAAGCTCCGAAGGATTTCACGCTGACCACTTTGCCGGTAACGCGCACGCCCTCGGGGTATTTGATGGCCACGTTTTCCCAAGGATGCGGCACCAGTTGTTTCATGCCGAGGGAGATTTTATTGGTTTCGGGATCGAATTTGATCACTTTCACTTTCACCTTGTCGCCGATGTTGAGCATGTCGGTGGGGTGGTTGATCTTGCCCCAGCTCATGTCGGTGAGGTGGAGGAGGCCGTCGATGCCGCCCAGATCGATGAAAGCGCCGTATTGGGTTATATTTTTCACCTCGCCGTCAAGCTCGATATCCACTTGGATCCTGGAGAGCAGTTCTTCGCGTTTGATTCTGGCTTCTTCTTCCAGTACCATCTTTCGGGAGAGGATGATATTGCGGTGCTCCTCGTCGATGTTCATCACCTTGAACTGAAGTTCCTTGCCGATGAACTGGTCGAGGTTGGGAATGGGTTTTATGGACATATGGGAGCCGGGTAAAAAGGCATCGATGCCCATCACGTTCACGATCATGCCACCCTTCACGCGGCGCCGGATGGTGCCTGTGAGGACTGAACCGTCGATGGAGGCCTGTTTGATCAGCTCAATGTTCTTGAAGTAATCGGCTTTGCGCTTGGAAAGCGAAAGCCTGCCTTCACCGTTGTCCAGATCGTTGATGAAGACCATGATGTGGGTGTTGACTTCAGGAATGCCGGTGTATTCGAATTCGCTGAGCGGGATCGCTCCGTCGCTCTTGAAGCCGATGTCCACCACCACGTCTTTGTCATTGACGCTCACCACGACACCTTCCTTGATCTCACCGCGGCGGAAGCTGGATTCGTGCTCTTCAAGCAGATACATCAACTCGTCATCCGGATGCTGCTCCGCAGGTTTGTCTGCTTGGGGCTTGGGTGCCGGCGTTTCAGGCTGCTTTTCAGCCGCGGGAACAGGTTCCATTGGAGATTCAGGTTGTTCTTCAATCACAGGTTCCACGGGCGTTTCAGCTTGGGGTTCAAGCTGTTCTTCGGTTGCGGCGGCTGGTTCCGCCGGGGTTTCAGGCTCCGCCGGAGTTTCCGGGGTGACCTTGGTTTCATCAGATTCTGTCGTTACCTCGGCAATAGGTTCCGCTTCGGGTGCCGTTACTTCTTCGGTTGCTTTTGACGTCGTGCCTTCCCCTTCCTTCAGGATTTCTTCCGGAACGGGCTGGTCTTGGTTTTGATCATGATTTAACATGATTCCTCCTTATACGTGGGTATTTCCTCAAAGCGGCTTACCGCTGTGGGAATTCCCTTTAATGTAAAAATCTTTAAATAAACATCCAGGATGGCTTCCTCAGGAGTGGAGGCTCCGGCAGCCAGACCAATGCTTTGTGTGTCGCCCAGATCGGAGAGACTGAGCTCAGAAGAGTCTTCGATGTGCAGGCTGCGAGCCTCGCGGGAACAGAGATCATTCAGCATCTTGGTGTTGGAGCTGTTGCGTCCGCCGATCACAAGCATCAGGTCTGAAATCTGGGCCAGCGCCACTGCGGCTTCCTGGCGCTGAGCGGTGGCGGAGCAGATGGTATTGAAAACTTTGAGTTCCAGGCAGCGCGGCAACACGCTCTGGACAAGGGCTTGCAGGTTAGCCAGTTTCTGGGTGGTCTGGCAAACAATGCACAGAGTTTTCCAAGGTCCGTCGCTGGGAGACTCGCCCGGCTTGATAACTTGGGTAAGCGAATTTCCGTAGGAAAGCATGCCCTTCACTTCAGGATGCTCAGGATCGCCAAGGATCAGCACGGGGATTTCGGCCTGGGCTGCCACCAACTGCTGAGCGCGCTCCACATAAGGGCAGGTGGCGTCAATAATCTCGCATCCGCTGGACTGCAGGGCAGCCAGGTCCTGTTTGGAAACGCCGTGTGAACGCAGAACCACCTTGACACCGCTGATCCCGGTGGCAGAATCAACACTGACGATCCCTTCTGATGCCAGGTCGCTTACGATGCGGGGATTGTGGATCAATTCACCCAGCGTGCGCACTTCTCCTCCGGCGGCTTTGGCCTCACGGGCCATGCGGAGGGCGCGGCGAACTCCAAAACAGAAACCTGAGTGCCGGGCCAGCAGGACTTTCATAGCCCCTCCAGCCTGGCCAAAACCAGACTGTGAAGCGTATCCACCTGCTCTTCGACGCTCATGTCGCCAGTATCTATCACGATGGCGTCCTCTGCTATGGAAAGAGGGGCCAGGGCGCGGCCGGCATCGTTGCGGTCGCGTTCTTCCAGTTCCCTCAGAACTTCGTCATACTCTTTATTGATACCCTTCTTTTGCAGTTCCAGCCAGCGGCGCCGGGCCCGGATCTCCGGGGAGGCAGTGAGGAAAAACTTGATGTCGGCATCCGGGAAAACGAAGGTGCCAATGTCGCGTCCATCCAGGATCACGCCGCCCCTGGCTCCCATCTGGCGCTGGAGTTCCACCATGCGGTAACGCACGGCGGGGAGGGCTGAAATATCAGAGGAAAGCTTGGATATGGCGTTGGCGCGGATGTCTTCCGAAACGTCTTTTTCTCCCAGCAGGATAACGTTTTTCTCGCCGGAGGTCTCAATGCGGACGTCGATGTCCTTCAGCATGGCGGCCACGGCATCTTCATCTTCCAGACTCACACCGCTAATCTGGGCTTGCAAAGCGCAGGCACGGTACATTGCCCCTGTATCCAGATAAATGTATCCCAGCCTGAGCGCCAAACGCTGTGCGGCGGTGCTCTTTCCCGAAGCAGCGGGACCGTCAATAGCGATGATGAGTTTCTGTTCCATACCAAATTATCCTATTTTACCATATTTTTACGCCCCCGATATTGCGTCAATCCTTTTTTTGGCATTCATCCAATGGGCAGATTCTTTGTGAAATAGCCAAGAAATAGGCTCGGAACCAAGAGGAACAATGGGTAGCTGTTAACTTGTAACGAACAGAGTTAACGCAGACCGGGAGGCTTTGTTTCAGTGTATGGCGGTCACACGGAAAAATCCTCGGGGTTCGTCTGAAACGATTTCCAGTTCCAACGCTGTGGTCTCTGTCACAAGGGAGTATTCACCTCCAGGTCCATCCGCAGCTTCGACCCGGTATACGTTGGCGCCGTTCACAGCCGGCCAACTGAGCAGCAGAGCATTTGCTGATCTGGTGAGGGTAGGTTGCGGAACGGCAATGCCGGTGGTTACGCTGATTTCGTTGGAATTGCCGAAACTGCCGTAACCGAGATCGGCGCGGACAACGTAACAGTAGGTCTCGCCGGGGGAGAGACCATCAACTTCATAACTGGTGGCAAGTCCTGCACTGAGTCCTTCATATCCCGGCACCCAAACAACCGTCTCCAAAGAGTGCGAGCCCAAGTGATGGTAACTGTTGACGGGATAACTGACCCATTCAGTGACAAGGGTGGGGAAACCGCTGACAGGATTTGAAGTAACGCCGCCGGTGACACTGCTTTTACGAACGAGGGTCCGGTCTTTGGTGACCAATGTTCCAGATCCCCAATAGGATCCCGGGTCTGTGCCAATGCGGCCAAAGATGTCAACATATGTGCCGGTGGAAAGTTTCTTTAGCGCGATCTGGTCGTCCCCGTCAAAAGATGTGACCGAGCTGTTTAGCAAGTCGCTACGGTCACGAATAGCCGCAAACGAACCGGGGTTTGCTATCACGTAAACTTCACCGCTTTCCAGTTCTCCCGAAAGGTCCAAGCTTTGATAGGGGACGGTGTATGAATTGGGGAAAAACTCTACGCGGTAATCGCTCAGATCCACAGCTGATCCTGTCCCGTTGTATATTTCAAGCGCTTTGTTGGAGCCTGTTCCCTCCAGATATTCCGAGAAGAATAGATCGCTGGCGGGGCCGTTATCCCCGGTTTGATAAACGTCCAGCCAATAGCCGGTTGCGCCAGGGAGCGCTTCCCAATTGGCTGTAAAGCTCTCGGTGCTGACATTTGTGGCCGGGATCGCCACAGGTATCGAGGAAAGCTCCTCCAAATCGGCAAAGATGGCAGCGCAGGCCACCCCAGCTTTGATCACTTCCGCGCAATAATCGATTTCCAGGCTGTCCACCACATCGTAAATTGTATGATAGATTCCGCTATCCATATCCACCTCAAAGAAATAGACGATGTTGTAGCCTTTTTGCCAGTAGGGATAGGAATCGCTGCGGCTGCTATTGTACCAACCCATGTCAGCATAGGAATCCAGGCTGGTGTACTGCTCGGTGATGCCGATGGCATAGTCTGTGAAATTCAGGGAACCGTCGTAAGGGATTTGGCGCACCATCCACTCAGAGGGGTCATGCTCGTTGTTGCCGATCATATCGAAATTAATCATCAGCCGCACGTCCAAACTCTCCGCGTAAGTGATTGCAGAATCGTTGTAAGAACCCCACAAACCCAATTCCTCACAGGCGAAGGTTATGAAGCGGATGGAAGTTTTGGGCTGATGGTTGTTTTGCTGCATCACCCTCGCGATCTCCATCACGGCAGCAGCCCCGCTGGCGTTGTCATCAGCGCCGGGAGCGAAATTATACTTGTCGTTGCTGGTGGAATCATGATGTCCGCCGATGATTATGTACTGGTCCGGATATTCGGTTCCGGGCAGGGTAGCGACAACATTGTACTGCTGGTAGTTATTGTAGCTGAACTGCTGTAGTTGCACGTCGCTGATCCCATAGGAAAGAAACTGCTGCTGAATCCATTGTGCCACCGGCAGACGGGTGTTCGTATACGCGTACCGGGTGCCGAAATCCTGCAGATGCTGGATCCGGGCCAGAATAGAATCCGCGCTGACGCTGGCAACCAGTTGAGCCACGTCGGCTCGAAATTCCCCAGTCCAGGGCGGCAGGATTTTTGAAGCTGTGATACGCATGGGGGAGAGGTTTAATTCCGTGAAGTGGCTGGATGATCTGCCCCGCAGTTCTTCGCTGCCCAGATCGCTGGCGTAGAGTAAGGCTGAATCCAGCTCCAGCAGGATATTTCCGGACTCCCGGAGTTTTTTGGCATCCGCAAACTTGGGTTCGTTTAAGAGGTAGAGATGCTGGCGGGGCGGGTATTCCGATAGCATCAGGGCGTTTGAAAACACAGTCCCGGGGCTCTCCGGAGGAACGGCTATCACATATTTGGCGTCATAATGCAGGATGGAATAGCCAGCTTCGTCAAGGGCGAGGATGCTGGAACGCAGGTCCCGCGCCGGAAACGTTTCCATAAGAGATGAAACAGGGATGCCCAAAATCGCGCTGTGAGCGCCCAAGCCGGTAGCCAGCAAGAGCAGGCACAGGGTTAGATATTTTGTCATGGCAGCCTCCTTTTTGGCAGCAATGCTTAGTTGGAATTTCTCAGCATGATCCTTTTTATGGGAATAAGAACGCTTTCGCTGCAATTGCGGATGATTAGGTTCAGTGCGTCGGGCGAGATGTTCACCGCTGCGGCGATTTCCGCCAGACGTTGTTTTTCGTTCAGCTCCAGGCGTCCATCGATCAGGGTCACGCATACGATCTTCTCCATCAGGGCGAATTTATCATTATCCTGCTGGGCAACGTATGGCTTTCACGCGTTATTCGAGTTCGGTTTCTGTGGAGTATCTGATCCGCGCGAAATCGAAGGGGCCTGCCGCCCCATTTTGTTTTGCTGTCATTTTTTCTCCTCATGTGGTATGTTGTTACATTTACCGGAGTGGCCTTGCTAAGTTGGCTCGGCCGCTACTTGGGAGTCAAGTAACATTATGCGCTGGGGAGGATATGTGTCAAGGGAAAAGGTCCATCAGCCAAAGCGCCAGGCAAATACGGCTCTTTTTCAAATCGGGCAGGTAATGTCCTGGAACTGTGTGCGATAGAGGGACTGTAAAGAGACCTGTCACTCCTCGGAAGAGCGAAGCGGTGTGGTCTGGCCGTTAAGGCCCTGTCTTGTGTTTCAAACACGCCTCCCGCACAATGCCCGCATTTGATACGAGAATTGTTCGAGGGGCGTGGGAGAGGAATGGAAGCGAGCGCTAAGGGCCTGACCGGTAGGATATTGCGGTGGGTAAGCGGGCATGGCTTTCTTTTATATCATGTTGGTGCCCAACCAGAAAGCAGTTTGGAGGGCGACAGAACTCCCTCAAAATCTGTTGCCCTCCGGTCTTTATTGACTTGGTTTCAATGAAAGCAAAAAAAGCCCCGCCGGGTGGCGGGGCATTATTTATTCACCGATGATTTTCACCAGCAGGCGCTTGCGGCGCATGCCGTCGAATTCACCATAGAAGATCCTTTCCCAGGTGCCGAGGTCCAGCTTTCCCTCCGTAACCGCCACCACCACCTCACGACCCATTATCTGGCGCTTGAGGTGCGCGTCGGCATTGTCCTCATAGCCGTTGTGGGCATATTGCGAGTGTGGTTTTTCGGGGGCAAGGCGTTCCAGCCATCTCTCAAAATCCTGATGCAGGCCACCTTCGTCATCATTTATGAACACGGAGGCGGTGATATGCATGGGATTCACCAGGCACAAACCTTCCCTGATGCCGCTTTCGCGCAGGCAGTCCTCCACTTGGGGGGTGATATTCACAAACTCCCTGCGTTTGTCGGTGTGGAACCACAGTTCCTTGCGGTAGCTGCGCATCAGTTGATCGGATTTTTCTCTATTTCAGTGGCAAATTCAGCCGCGGTGTCGAACACGTAGTCCGCGCCCGCTTTTTCCAACGCTTCCCGGCCGCTGAATCCCCAGGCTGCGCCGATGGAGATCATTCCGGCGTTTTTAGCTGTTTGCACATCCACGGGGGAATCGCCCATGAAGGCGATGTTCTCGGGTTTGCATTTCAGCCTCTCAGCCAGTTCCAGAGCGCGGGTGGGATCCGGTTTCATGGGTTTGTCAGGCTGCTCCCCACTGTAGATGCCAAACGGGTTTTTGCCCAGATTGACCATCGCGCCACGGAAATAATGGCGGATCATCTTTTTGGTGAAATAGTGGACCTTGTTTGAAAGTATGGCCACCTTGATCTTGTGGGAAACGCAGAGCTGGATCAGATACAGGATTCCCGGGTAGGTCTTGGTGTGCAGAAACCAGCTTTCCTCATAATTGACCCAGAATTTTTCCGCTATCGCTTCAATGTCGGCTTTTTTCCGCCGTGACGCAGGTAAAACTCTCTCGGTCAGTTTAAACAGCCCATCGCCCACAAAATCCTTGTATGCCTCCAGCGGGTGTTCGGGTAAGCCACTGTCGGCCAGGGCCTTGTTCATGCTGTCTGCGATGTCTTGCAGACTGTCCAACAGGGTTCCGTCCAGGTCGAAGATTACGGCTTTGATTTTGTGTTTCTTTTTCATGTGTTGGCACTTCCTTCGTTGTTAATAATTATAGGTTTGGATGCCTCTCCCGCGTAAAGCGATACATGCGGGAAAGGAATTTCGACATTGTTGGTGTTTAGAGTCTCCTTGATGCGGATCATCAGGGAAGATTTAAGATCAATATAATCATCAGTTTTGCCCCAGACGCCAAAAAGAAAATCAACGCTGTATGGGCCAAAATCATCCACCGCGATCAGTGGAGCCGGCTCTTTCAGGGCCAGCGGTTCAGATGCCGCGATTTCTTCCAGCAGCCTGCAAACCTTGTTCAGGTCTTCCTTGTAGGCCACGCTCACCTTGATGTTGACCCTGCGCGAGGGAAACCTGGTGAGGTTGATTACCTCTGTCTTGATCATGGTCTCATTTGGTACCCGCACGAACTGGTTGTCCGGGGTTTTCAGCTTCAACGAGAGAAGGTCGATGCTTTCAACGGTTCCGCGGATTCCCGCGACCTCGATAAAGTCACCCGCCACAAAGGGCTTTTCAGAGATCAGGAAGATTCCGCTGATGATATTCGACACGCTGGTCTGGGAGGCAAAACCGATGGCTATGCCAACCACGCCAGCCGCGCCCAGTAGAGCTGAAAGCTTGAAGCCAAATTCATTCAGGACGCTCACCAGCAGGATCAGCATGCTGAGGTAATACACAAAGCGCACGATCAGAAGTTCGCTCTGGGGCGAAAATCTGTTCGTGACGATCCGCTTGGTGAGTTTCTTCAGCAACACGATCAGAGGTATGCCGATGGCCAGGGTGAGCAAAACACGTAAAACCACGTTCACCCTTTCCGGAGTAGCATACTGGCTGAATAAGTTTGTTAAGTCCATCTAATGAATTTAGGCTCCTTTGTTTGTGCAATTTGTTAATTTCACAAAGCCACGATTTTGAAAGGCTGTTATTTGTCTATCTTTTTTTAATAGGTTACTCCATTTCCAGACAAAAACAAACTAAACTTGACATCGAGGCCGCTTTTGAGAACTTTGCATCCATCCCCCAGCCAAGGAGCAACCAATGAAAATAGCCCAAATCGTTGGCGCCAGGCCCCAATTTGTGAAATTGGCCCCGCTTTCGCGCTTGATCCGAGAACGCCATACTGAGATAATCATCCACAGTGGTCAGCATTACGACATCAAGATGAACGATGTTTTCTTCCGGGACATGCAGATACCCGCACCTGACCACAATCTGAACATTGGCTCCGGCAGCCAGGGGGTTCAAACTGCGGAAATCCTATCCGCCCTGGAAGCAGTTTTGGAGAAGGAAAACCCCGATTGGGTAATTGTTTACGGTGATACCAACACCACCCTTGCCGGCGCTTTGGCCGCTGCCAAACTCGGGTTGAGGACAGCCCATGTGGAAGCCTGTCTGCGCAGTTTTAACCGGGCCATGCCTGAAGAGATCAACCGCGTGGTGGCCGACCATCTTGCTGACCTGCTTTTATGCCCCACCCCCACGGCTATGGAAAATGCCCGCCGTGAAGGACTGCAAGACAAGGCCCGTCTGGTGGGCGATATCATGACCGACAGCCTGAAACTGGGTCTGGAACTGGCGGAGGGCTTTTCTGACATTCTAGCCGATCTTTCGCTCCAAGCTGGTTCGTTTTCGCTTCTAACCCTGCACCGTCCTTACAATGTCGACGATCCCGCCCGTCTGGAGCACATCCTGAAAGGCCTGAACTCTCTGGGCAAAACCATCGTGTTTCCAGTTCATCCGCGCACCCGCAACGTTTTGGCGCAGCTTAATCCCAAAAACTTTTCCTGCCTGCGCTTCATCGAGCCTCTCTCTTATCTGGACTTCATCAGCCTGATGGGCGCGTCGGACATGGTCCTGACCGATTCCGGCGGCATCCAGAAAGAGTCCTACATCATTGGCAAACCCTGTGTGACCCTGCGTTCCGAAACCGAATGGACCGAAACCGTGGACACCGGCTGGAATCTCCTCCTGCCCGTGGATTCCAGCTCTTTTCCTAATGCCATCCTGGATTTTCAGCCCCCTTCAGAGCGTCCCGACCTCTACGGCTCCGATGTTTCGAGAAAAATCCTCGATGTGCTGGAGCAATGAATTCCAGGGAGTGACCCATGTCTCATAAAGCACATCTGATCTTGATCGGAGGCGGCACCTGCAGCGGTAAGACAACCATCGCCAAAGCCATCGGCCGCCGTATCGGAAGCCTTAAAACAGTTATTCTGTCCCATGACAACTATTACCGCGACCTTTCCCATCTGAGCCTGGAAGAGCGCGCGAAGGTCAATTTCGATCACCCCGACTCCATCGACCAGGATTACCTGGTCCACGATCTCAAGCTGATGCTGGCCGGCGAAGCGGTCAACGTTCCGGACTACGATTTTGCCACCCACAGCCGCACCGAGGGCAAGCTCTGCATCGCCGGAGCCGAGGTGATCATCCTCGAAGGCATCTTCGCTCTCTATTACAACGAGCTGCTAAACCTCTCCGACCTTAAGATATTTCTGGATTCTGATTCCGACATCCGCCTCGCCCGACGTCTCCAGAGGGACATCTTGCAACGTGGGCGCGACGCTGAAAGCGTGCTCAACCAGTATCTAGAAACCGTGAAACCCTCACACCAGGCTTTCATCGAACCAACAAAAAAGAACGCCGACATCATCGTCCCCGGCGAAAAGGAATTCGACCGCGTGCTTTACTTGCTCAACGGCTATCTCCAGCACGTGATCGGCTCCAGATGAATCATGCACCTGGCTGGGCTCAATGATTCGAATTAGGACTTGACAAAATCTTAGCACTCGAAAAAGAGGTTTGCTAATTACGTCTCTCGCGTTATCATATATGCAGATTGAAAAATACATTATGGAGGAACCAAATGAAACTCAGACCAATTGAAGAACATCTTGTGGTGAAGCCAGATAGCGCCATCGCTGAAAAGACCGTTGGTGGCATCATCATTCCCGACACCGCCAAGGAAAAGCCCCAGATCGCCGAAGTGATTGCCGTTGGCACCGATGAAGACCTGCAAAAGATCGTCAAAGTGGGCGACAGGGTCCTCTTCGGAAAATACTCCGGCACCGAGATCGAAATCGAAGGGGAAAAACTGCTCATCCTTTCCAAGGACGATATTCTTGCCATTGTGGAGTAATGATGCTGGAGATCACAAGCCATAATTTCGAAGCGGAAGTGATGCAGTCCGAACTGCCCGTTCTGGTTGATTTCTGGGCGCCCTGGTGCGGTCCCTGCAAGGCTTTGGGGCCAACCGTGGAAAAGATCGCCGCCGAAACCGAGGGCAAGGTTAAGGTTGCCAAATGTAACATCGACAGCGCCCCGGATATCGCCACCCGTCTATCCATTATGTCCATTCCCACCCTTTTGGTCTTCCACAAGGGTGAGGTTGCCGCGCAGCTTATCGGGCTGGTGCAGAAAGACAAGATCATGGACAAACTCCGTCCTTATCTCTAAGCCACTCCCGCAAATAATCCCGCGCCCCGCTGGACCAGTTCCCCGGGGCGTTTTTTTACCCGACTACAGACGGAAAGGCATGATATCCCTGTTTTTTTGGAGAGCTGGTTATGGTGAGAACCGCAGATACGGATGGGAGATATAAGTCCCGCTGTAGTCGATGCTCGTTCCTTGCTCGACTCCAGTAAGGTATTGCCGGTATTACAGTAGTCTGAAAACCTTATCAGGCCGCCACTTCGTCACGCGGGATGATCTGGGACGGCAAAACCTCAAGCGGTTTTGGCAAAGGCGGCAATGGACATCTCTGTCCCGCTTTGTGGGTTTCTCCCTGCACGGTGTCCCAGGCTATGGTTTGCAGCAGCAGAGCATGCGCGGGGCTGATTTCCGGAGGGCGGTAGCTATTGCCGACGGGATTGATGTTCCAGATTCCGGCCAGCATGGTGCAGGCCACCAAGTAGGTTCCGTAGATGCTGGGATGGTAGTTGTCCGAGGCATACAGACTGAAGGAAAGCGTATCCTGGTGGGCGTTGTGGAAAGCCACCCCGGCCGGCAGGACCAACGCGTCCAGATAGGCGCCAATATAGTAATACGCGTCCCGTATGGGTTCATACATTTCCGGATTGTTACGCCAGGCCCAGGTCATGTAAAACCCTGTCAGGGCTCCGGCTTGGTTTATGGCAGTGTTGAGTTGGGCGGCGTATTGGTAGAAGAGGCTGGGATCGGTTTGGGGCCGGCTGCTTTGCTCCTGAAGGACCACCAAATCCCAATCCCCCGTGGCGATGGCAGTTAGCGTGTTCGGATCGTTGCAATGGTTTTCCAGGGTGTAGCCGCCCCCGGTCCTGGCATCCACAACGACACGCCATTCCGGATGCGCCGCGTTGACCAGGGCCTGTAAATGGGCATCCACGCCTCCATTGAAATAGGTGTGGCTGTTTCCAACCAGCAGAACCCGCCGGCTCTCTTCGTAGGGCAGGCCCCAGTTGATCGTGACCTCTAGGCCGCCGGGGACGAAGTGTAAAGTGATATGGACGGTCGTGGTTTCGCCTGGTTTGACAATCCCGGTTCCGCTTCCCGTGGCGATCAGCAGGGTATCGTTGTAAACGGCGACATCGATGGCGTAAGTGCCCATCTCAAGGTCGGTAAATGTTCCTTCAGCCATGCTTCCTACAATTGGAAGGTTCATTTGATGGGAAAAACCGCCCTTGGTGATGGTCACACTCACCTGCGTGACGTTCAGGCCATGGGCCAGGGCCGGTTCCAGATTGATCCGCACGGGCATTTCTCCGTGGGCTTCAGGCTGGGTGCCGTGTTCACAAGCGAATAGCAACAACAGCGGAATTAGCAAAAGTAAGGGTAATCTTTTCATCTAACTCTCCTGTTCAGGAATGGTCCCTTCGGTTCTTTGACTGTTCCGAAGACCGTTTTCCAGCGTGCTGTGAAGCTTGATGTTGTCAAGTTTTTTCACGTCCTTACATTCCCCGTTTTTAGGGTAGGGTATTATTAAAGGGTTCATTTTTGTCCACAGGCCTATGTATAGATTGATCTTAACCCGGTCACCGGACTGAAGCATTCACGCGGAAGCATGGTCAACATATAGTTAATGGAGCCATAAATGTTTAGCCACCGTAGTATCCTGTCTGCCAGGTCCTGAGCGCTCTTGGTCATCCCCCTCTAACGCTTCCCGCCTAATCCTCGCATCAAATGCGGGTATCTTACGGGAGGCACATCAGGGACGAGGTAAAGGGCCTTAACGGCCAGCAGGTAACGCTTCATCCGTGTGGCTTTATACCCCACGAATATGCTTTGCTCGCTCGCGAAAACCCCGGAACCGGGACGACGGCAGTTCCACCCACTCCATTTGAACATGAACCTTAAAAAAAGAAAGAGGGATGCGGGTTTGGAGATAGTGCTTGACAGAATTATTTGGCCAGATTTCGATAGCTTTTCAAAGGATACCGTATGAACAAGAAACGCTTCGAAATCGTCGAAGAGCTAGATCCGGCAAGTGTCTCGGGCGTTCCTGACGTGCATAAAAAGCACTATGAGAACTTGGGGTACAGACCTTACCGGATGGGTGACGGCAAAGTGAAGTGGCTTACGGAGGGGGAAAAAGCTTATAATAAAACGCGAGGAATGCCAGATCCGAAAAGGAGATCGAAAAAAAAGTTTCATGCCTCAGACGGCAGATTGAGGAGAAAGCGGCGCGACAAAAAGACGCTTTGGACCTTTATCTCCGAATACTGGGTGTTTCTGGTTATGGCTGCGATCACAGTGATCGTGCTGCTGATTTGTTTGCGCTGAGTCAGAAATATGATGTTTACTATGGAGTAATTTAATGAAGATAATGTTATGTAACGATGACGGAGTTTTCGCTCTGGGCATCAGGACCTTGGCCACTCATCTCAGGGAGGCCGGGCATGAGCTGATTATCGTGGCGCCGGACCGGGAACGCAGCGCGGCTTCGCATTCGATAACCCTGCGCCGGGACTTGAGAATGAAGCAATTGCAGCCAAATGAATACAGCGTGGACGGCACCCCGGTGGATTGCGTCGTGGTGGCCACCCAGAAAATCCTGAAAGAAGTGCCGGACCTTGTTATTTCAGGCATCAACGCTGGGCAGAACATGGGCGAGGACGTGCTCTACTCCGGAACTGTTGCTGCCGCCTTGGAAGCCAGCCTCTTGGGCTGCAAGGCCATAGCCGTTTCCATCAATTCATATCAGGGGCAGAATTTTGACACAGCAGCCGGCTGGATGGTGAAGCTGCTGGAAATGGGAGTGGACACAATCATTCCAGAGCGCGGTATCCTGAACATCAATTTTCCCAATGTGGTCTCCTCAGAAATAAAAGGTGTCAGGCTAACCAACACGGGACACCGCAAGTATTACAATTTCATCAAGGTGATCGAAGAACTTGAGGACGGCTTTGTTTACCGTATCGGCGGAGACCTGCCCGATTGGGAAATCCAGAAGGGAACAGATGCCGAGGCCATCGCCGATAACTTCATTTCTATCACTCCGTTGGGAGCCAGCCTTACCCTTGGCGACGCTTTTCCCAGCATCCTGGAATGGCTGGAGACCAACTCCCTGCTCCGGATTGAGAATGCCTGATGCGGTTTGAAGACCAGCGAGCGCTTTTGGCGAAGGACCTGGCCCGTTCCGGGATCACGGATGAACGGGTGTTGGCCGCTTTCGCCAAAGTGCCCCGTGAGGTCTATGTGTTGCCTCAATACAGGGATTACGCTTACCGTAACCAACCTCTGCCCATCGAACTGGCCCAAACCATATCCCAGCCTTTGATGATAGCCATCATGCTGCAGTTTCTGGAACTCAGGGATACGGACACAGTGCTGGAAATCGGCACCGGCAGCGGCTATCAGAGCGCCTTGTTGGCCGAACTGGCAGAAACCGTCTGCACAGTGGAGCGTCTGGAAGCCCTCTCTCTGAAAGCCCAGGGCATACTTAAAGAACAGGGTTATAAAAACATCCATTTCCGCATCGGCGACGGCGCCCAAGGTTGGCAAAAGGCCTATCCAGCCTTCAGGGAATTCAACAAGATTGTGGTAAGTGCCGCTGCTACAGAGATTCCCCCGCGCCTCAAAGAACAACTGGCAGTTGACGGAATTCTGGTTGTGCCCGTGGGGAGTGGTTATTACCAGATCCTGAACAAAGTGGTCCGCACTGCCGAAGGCTTCACCACCAGCGAACACGGCGGCTGCACTTTCGTGCCGCTTATCAGCACATAAAGGAGGATGATTTGGCTTCAAAACTATTGCTTTGGTTCAAGCGTCTGTTCACTGCCGCGGATGCTCACAGAGAACTGCTGCGCTATTTTCTTTTCAAAGATCTTACTTCCCATCAGCGTGCTTTGGTGGCCGGTTTTCTGCACAACAGGGAATTTCGGGCTGGGGAGAGTGTTTTCGAGCGTGGCAATCCGCTGGAAGTGATATATTTCGTGGAATCAGGCGAAATGGAGGTATCACCCCTCTTCGAGGGCGAAGGGTCGACTGTGCTGAAAAAGAACCAATTCATCGGTGTGCTGGACCTGTTTTCCGGCAAAAAACGGCTCAGCAGCGTCAAGGCTCTCACAGACCTGAAGCTAAAAGCCCTCTCCGTGGATGACCTGCAGGAAATGCTGGCCCGTGACCCTGCCCTTGGAGTAAAACTCCTTCAAGCCTGCTGCTGCTTCCTGGGTGGATACATCCGGAGCCGCATCCACTAACAAGATCATGAACTGGAACCGGCTCATCTTCACCATCATCATCCTGGCAGCCTGCATACTGGCCTTCATTTTTTATCGGCCGCTGCTGATGTACCTTCTGCTGTCGCTGGTGTTGGCCTATTTTCTGGATCCTGTCATTACCTGGATGGAATATAAACGAGTGCCCCGATGGCTGGGAACGCTGATCATCTATTTGGTCATCCTGGGCTTGCTGGCTTGGTTGATCGCAACCTATGTGCCAGTGCTGATCCGGGAAGGCAATCAGTTCCTGGACCTGCTTGGCCGAACAGACAGACCGCTGCTTCAAACGATCCTGGATTTGCCCGGCTTCAAGTCGCTTCACGAGTTTGTGGAAAGCCTCGACCATTCGGTTCCCCAGATGGGTTTGCTCACTCGGTTCGAGACTTTTCTGGAGACCGCAGTAACCAAGATCAGTGAATTCCCCCAACTCCTGATTTCCAACTATCAGTCCATACTTGGCACTCTTGCCATGGTGCTGATGGTGCCCATCTTCTCATTTTTTCTGCTTAGCGACAAAAAATCCATCCGCCGCGGCATGATGAGCCTCGTGCCAAACAAGTATTTCGAGATTTCACTGATCCTGCTGAAGAAGGTCGATGAGAACGTGGGTAATTATCTGCGCGCCATCCTGCTGGAGATGCTGGCAGTTGGCATCATGTCAACAATTGCGCTTGGCATGCTTGGGGTACCCTACTCAGTGGTGATCGGCGCCATTGCAGGCCTAACCAACATCATTCCCTACATCGGCCCCTGGCTGGGAGGCTTTATCGCCGTCTTGGTCATCCTGTTCAGCGGCATGCCGTCGGTGAACATTCTCTGGGCCTGCATTGCCATGTTCCTGGTGCAGCAGGTTGACAACTACGTGGTCTATCCCGCCATTGTGGGAAAAACCATGAAAATGCAACCTTTGTTGGTGATCCTAACGGTATTGGCCGGCAGCTATTTTGGCGGCGTGTTCGGCATGCTGTTCTCCGTGCCTTTGGTTTACATGATCTTCAGCCTGCTCACGGCTACCCAAAAGTATTTGAAAGAATTCCGTATTATCTGAATTGAGGTATAAATGAGTCTGATCGACAAATGCCACTCCTTCCAAGACGCCAAACGCGCTATCGCTGCCGGCTATTATCCTTATTTCCGGGAAATATCTTCGGAACAGGATACCGAGGTTATCTGCAACGGCCAGAAAATGCTTATGCTCGGTTCCAACAGCTATCTGGGGCTCACCACTCATCCCAAGGTGAAGGAAGCCTCCATCGCCGCGGTGAAAAAATATGGCAGTGGTTGTGCCGGATCGCGCTTCCTGAACGGCACCCTGGACATTCACATCCAGCTCGAGGAGGAACTCGCCCGCCTCGTTGGAAAAGGCGCCGCGCTGGCCTATCCAACAGGATACCAAGCCAACCTGGGCTGCATCTCCGCGATTATGAACAGAGACGAGTTCATGATCACCGACAAGTTTGACCATGCCTCGATCATCGACGGCTGCGCGCTCTCACTGGGCACCATGCTGCGTTACAACCATAATGACATGGCTGCTCTGGAGCGAGCTCTGAAAAAGACAGACGGCAAAAACAGCCTGGTCATCGTGGACGGAATTTTCTCCATGGAAGGCGACATCGCCAATCTGCCGGAGATAGTGAAGCTCTGCCAGAAATACGGAGCCAGCCTGATGGTGGACGAAGCCCATTCTCTGGGCGTTTTGGGTAAAAAGGGGGCCGGCGCCGCTGAGCATTTTGGCCTCATCGCCGAGACAGACCTGATCATGGGGACCTTCAGTAAATCTTTGGCCTCCGTGGGCGGCTTCATCGCCGCAGACGAAGAGGTGATCCACTATCTGAAGCACAAATCCCGTGCCCTGATCTTTTCCGCTTCGTTGCCCCCGGCCTCCACAGCCAGCGTGTTGGCAGCATTGAAGATCATGGAGTCCGAACCGGAGCGGATCGAACGCCTTTGGGAAATCACACACTACATGCTAAGAGAGTTCCAGGCAATGGGTTACGACACCGGAACATCCTGCACACCGGTGATTCCGCTGCATGTGGGCGAGATGAAGGTCGCCTTTGAAATGTGGAAACGCCTTGGCGAAGAGGGCGTCTTTATCAATCCCGTTGTGCCGCCGGCCGTTCCGCCAAACTCCTGTCTCATCCGCACATCCTTTATGGCCACCCACACGAATGAACAACTGGATTTCGCCCTGGACAAGTTCCGCACCATCGGGAAGCAACTTGGCGTAATTTGACACCGCCTGATTTGATTTTCAACATATAAAATATAGCCATACCAGGAGGAAACATGGCCAGTAAAAGCAGTGCCGAATATTACGGCAGCCTGAAAGAGATGTCTCCGATCCGCGCCATCGCCGAGACGCTCATGAACAACGACAAAGTGCGCAAAATCGACATCCGCGAAGCCTATGAAATGGCGAAGAAACAGCCCGGCATAACCGTTACCGACCTCCCCGTCTATCCGGAATTTGTGAGACTGCACAATCTTCCCGCTGATGCCAAAGTGTTGGACGACTGCCACGGCAACATCATTGGCCGCACCGCGAAAGCCCGCCGTTTTTACCATCGCCTTGACGCCAGCAAGAAAAACAAGCTGGAAGGCGACTTCCGCGAAGCAGTATGGCAAATGCAGCACTACCCGCTGGTGAAGGCTGAGGCGATCCTCGGCATGGACAAAGACCTGATGCTAAAAGCCACCTTCATCACCACGGAGAGCGACGTCGCCAACCTTTACAACTGGCTGCTGAACTTCGCGCCTTACGAACAGCTCAAAGAACAGTATGAAGCCAGCCCAAAACTGCCCATCCAGGACATCATCCTCATCGCCTTCAACGAATGGACCTGCGACGATCCTTTCTACAACAACGTCGGCGCTCCTCAGTTGGCCCTCGTTGACGAAAAGCACAACGTGATCGTCAACCTGGGCATGCGCTATTTCGGTGAAAGGAAAAAAGGCACCCTCACCCTGGCCTGGACTTCCGGCATCCGCATCGGCATGGCCGCTTGTCACGGTGGCATCAAGGAACTGGATTTCTCCACCTGCGACGACCCCAAATTCCACGCCCTCGGCAAACGCTCCATCGCCTTCTACGGCCTCTCCGGCACGGGAAAATCCTCCCACACGAACAGCCACGACAACGCCGGCACCATGCCTCAGGGTGTGTCCAAAGTTGTGCTTCACGACGACGCCTTCCAGATCGACCTGGAAAACAAGATCTGCCGCGTGTGGGAACCCACCCTCTTTGACAAGACGGACAGCCGTCCGCCGGACCATCCGGACTGGAAATATGCCCTCGCCGTGATGAACCACGCGGTTGTGGAACTCGACGGCAAGCGGATCCCCATCGGTCAGGACACCCGCAACCAAAACGGCCGTGCCCTGCTCGACCGCTCCCTGCTGGGCAATTACGTGAACCGCTGCGCTTTCCCCAAGGCTTTGGTCTGGCTGATGAAAGACTCCGCGCTGCCTCCCATCCTCAAACTGGCGGACAAACACCTTGCCATCGCCATGGGCGCCGCGCTCATGACCCAGCGCAACCGGGCCGAGAACGTCACCGAGGACGAGCTTAAAAAGCTGGTCTTCGAGCCTTTCGCCAATCCATTCCGCGTTTATGAGCTCTACCGCGACGTCGAAGCCTTTATCCAGGTGGCCGACAACGGTGCGGATTTCTATTGCTTCAACTCCCGCGGTTACTGGAAAGAATCTGACGAAGTGCTGGAAGCCATTCCGCTCAAAACCTCCCTCACCCTCCAGACCGCCATCCTGCTCGACCAACTGCAGTGGGAACCCTGGACCGCCCTGCCCGGAGCGATGATTCCCACCCGCGAAAGCATCGAAAAGATCCTGCCCGGTTATTACGACCTCTACGATCCGGCCAAACGCGGCAACCTGGACAAATACCAGGAACTGCTGAAAGACCGCTTCCAGCAGCGCCGCGATTTCCTTATGGGCAGCGACCTCCAGGAAAAACCCGAACTCCAGAAACTGGTGGTGGATGCCCTCAACCTGAAAATCTGAGCAACTCAACCAATCATAATGAAGAAGCCCGGTTATGCCGGGCTTTTTTCTGGCTTAGGAAAAGGCTCATGTTCAGATGGAGTGGGCGCGGTTGCCCTCATTCCAGCTTCAAAGTCCTTTCGAATGAGCGTAGCGATGCCAGTTGGCCGTTAAGGCCCTTTCCTGTGTCCCTGTCGTGCCTCCCGCATGATGCCCGCATTTGATGCGAGTATTGTGCGGGAGGCATGGGAGTGGGATGGAAAAGGGCGCTCAGGGTGTAGCCACCGGGAACTATCAGCGGGCGAACCAGTTATCTTCCGGCAAATAGTTCCGGGCGTGGATGATATCCTGTTTCATCCGGGCCAGATACTCCGGCGAGCCTTCCCTGATCTGTTCAAAGAAGCAGGCGAACATCAGGAAGCGGCGGTAATTGAGGAAAAGTTCCACGCGGCCGTATTCTTCAGCAGGCAGCGTGTTTTCGCTTTCGTAAGCCTCCATGAAGGGGGTGATGAAAATAGCGTCCAGTTCGGCATTGCGCCTGGCCCAGGGGGAATGGAAATTCACGCGCGAATACTCGCTGTAAACGCAGATGGCGATTTCCACCATGAACCAGAGATAGTTCGCCACGTCGAAATCGATCAGGATGAGGCGGTTGTCCTCTGCCAGGATATTGCCGGGATGGGGGTCATTGTGTAAAAAGCCGTGATTGTCGCGGGTGACTGGAAGGGCATCCAGTTCGGTTTTCATCACAGACCAGGCAGCACGGACCTTATCGTCTTGAAACCGGCGGTGGAAAACCTCCCACTCTCGCTGCCGGCTGATAAGAGGGCTGCCGCTGGCGTCTATGCAGGCGGAATGTCGCCACTGGGGCCAGCTTTTGGCCAGGCGGTGCATTTTTCCCAGCATCTTCCCCCAGCGTTTGTAAAAATCTGAGCAATCGCGCGGATCGCCTAACTGGACTTGCTTTCCGGACACCATCCTCCAGGCGTAAACAATATATTCCTGACCGCCGCAGATGACAGCCTCCGCCAGCTTGCCCGCTTCCGAATGCAGAGGGGGCAAGGTGTCCACACCGTTCTGGTTTAGCCATTCCTGCCAGGCTTGACGCTCCGCCACGCTGGCCAGGGAGCGTTGAGAACCTGCTGGCATCACCTTGAGCAGGCGGTCTTCCCCCTGGCGGGAATAGCTGTAGATAGTGCCGTCTGACCAGGCATGGCCTCCGGCGAAGTATTCCGGTGGCTTATCCCAAGGGTAAAGCTCTTTCAAAGCTTCACGCAAATCCTCCGGCATCGGCCTGAGGCCTATCGCGCCGGGTTGTTTAGTGTTGCTGTTTTCCATATCAGTTCACTTTCAAAGCTCTGGGCCAAAGGATTTACCGGACCGCGGTGGCGTCAAGGAAAAGTCGGTGGGGC
>Ga0255344_1000207_pt1 | contig 100438 bp, 92 predicted proteins | sample wastewater_treat_5_FD_192414 | JGI IMG/M metagenome (GOLD analysis project Ga0255344, IMG submission 192414) | Wastewater microbial communities from Lulu Island WWTP, Vancouver, Canada - plant18 | ecosystem: Engineered > WWTP > Wastewater > Unclassified | place: Canada: Vancouver, British...
CGTCGTAGACGCTGGGGTCATAGAAGAGGACGATTTTAGGCGTCTGGATAAGCGCGTCGTAACCACTGCTGGCTAATTTGACGCGCGAGATCATCTGCTCGCCAATCAGGTAGGGGCCGGGTTTAATTGGCGTGTTGTAGCTTTGGCTTAAATGAATCATGGTGGTGTCGCCGGGATGACAGTGGCTGATATCCAGGTAGACGAAGGTGACCGTTGGGTTTTCGACGGTCAGGTCAACATCGACCGGGTCTGGGGTACAGTAGCCAAAGATGGGGCGCGGATAGACGGTGTAAGTATTGCCACCCGGGGTTTTGATGGTGTAGGGGTCAGCCAGGGTGTTGCCGTATTCATCCACAGAATAGACGGTGATGTCCTTGGGGTTGACAATATATTTTCCACCAAGTCTATTAGACCAAGATGTTTGGCCAGTCGCTGATCCAGACCCCGAGGAAGACTGATTAGCAGGTACGCTGATTTGTTGGCTCCAGGGCCAGGTAGTGGTGGCTTGGCTCTTTGTGTGTGGGCCCCACTGTGAATAGTCATATCTGTTTGAATAGACATAATTTGCCTGTCCGGATGTTACCAAGTCCCCATTGGGGTCAGGGGGCAAGACAGCGCTCCCGCTGTGGGTGCGGAAGACAGCGGTGTCGTCATTATATAAGCCTGTGTAAAGTTCTGTGCTAGGGTCACTATTCATCAAACGAGTAACTGTGAAGTTTGCTTCGGGTGAAATCCAGATCTCATCCAAGGTGCTTGACTTGAAAGCTCTTGCGCCAAGATACTTCAACTGGGGACTGTTAGACAAATCCACGTTTGACAATGTTGCATTATAAAATGCTGCCGATCCGATTAATTGCAAATTCGCGTTTTGGCTAAAATCCAGAAAAACTGGAACTGAGGAATAAAACGCACCGTCTCCGATGTTAACAACATTAGGAATTTTGCTCAGGTCCAGGTTTTGCATCGTGCCTTGGCTAAATGCACTAATGCCAATATAGCTTAAAGCCGGGTTATCAAATTGCAACGTTTGCAGTGGAGAGCTGGCAAAGGCGTAATTGCTGATGTATGATAAGTTCTTACAGCCGGATAAATCAAGATGGCTTAATCCAGCAGTTTGAAAGGCCCCAAAACCGATATAGGTTATGGCGCATTGGTCAGGAAAATGGATTGTTTCAAGATTGCGGACTTGAAAGGCAGCTATGCTAAAAGCACGATCACCGATGAATTTTAAGGAACTGAGATGGGACAAATCAAGATGCGAGAGACTATTTGAATGAAAAGCTTCTGAACCGATATGCTGAAGTGAAGCGGGCAAGACTAAGCTTTGCAAGGGAGACGATTGAAAAGCTCTATATCCTATATAGGTCAGGTTTGGCGCGCCGGAGAGATCGAGATGGGGTAGTTGGGCCAATGAGAAAGCATAATCGCCAATATATCTGAGTGCTGATGAGTCCGAAAAATTGATACTAATCAAGGGACTATTTGAAAATGCGTGACCTCCAATATGGGTCAATTTAGGGGTTTTGCTGAAATCCAGCTCAGATAATTTGCTGAAGGCAAACGCAAGTTGTCCAATATATTCCAGGTTGGGCAAGGTATCAAGGTCCAACGCGGTTATTGGTGCATACATGAACGCAGAAGTACCAATATAGGTCATGGCTGAGTTGGGGGCAAAGCTAATTGCAGGGGTCTTGGAATACCAAAAAGCGTGATAGCCAATGTGGTTTAAGTGCGCGCAGGCACTAAAATCAAGAGGGCTTGTGATGTTTATGGAATAGAAAGCACTCTCATCAATCATCCGCAAATTACAGGTCTCGGGCAGGATGAGATTGGTAACACGACCAAAAACACCTGCAAAACTGTATTGACCAATGAATGTCAGCGCGCTGAGCTGGCTGAGGTCAATCGTATTCAAATTATGTTTATAAAATGTCCCTCTCCCAATGCGTGTCAGGGCTGTGTTTTGGGATAAATTGAGTGCAGTAAGTGGAGAGTTATTGAACGCATAATCATCTATATGCTCAAGTTTTGGGTTATGGCTAAGGTCAAGGCTACTTAGTTGTGAGGAATAAAATGCCCACTTATCAATGGTAATTAATTCAGTGATGTGTGAAAAGTCAAGCTCAGTTAATTTTGACCGATAAAATGCAGAATCGCCGATTTTAACTAAATCAGTAACACGTGAAAAGTCAACTACGATGAAAACCTGGTCATTGAAGGCTTGATTCCCAATCCTGCTAATGTTTTCAAGTGTCGTGGGGCTAAAGCCAGGCAAGCAGAGCTCACGATTGCCCGCATTATATTTCTCTAAACCCTGATTACTTAAACCGGTAATAACCGTGCCGGTTTCATCGTAGCTGAAATCCCCCAGTACCCAGCCGTTGCAAGTGGGATACTGAAACCAATCAGTACCTACCAGGGCTTCGACCTGCTTGACCGCGGTGTTGCCCCACTGGTCGGTGACAGAGTAGATGACGGTATAAGGCCCCGCAACTGCGGAGTCAATATTATGCGTCCAGGTGACAAGGTTAGTGATATCGTTGCCCTGAAAGTCAGTGGCCGTCAAGCCTTCCTGCAGCAAAGCTTCGATTTCTTCATCCGTGGCGTTGGGCGGAATCATGATCGGTGTCTTGGTGATGACCGGCAGGATATCGGTGGGCTGGTAAACAAGGGTAAGCACATAGCCATCGCAATCCGGGGTAAAGGTTACCGGTGATTCGGTGGTGTAGCCGGCGATTTCTTCTGGGGTGTAGGTGACTTCCACGCCCACCGAGAAGGCTTCGCCGGGGATGGACAGATCCGCGCCAAGAATCTTGTCGCTGATGAGCATGTTGCCATCAGGGTCATGATGTTTGACAATGATAGTGATGGGGTTGACCACGTGACCAAAGCCCTTAGGGCTGTATTCGGTTTGGATGAGGGGGTTATCGGTGACAATTTTAACGTAGCGGTTATTCAGAGCAAAGACATCGGTGCCCATGGTGGTGATGCTGTTGGGCATCCAAACTTCCACAAGGTTGTTTAGCTCAAAGACGGAATTGCCGATACTTAGCAAGCCTTCGTGCAGGGTGAGGCTGTTGAGGTTATTGGAAATAAAAGCACCCTGGCCGAGTGAGTAAACGGCGGCGGGGATATCCAGCACGGTGAGATTATTGTCGCGGAAGGCAAATTCGTGAATATAGCGCAGAGTGCTGGGCAGAATAATATGCTGAGGTGGTTCGGGTACGGTGATTGAAGCGAGTTGATTATCGGCAAAGGCATAAGCGCCGATATTAATAAGACCTTCTGGTAGCGTGATAAAGCTTAATTGTTTGCCCTGCAGGGCGTGCGCGCCGATGGAAAGCACATTTTTGGCGGGGTCACCAAGCGTGGCAGGGATGGAGAGTACGGTGTCTGAACCCAGGTATGCGGTGATTTCAACACCCTCAAAGCCATCAATAGTGACATCAATCCAGTTAAAGATGCCATCGGTGCCATTGGGTTCTGGTTCGGGGGTAGGTTCCTGGGTTTCAAAGACAGGCGGCTCAGGTGTGGGACTGGGCTCGGGTGTAAGATCAGGTTCAGGAGTAGTGATGATGGGGTCGGGGTCATCAGGTGTTTCAGTGGGGGTGATGACCGGAGGTTCGGTTTCTATAGGTCCGATGATGGGCGGTTCGGTAGGCTCCGGTTCGTCTGGTGTGGTGTCGTCTGGATTTGTTTCATCCTGCATGACCGCGCCATGGTGAGTGGAAATGCTGGTGGTAATGGTGGGTGAATCGGATTGCGCCTGGACTTCTTTATGTCCAAAACTGATGCCTGATTGGGAGATGCCTGAAAGCAACATAGCCAAAATCAGGACGATACTGATGACGCGTTGCAGGGTAAAGGTATTGTTATTTTGCATTTGAAACTCCTTGTTTTCGTTCGCGCAGGGTAATCACGAAGAAAATAAGCAACAAAACGACACCAATACCAAGCATGATGTACTCGGTGGTTTCACCGGTATTGGGTGGATCAAACGGTGGCTTGGTAGGTAGTCGGGTTGGGGAGGGCGTAGCTGTTGGTGTAGCTGTCGGTGTGGAGGTTGGGGTTGGTGTGGCTGTGGGCAGGGGGCAGTTTTCAACGCGCAGCTCAATGCGCACAGGCAAGCCCAAATCGGGGTCAATTGTAAATTCCACTGGTGTGTTGATGGGTTCAAAACCGGGTGGGGGTTGGATTTCGCGGAATTCATAGCGACCTTCGGGTAGGTTTTCAACGCGGATATAGCCGTTCGCGTCGGTGATATATCTGTCACCGATTTTGCGTGGCAGGGCGACGTCCTGACCGGGGGCGGCAAGTTGCCAGAGTTCGAAAATCGCGCCACTTAGGGATCTGCCATCGGGATCAACCTTCAGCAGTTCAACATTGCCGATGACGGGGATAGCTTTGTGCATGATTTCAACGGTTTGATCAGGGGAAACGACACCACCAGCCATTTGGGGGAATTCGACCTGAATGGGATCTTCGACCAAGAGGTAACCAGGAGCGCGTTTGACTTGCTGGAAGAGATAGCCACCTTTGATGCTGGTGGTGAAGCGCGCGCCGGTAGGGCCGACGACAATTTGTCCGAGGTCGACTTCAACAGGTGTTTGGCTGCCATCATCGTTGAGCTCATAAACGCGGGTAACCTGATAGACCGCGCCGAGGATGTAGACGATATTGCCATCCTGGTAATCGGGAAGGGATACGTTGGTGATGATTACCGAATATTCAGTTGATTGGGCAAGCGCGCTGACTGGGCTTAATAAAAAAATAATCAGGCAGCTGATAATAAGCAGTTTATGTTTCATCATGTAAAAACCTCCTCTTTGAAAACGAAAAAGAACCGCATCTTCCCCCGAACGGGCTTTATTGGTCGGGGGAAGATGAGAAAAGGACTAAGGAATTAGATCTTGTTGTTCCTTTTGCGTTTAGCAAAGAAAATGCCAGCGGCGATGAGCAAGACACCCATGCCAAGGAAGATGAGTGCGCCAAGGGTACCGGTAACGGGGAGGTCTTCGCCAATACGGTAGTTGGTGATGATTAATTCAAAGGTAGAGTCAACAGGAATGACCACAGTGGTGATAACTTCGCTGATACGGAAGCCATCGGGGACGTAAACCTCTTTGACGTAATAAGTGCCATAGGGGAGGCGTGTGAAGCGGACGATGCCATCCGCGCCAGATTCTTCAATGACGGGTTGTCCGGTAATGGGGCTGATGAAGGGGACGGTAGCATCAGCATCGGTGAAGAGCTGGAAGCCAACGCCAGCCAGGGGGTTGCCATCACTGTCGCGTTTAGTGATGTTAAACCCGCCTTCAGTAGGGGTAACGTCTTCATCATCTTCGTCATGACCGGGAGGATTGGAAGGGTCATCGGTTGTGTCATCCCATTCGAGTCTTGCCCAGTTCTTTACGGGCACGCCATCTTGGGCGTTTTCGTTGAGCATGGCGTGGACGGTGACAGTGATGCTGCGTTGGCCAGCGACATAGGCAGCAACTAAGGCGGAAATGTTGAAGTTGATGGTGAGTTTGTGAGTGTTGGCAGGATCAGCGGGATCGTAAGGGATGTAAGCGTCCGATTCGACCAATCCGGTTGGAACAACAGAGTACCATGGGTCAATGTAATCAACTTCCATGGGGAAGCTATCAATGACACGATAGTAAGCGAAGTTGCCGACGTTTTCGGGGATAGGGAAGGTGAGCTTGTAGTAGTAGGGTTCGCCAATATTGTGCTGGGCGCCCGCGCCATCAGCATTTTCGTCAACGGTCTTGATGATTTTGGGCAGGGGGTAGTTTTGGAAGTTGACTTCAACACGTGCCGGGTTTTGGGTGGCATTATCGGGTGCCGTAATGGTGAAGCTAACACAGTTATTGGGTTCAGCAGGAATGGGTCCGTAGCCATCAGGAGCGGTGATTTCGCAGAAGCGGTAAGTGCCTTCGGGCAGGTTGTCAACGGTGATTTTGCCATCCGCGCCGGTGGTGAAGTCGCCCATGTCGTAAGGGTAGGTTTTAGTTGAGTCTGCTGGGAGTTCGGTGTCTTGCCAGAGTTTAAAGACCGCGCCGGGCAATGGCGTGTTGGCTGGATCGCCGGTGGTCCATTTGAGAAGCTCAACACTGCCAAGGAGACGGACGATTTTGGGGTAGACTTCCAGGGTTTGGTTGGCAGCGATGACGCCATTTTCCATACGTGGAAATTCAACGGTGAATTCTGAGCCAAGCAAATAGCCGGGCGCGCGTTTGGTGGGCACGATGCGGTATTGGCCTTTGGTGCTTGTCTGGAAACCGTTTTCGCCTGTTTCTTCGATAGTGAACTTGCCAAGGCTTAGTTCGGGATTGACTGGTGTCGTGGTACCGTCATTGTTTAAGGTGCTGAAGCGAAAAACCTCGTACTCGGCACCGATGATGGGTGTGTTGTCAGTTGCGCTCACACGATTATGAACAATGAGCTTGTAGGGAGTGCCGTTATCAATCAGACCGGCGAAGGCGTTTTGGATGGGTGCAAAGATAAGCACAATAGCGATTAGCAGGCTAATCGTCTTGAACAGTTTTTTGGGCATGATCTAAAATCCTTTCGTATTGTGACACAATAAGTAAGCATACAGCCGTCCAGTATACCACTGTAAAAAAAGAGGCGAATGTTTTTGTGTAAGCTTTTTTACATTAAGGTTTCGATCAATTGTTGAAAAATGTGCGAATCGAAAAGAGGCTGTCTAAATGAAGGACAGCCTCTTATATTTGGCAATAGATAGAGAATTCACTACCCAGAGTATTGGGCGATGAAGTTGGCGATGAACGCGAAGGGCAGGATGGTACAGGCAATACAAATGAGCAATACCAGCAAAACGATGAGCACAATGGCCCAAACAGGGAACTTTTCCTTTTCTTTTTGTGCTGGTGGGGGAGGTGGCGCGGCATAGCTGACGCGTTGACTATCGATATACCCGCTGGGTGCATGTTGAGGGTAACCTTGAGGTGGTTGCGGCGCTTCAGGAGTGTAAAGCTCACCTGTCCAGCGGTTGGGGTCGTTTGGGGCATATTGAGTTTGTTGGGGAGGCTGGTAGTATTGGGGTGGTTGTTGTGCTTGCGTGTATGGTGGAGGTGTGGCCCCTTGGTTTGCGGCAAATTCAATGCTTTGCCAGGATTCATTCGCGGCTTGTTCCATATTATCAGCAGCTTCTTGAGCTTTGTTTTCTAATTGATCGTCCATAGGTGTCCTTTCTATAAAAAGAGCATATGACTATTATACAGCAGAACTGTAAGGATGAAATAGAGTTGGGTGTAAATAAAGTTTTACAACCTTTTTAAAGGCTATACACCTATATTGGTGGATGTTAAATGTAAATGATTGGAACTCTTTTGAAAATAATCCCAAAAGTGACCGTTAAGCATTACAATCAAAGAAACGGAAATTTGGAGTTTATGACCTTTAATATTGAACGCCTGTGGATACTCATACTTCTGTTTTTATGGCTTGTGCCGGGGATGGTGTTAGCTTACCAGTTAATTAAGAAGTTTAATTTCCTTGGATCGCTTAGAAAACACAGTATGGGCTATGTGATTCTTGGACTGCTGATCAATTTGGGCGTGTCTGTTATCTTTCTTTTAATACCACAAGTGGTCGGTAAAATTTTGAGGATGGTTTACCTTTTGGGCGGTTTGGTTTGGGGGCTTGTTCTATTATGGCGTGCGAAGTCCGTAATCAAAATGAGGATGGACTTCTGGTTGCTGGCTTTGGGGCTGGGTTTACTGATCGGACAACTCTATTTTTCGAATCAATTGATTTTTCCATCCAATACTGACAGCATCACTCATTACCGCTACATTGAGCGTTTTCTGGACTGGCGGGGAGAAGGATTGAGCTTGATTCAATTCATCAAGCAATTGCGATTTTATCATTACGGTTTTCATTTGATTGTTTCGGAAATACATGCTTTTACTGGTTTTGCAGTGACAGATATCATGCTATCGCTGGGTACCTTTTTAGTCATCCTGGCACCATTTACCCTGATGTTGCCATTTGAAAATTTGGAATTTGATAAAAAAGCCCAACGGTGGGCGGTTTTTGGGATAGCCCTGGCAATGTTGTTTCCAGATTTTGCCCAAAACTGGGGTAAGTATCCCGCGCTTTTAAGTGCTGTTTTACTGCTCTTGCCATTAACCTTGATTTTGGACATGGCGAAAGATGATAAGAAAGAAGAGTTATCTTTTAAGCTCCTAGCATTAGTTGCTATATCAGCCTCTGTTGGTATGGCACACTGGCGTTCGCTTGTGGTCTTGGTGGTTATTGGGCTGGCGGCGTTTATTTATTATGGCGTCTTTAAAAAGCATGTGCCTTTTTGGGTCATAGGGTTATTTGTAGTTTGTGCAGCTTATTTTTTGTTGAAAGACCGAGCGCGTTTCAATAGCTCTACTGGACAATTTATTTTCTGGCTTGTGCTTATTGTTCTGGCAATTGGTTTGATGGCTGTGCGAGTAAAAAACAAATCAACAAACAAGCTGGTTCTAAGCCTTCTGATGTATTTAGGTGTACGTCTTTGTGTTGAAATACCCCTGGACAAAATCATGCCACAGTTTGACGCGCTGGTGGATATGCCCTATTTTAGGATAGTAACCTTTATTTTTGTAGGGCTCTTTGTTGGTACCCTGTTGGATGAGATGCGCAGATTTAGCTTAAATTGGACTGGGTTTACCGTGCTAAAAAAACGATATTTACATGATTTGGTGGCTCTGTTGGCGGTATCATTGCTTTTGATCGCAGTTCCGGTTCAACGCAAATGGTCTCCAGCAAATGCTTACAAGCTGATTGGTGAACAACAAAAGGAAGTACTCGATTGGGCACTTGAGGCATATCAAGGTCAAAATATGAAACTATTGGTGGCGGGAACTCCGTTGCTTGATTATGTTGAATATGCCGATGCGGGAGGCTGGCTGGCAGAGATGGGCGATTTTGATATTGTCTTCGCAATTGATAGTGTTGATCTTAACCGTTCGGGAGTTCATGCCAGAATGTGTCGGGAGGATGTCGGATTAGTGTTTGCTGATTACAGTCGGGCGAGTGTGTTTTCACCAAAAGTGATGCTTGACCCAGAGCTGTATGACACGCTTTTTGAGACAGAGGATGTGCGATTGATTTCTCCGAACTGCGATTAAAGTTTGATTGCTTCTTATGTAAATTGTACGTTTCGCTTTTTTTTGAATAGGCGATTATAATTAAGCCAGAATTGGAGGTCCTATGAAAAAGTTTTTTGAAGATTTTAGAGATTTTATTGTTCAAGGCAATGCTTTAAACCTGGCCATTGGTGTTGTTATCGGTGCCGCGTTTGGGGCGATTGTTAACAGCCTGGTACAGGATATCATCATGCCGCCCATCGGTTTGCTCTTGGGCAAAGTCGATTTTAGCAATTTATATTTTCTGCTTTCTCCCAGTGATACTACGTTTAATTCCCTGGCAGAAGCTCAGGCTTATGGAGCAGTGGTGATTGCGTATGGCAAATTCATTATGGCGATTGTGAGCTTTTTGATCATCGCGTTTGTCATTTTCATTTTACTGCGCGCGATAAATAAAGCACGCGAAAAGGCAGAAGAAAAGCTGAAAATAGAAAAGAAGAAAGAAGAAGCCACTACCAAAGTGTGTCCTTTCTGCGCAACGGATATCCCATTGGCTGCAAGTCGCTGCCCGCATTGCACGAGCCAGCTTGAAAGCTAATATATATAGTAGTTAGTCCAACAAGTGCAAGAATCAAACATCTTGCACTTGTTTTTTTAAGAGATTTCTTAAGATCTTTGATGCAAAAAAGCATGAAACTAAAATATTGTAGTCATAAGTTATGGGATTCAGACGCATTGGAATTTTCTGGTGTTATAGAGAAATATTGTTTCATTTAGCTGAATTTTTGGGCATGCATGCTAAAATAGGAAAATGATTAAGCAAATCTATCTTGGTGAAAACTTAAGTATCCTCAAAATGCTACCATCGGAAAGCGTGGATTTGATTTATATTGATCCACCTTTTAATACAGGTAAAGAACAAGCGCGGCGTAGTATCCGCGTGAAGCGTGATGAAAGTGGCGACCGGGTAGGTTTTGGCGGTCAGAGCTACAGCACCGAGCTGTTAAATGAGCGTGCTTACCAGGACAGTTTTGATGACTTCTTGTCATTTATACGTCCACGTTTGCTGGAAGCTTATCGCCTGTTGAAAGCGCAGGGGAGCCTTTATTTCCATATAGACTATCGTGAAGCGCATTATTGTAAGATATTGCTGGATGAGATATTCGGTAGGGCGAACTTCATCAACGAAATTATCTGGGCTTATGATTTTGGTGGACGTCCAAAGAACCGCTGGCCTGCCAAGCACGATACCATTTTCTTCTATGCCAAAGATGCTAATAACTACACTTTCAATCGAGATGATATCGACCGCATTCCATACATGGCGCCTGGATTGGTGGGCAAGGAAAAAGCTGAGAAAGGCAAACTGCCAACCGATGTGTGGTGGCATACGATTGTGGGCACAAACAGCAAAGAGAAAACGGGCTACCCGACCCAAAAACCCTTTGGCGTGATTGAGCGCATCGTGCGTGCCAGTTCGAATCCAGGCGATTTGGTGATGGATTTCTTTGCTGGCTCGGGCACAGTTGGCGCGGTGTGTGAGAAACTTGATCGTAATTATATTTTGATTGACCAAAATCCAGAAGCCTGGGATGTGATGAAAACCCGCTTCGCGGACGTAAAGGATATTGAATGGATAAATTAGACTTGCCTTTCGACCCTGAAGTTTTTCCCATTTTGCATTATGACCCAAACACGGAGGCTTTGCTGAACCCCGCAGACATCGCCCCGGAAATTGATTTACCAAAACATGTGGTTATGTGTTTCTTCAGGGAAGTGATTGATAAGGTCGTCAAGGAACATGATGCCAAATTGCTCTTCACGAACAAGAGCGAATGCAGTGACCATCCCTTTTATGAAATAGATTATCAGGGAAAGCGTATTGCCTTTTTTACGCCGGGCGTGGGAGCGCCATTGGCAGCGGGATTGATGGATGAAGCTATCCAAATGGGTGGCGAGCATTTTATAGCTGTGGGTGGTTGTGGTGTGCTTGAAAAAGAAATCGCCACGGGGCAAGTCTTGATACCCGTTACTGCGATTAGAGGTGAGGGCGTTTCGTACCATTATTTGCCAGCCACGCATGAGATTAACATGAACTTTCGTCCGCAAACAGCGATAGAGATGATCTTAAAAGCGCACAACGTGCCATTTGACAGGGTTAAAACCTGGACAACGGACGCATTCTATCGCGAAACTCCTGCCAAAGTGGCTTATTATCGCGAACAAGGTGCTAAGGTGGTTGAGATGGAAGCAGCTGCTTTTATGGCTGTGGCAGAGTTCAGAGGGGTGGACTTCGGTCAAATTCTGTATGGTGGTGATTTGGTCCATCCCGATGGATGGGATAAACGCGCCTGGCGGAACAAGCGCGACGTGCGCGAAAGCTTATTTTGGCTGGCAGTGGAAGCCTGCCTGGCTTTGTAGATTGGAGAGATAATGCCTGTACATGAAGAACTTGTTATGAAACATTTAAAATCAATGGAGGGTGTGCCTGAAAGCATTCTGCCATCGTATGACGGCTTTGGTATCGCGAATATTATGCCCAGTGTGAGCGCGTGGTTGGGCGGGAAAACCATGCCTGCTACGCCATTGGACGAAAGCATTACGAAGCACTTCGCGAAAAACTATAAGCAAGTATTGGTTATTTTGGTTGACGCATTGGGTTATAAGCAATTGCGCAAGTGGATGGAAGATGGTCACCTTCCTTTTTGGCAAGCGCAGGCTGAGAAAGGGCATCTTTTCCCGCTGACCAGTATCTGCCCAAGTACAACAGCTTCGGCATTGACGAGTATCTGGACTGGCAGCACACCCAGCCAGCATGGCGTGATTGGCTATGAAATGTGGCTTTGGCAGTTGGGTATGTCCATTAACAATATTTTTCACATGCCTGCTTTTTTTGAAGGGGATATGGGTGGGCTGTCTCGCGGGGGCTTTAATCCCCAAACGTTTTTGGGTATGGATCCAATTGGCACACTATTTAAGAAATGGAACATTGATACGCATTCGGTAATGCCATCGCATATCGTTGGTTCAGGGCTTTCGCGCATGCATTTGAACGATGCGACTTTTCATGGCTACTCAAGTGAATCCGATTTGTGGATGAAGGTTCAACAACTTCTGATGAATCCTAATCCCAGACGCCAGTTTGTGTATGCTTATTGGAGTGTTGTGGATACACTGTCACATCGTTATGGTACTAATGCTGAGGTGGGTCTTGATTCCTTTACAAATTTTAGTAATAGTTTTGAACGACTTTTGATAGAAAAGGTAAATAAAAGAAAACCTGGTGATACTTTGGTCTTGCTTACCGCGGATCATGGTTCGGTGACCACACCTGTTGATGAAAATTACAATTTGGTGAATCATCCAGAACTGCGCAAGATGCTGGTTATGCCACCAACTTGTGAAGCTCGTTTGCCTTTCCTCTATATTAAGAATGGGCGAGATGAAGCTGTAAGAGATTATTTTGAAAAGACCTGGCCTGGTAAGTTTAAGCTCATTATCCGTGAACAAGCTCTACAAATGGAGCTTTTTGGCAAAGGTGCTCCGAATCCGGATTTGGATAATCGTATTGGTGATCTTGTCGCTGTGGTGACTGATCCTGAGGCATATTTGTGGTGGCCAAACAAGCTTAATCACATGGCAGGCAGGCACGGTGGTTTACATGAAGATGAAATGCTGGTGCCTTTGTTAGGCTTTGAGCTTTAGATGATTAAGGGCTTTTATTAAAGGGGAAGATCAAGATCTAATTATGATGCTACAGGGGAAAAGGTTTCAACGACTTGAAATCGAATAGCTATTGAGATGAAATGAAATGATAAAGTTCGTGAAATCGATTGATAATATAAGTAAATATCAGTGTGGAAAGCTTCCTAAGAATGCGAAAAAACTAAAAGCTCCTGCTTCAATAGCAGAGATGATGAAGAAATCCATGCCTGTTGCTGTGATACTATGTGTTGTCATGATTTTGGCGATGTTTACGAAAATGTATCTAAGTCATACAAGGGTTGTTTCCAAGCCGGCTATCATAGGCGGTTTGCTGCTGGGTTTTTCCCTTTTGATTGTCCATGAATGGTTGCACGCCATCGTTTATCCCAAGGAAGCGCAGATCACTATTGGTAAGTTAAAAGGCAAAATGGTGTTTGTGGCTTTGGCATCCTATCCGCTAAACAGAGCTCGATTTATTCTTATGTGTTTATTACCATTTCTGCTTGGCGTTATCCCTTTAACTTTGTTTTTATTGGCATCACTGCACGCGACTGTGTTTAATGGCTTGATGTTTGGTATGGCATGTGTGGGGATGGTTTCACCGTATCCTGATGTGTATAACGTGATTTTAGTAATGAGACAATCCAGCAGGAATGACAAAATCATGTTTTACGGAGATGACTTGTATAAAATCTCCTGATGAAAGAAAATACACACGGATAAAATTTTAGATTAAGGGCTTTTTGTATAAAGCTCGTGTTATCCCAAAGATGAAGCATTTTGGCAACTAAAATAGCTTAGCTGGCAACTCAGGCTTTGCGGCATTGATTTTAAACGGACAGTCTTTTAGCATGTAAATATCAAACAGCTAAAAAGGAGGCTGACTGTGATTCAATGTGCGAATGTATATAAAAGTTTTGCCGATACAACTGTTTTGTCAGGAGTAAATTTTGATATTTCGTCCGGGGAAATATTCGGATTACTTGGACCGTCAGGCGCTGGGAAAACTACCCTCATCAAAATTTTGACGGGACAGCTTGCCTATGAGGTTGGTTCTGTCAAAACTTTGGGTAAAAATGTCGAAAGTCTTACGGGAGAAGACAAAAAGAATATCGGCATTATGATGGACGAATTCGGTGTATACGAAAGATTTTCATGTGTTGAAAACTTACAAGTTTTTGCGGATATTTACGGAATCCCACACAGTAAAATTAAAGAGACCTTAAAGATGGTCGGCTTGCAGGACGCGATGAGAAAGCCGGCAATGAATTTGTCCAAAGGAATGCGGACGAGACTTCAGCTTGCGAGAGTATTTCTGCATTCACCGAAAATTATTTTTTTAGATGAGCCTACGAGCGGTCTGGACCCGCAGACCATGAAGTCGATCCACAAGATTATATTGGAGAAAAAAGAGACTGGGGTCACTCTATTTCTCACGACTCACAATATGGAAGAAGCGGCAGCGCTATGCGATATGGTAGCACTTTTGAACGAAGGCGTAATTGTTGAAAAGGGCGCGCCGAAGGAAATATGCAGGAAATATAATCATCAGAAAAAAATAAAGTTGCATTTATCTTCAGGAGAAGATCTTGAACTGAAACATGGAAAAGAATCCGCAACAGAAATTTCCAGATTGTTTGAAGCGGGCGCCATCGAAACCATACACTCATCTGAACCGAATTTGGAAACAGTATTTTTGGAACTTACAGGAAGAAAACTTCAGGAGGATGCATAAATGCGAAATATTATCGTCATTATCAAAAAACAAATTAAGGATACAATAAAAAATAAGGTTGTACTCATTCAATTTATCCTTTTTCCTATCATGACATTGATTATGGAAAACGCTATAAAGTTAGATGGTATGCCCGACGCATTTTTTACCAAATTGTTTTCCGTGATGTATATGGGCATGTCCCCTTTAACAGCTATGGCAGCAATCATTTCGGAAGAAAAAGAAAAGAATACATTAAGAGTATTGATGATGGCAAATGTCGCGCCTTGGGAGTATTTAGCGGGTGTAGGGATATATGTCTGGACAATATGTATGGCTGGCGCGGGGGTTATGGCAACCGGTCTTGAAAAAAAGGATATATTGTTCTATTTGCTTGTAATGGGAATTGGTTTTGTGATATCCATAGTGCTGGGAGGATGTATAGGAATATTTGCAAAAAATCAGATGGTGTCTACATCGCTCGTTATGCCCGCGATGGCGATTTTAAGTTTTGGACCAATGCTGGCTCTATTTAACCGTACAATAGAAAAGGTGGCAAAATTCTTGTATACTCAACAAATAAGTGTCTTACTCAACAAGATGAGTTTTGGTCAAGGTAATGGAGAAAGTATCATCATTATTATGATAAATGCTGCGGTGTTCATCGCGCTGTTTTTTATGGCATTCAGGAGAAGAGGTCTGGAATAAATGAAGATAGAAATAGATGCCGATGATAAATATACGGATACGGAAGTGATAATACGTACACCAAAAATAACGCAAGAGATTGAAAAAATGATTGCGCTTATGCGAATGATCAATATGCAGATCGGCGTGAAATATAACGATGAGACATATTTATTGGATATAGAAAAAATCCTCTACATTGATACGGTTGATCGAAAGACATTGGTCTATACGGAAGATGAAATCTACGAATCGGATTTGAAATTGTACGAAATAGAGATGGAGCTTGTAGAACGAGACTTTCTCCGAGTGAGTAAACAAACTATAGTCAATTTAAGAAAGGTAAAAAGCCTCAGAGCAGAATTCGACAGGAAAATCAGGCTGACTTTACAAAACGGTGAACAGATTATTGTGTCGCGTATGTATTCGGATGAATTAAGAAGAAAGCTGGGGTTGAAATAGAAATGGAAAGTAAGAAAACAATTTTTAACTATATCTCCGATGTTTTTACAATGTATGGCGTAATTGTTTCGGTTTATATTCTACTCAGTTTAATAGTAGGAGATTATGTGGGTGAATTATCGTCACTGTTCAGATTGGGAAGCGCGGGACTTTCCACAGCCACATTACTGCAGTTACTGCTACTCGCAAGTATTATAGTTGTAGCTCAGAATATTTTTCTTGCAGACCGATGGATAAAAAACATGACTGTTGTTTTGAGAAATGTTCTGTTTTTTCTGACTATTATGGTCGCAACCGCTGTCTTGATTGTTTTGTTTGACTGGTTTCCTGTAAACGACCTAAAGGCTTGGGGTGGTTTCTTTTTATCATTCACAGTAAGCACGCTTATCAGTGGGTTGATAAGCAGGTTGAAAGAGCGTGCTGAAAACGATAGTTTGCAAGCAGCATTAGATAAATATAATAGAGAGAAGGGCATTAACCCATAGCTTGCTACAGGGAGAAATCCATTACTACAGGAGAAAATGCGAAAAAAGAAGTTGTGTTTTTTATTGATGATGACGGATAATGTACTAGGAATATATGAATAATGGATAGGGTGCAAAGTAACAGCGAATTTTGGAACGCACTAGATAAATTGGTGGCTGGATCGGAAATTGTCATTGACAGACCAAAGGGAACAGCCCATACCAGGTATCCAGAGTACATCTATGGGGTTGATTATGGCTATTTGAAAGATACATCGGCAATGGATGGCGCGGGCATAGATGTATGGGTAGGAAGTGGCGAAGAAAAGATAGATGCCATCATGTGTATTGTTGATCTGGCGAAGAAAGATTCAGAAATCAAAATACTGATCGGATGTACAGAAGAAGAGAAGGCAATTATTTACGAAACGCATAATAAAACGCCATTTTTGAAAGGTGTTTTATTACGTCGATAAGTGCCAGTTTGTTGTAACTGATAACATTTATGCTCTAATTTCAGACAAAAGCTTTACATAAAAAAGACGATTCCAAGAGACTTTATGCGTTTTGGAATTGTATAATTTACCGTGTAATAGGGCATGCCCAAAAAATTTGTTTTGCAGAGGAATAGATGGAAAAGCGTTTAAATTCTAATCACCTTAAAATCATAGCCATTGTAGCTATGACAATCGACCATATCGCAGATTTATTGTATCCATCTTTTCCTGCGGAGCCTTTGCCAATCGCTATGCACATCATCGGGAGGCTAACAGCTCCCATTATGTGGTTTTTCATAGCAGAAGGCTATCACTATACACGTGATGTCAAGAAGTATTTACTCAGATTGGGCATTTTCGCTATCATTTCACACTTTGCCTATTGCTTTGCGTTTGGACTTGATTTTGTTCCGTTTAGATCTGGTGTGTTTAATCAAACCAGTGTGATGTATCCCTTGTTTGTGGCTGTGTTGGTTTTATGGCTTCAAGATACAGAGATAAAAGGAATGAGTAATACGATAAAGAGCATACTCATCTTTATTCTCATTTGGACCGCTTTTCCGGCTGACTGGAGCTGTATCGCTGTGTTGGCCATCATCGGTATTCATAGGAATCGTGGAAATCTAAATAAACAGACACTTATCATGATGCTGTGGGTCTTACTTTATGCGGCGATATCGTTCTTCTTCGTAAATAAGACTTATGGCATTGTATCGTTGTTTGCTTTTCTGGTATATCCTCTTATGAAACAATATAACGGCGAACGCGGAAAAGCAGGCTGGTTGAAATGGTTTTTCTATATTTACTATCCGGCACATTTAGTCATCATTGGAATACTTAGAATAATGATGTATGGCAATGTCAGCATATTATTCTAATTTTTTTTGTTCCATTTTCGGGCAAACAAAACCGCGCAATTAGCTCAAAATGCTCTCGCCAGGAGAATTGTACCGGCTCACACAGCTTTTGTTGGTGACGCTATTTTTGTTATGGCAACGGGATAAATCGAGAGCGAAATCACGCTGGTGGGAATACTTGCTGTTGAAGCGATGGAAAAGGCGATCATTAATGCTATAAAAAGCGTCAAGGAATAAATTTTTTCTTGATATGATACTTGAATTGCGATGTTTGGCTCCGTTTTAGTGAATGATGGATAAAATAAGAAAAGCGTATTGTCGCACTGGATGTCTCAAGTACCTTTGATGCCAAACAAATACTAATAAAGGAATGGTTATGCCAGAAGTCTATCAAAACATTTTCATGGAAGCGCTTCCGCTTCCGAACAATCCGCTCAAAAGTTTAAATCTTTTCATCATCAAAGGTGATAAGCGTTCGATGATTATCGATTGTGGTTTTAATACGGATAAAACAAGGGAACTGATGTTGGACATTTTTGAAAAACACGGACTTGATTTTGAAAACACGGTTCTCTTTCTGACACATCGTCATTCTGACCATGTCGGTCTTGCAACGTTTTTGCGCGAGAAGGGCTTAAAGGTCTATATAAGCCAGATTGAGGGAAACGCGGTGAACGACCCTGACCATACCTGGGGCGCGACGTTTGAAAATGCAATGCTTCAGGGGCTTGCGGAAGATAACTTTAAAATTGAAGAACATCCTGGTTACAAATATGCCCTTACTGGGAGGCTGGACTATACCGAAGCGGTCATTGGTGATACCCTGAGCATCGGTGATTATGATTTTGAAATAATCGACCTTTCGGGGCATACACCTGGTATGACGGGTCTTTATGAAAGAAAGCATCAACTGCTCTTCTGTGGTGATCACATTCTGAAAAAGATTACGCCGAATATTACTTTCTGGGGCTTTGAGTGGGGCGATAGTTTAGGCACGTACTTGAAAAATCTGGACAAAGTGAGAAATATGGAAATTACCCATCTGTTCTCGTCCCATAGAGAATTACTCGCTGATCACAGGGAAAGAATTGACGAGCTTAAACACCACCACGCAAAGCGACTCGCGGAGGTGAAAAAGGCCTTGACCCTTAAGGAATACTCAAGCGTAAGAGATGTTACCAAACATATGCACTGGGATATACGTAGCAGGAATTTTGATGAATTCCCTCAGTCGCAGAAATCCTTCGCAACGGGCGAAGCACATGCCCATTTAGAACATCTCAGATACAGAGGCGAAGTGGACTACATACAAAAAGACGAAAAGTTGTATTATTTTCTGACTGTTTGACATAGCGCTAAAGTTTTTATAACGTTTCCTGAGTTATAAAATATAATTGAAGAGTATTCCAGAAATTCAGGAGATAATAACCAAATGGAAAAAGAAAAGAAAAAGGATAATAAAGTCTCTCGTGTCATTCGGATAGTCCTTGTCGTATTTCTGCTGGTGGTTTTCATTTATCACAGGATTATGCTCAAAAAGGAAGCGCCTTTACGTGAACCAATCGGACAGATGGTCGAGGTTGATGGTCAAAATATGAGCATCTACACCGAAGGCGAGGGGGAACACACACTAATATTCATGTCAGGTTCCGGGATTGGCCTACCGATACTTGAATACAAGCCTCTTTACAGTCTGCTTAGTGATGATTATAAAGTGGTTGTCATTGAAAAATTTGGCTATGGTTTCAGCGATGTGACAGACGGCGAAAGATCATTTGAGACGATACTCAGACAGGACAGAGAGGCTCTTTCAAAGGCAGGTATTGACGGACCGTTTATTCTTTGTCCTCACTCGATGTCGGGAATTGAAGCGATTCTTTGGGCTCAAACTTATCCTGATGAAGTAGAAGCGATTGTGGGGCTTGATATGTCTGTACCAAACTCATACAGTAAGGATGATTTTAGCTGGACAAAAGATTTGCTTACAAATTTCGTTGCTATTGGACGTGAAATTGGATTAGTAAGACTGTTTTTCCCCAACAGTGCCCTACCAGATACTTTGACACAAAATGAAAAAGAAATATACCGAGCCATTATCAACACAAAACTCATTAATAAAAACATTCGTAATGAAGGAAAACATATCTTAAGAGCTATAGAGATAATCAACAGCCAGCCTAAGCCTGATGTACCCATGCTCATGTTTATCTCAGATGGTTCCCAGACAGGTGGGGAAAGCTGGATAAAGGCACTAAAAGACTATGCTTCCGATCTGCCAGGAGCACAAACTATCGAACTTGATTGTGGCCATGCGGTATATGAGTTTAGACAAGAGCAGATAAGTGAGGAGATGAGAGGGTTTATTGAAAGCCTGGAGAAATAAATTCTGTTCGTCTAATTGAAGATTGCAAGCACCTTTGATATCGAATCAGTGCTCATTGTGAATATGATTTTTCTCTCAAAAGATAACTCTTGGTTTGTCTTTGAGATTAAAGGAGTTTTAGATGATTCTTTATTACAGCTCAACCGGTAATTCGTATCATGTCGCACTGGAAGTTCAGAAAAAATATCCAGGTGAACTCATCGATATGGCCAAGATAAAAACCGAGGAGCCTTTTGTATTAGCGGATGGCGAACCCCTTTTTATTGTTACATTTAACTGCTTTTGGGGCGTGTCTGAATTTGTTGAAGACTTCTTCAGGCGACATCAATTTGTAAATGTCAAACGCATTCTGGCCATTCTTACATGTGGGGCTTATCTTGGTTCCGGTGATGCTCACCTTAATCGGATACTAAGGTCGAATGGCTTGCCGGAGGCAGAGGTTTATAATTTGCCTATGGTCACGAATTATGTCATCCTGCATGAGCTTCCTCCTTTTGAAGAACAACAGGAATGTATAAATGAGGCTGACAGGCGACTGAAGCTTATACTTGATGGAAGTGTTAGCCCTTATCGCAGCTCCTTTTGTACGAGGCTGTTCGGAAAACTGGTTCATCCTCTCTATTTCATATTCCGTCATACCAAACTATTCAAAGTAAATGAAAGTTGTATCGCATGCGGCAAATGTGTACGGGATTGTCCGGTTAAAGCGATTGAAATGGTGAATAATCGACCCGTATGGCGAAAAAAGACATGCGACCACTGCTTGAAATGTCTACATCATTGTCCCGTCGTGGCCATCAACTATGGTCACTTCACGCTTAATAAAAAAAGGTACCACTATCCGGGAAAATGTCATTAATCTTCATATAGCTTTTTACGATTTAAAAACACAATTATATAGATTAGGATTAGAACACCAAGCAAGAACAAAAGGGAAGGAAGTAATTGTGTGTTGTAATAAGCTCTCGTTTCAATTGACCAAAAATATCTAAGCACTACATTACCATGATAAAGTGGATTTATGATTGCCATTTTTTGGATAAACTCAGGGAACACAACCAGTGGAATTGTCGCATCCGATGTGATAATCATTGGCATAAACAGAATCATCATTACAGTAGAATAGACATTAATCCGATTCGAAAGAATTGCCAAACCAATCCCTATTGATAAAGAAAAAAGAATGAAAAGAAGGTAAACAAGGATAAATAAGACTTTATCAAGTCCAATTGGAACGCGAAAAAAGGCATTAGAAATTACTAAGAGAATAATGAATCCTAATACCGACACAATAAAATTTTTAAACAAGATAACACCAATAAATCGTCGAAGTTTAATCGGAGTCACCATAATTCGTTTATAAATTTTTTGTTCCTTATCAGTTACAATTTGGTTCCCGGTATTGTAAACACCACCCGCAAACAAAACAATCATCGCAAAACTCGGGATATACATCGAGAAGAAATCAATTCCATCATAACTCATGTTTTGATTCATCGAACCAAATATCAGTAGACTCATTGCAGGCATAATCAAACTAAACAATAAATAAAGCGGTTGTCTAAACAAGAGTTTAAATTCAATCGATAACTGTTTTTTTATACTCTTCATCTTCTTACTATTCCTGGTTCACTTCAATATAATAGTCAGATAACTTCATCTGAACACGCTTTAAAATACAATCAAGATAATCAGCTTCTACCACGAAACCATTTTTTAAAAACACTAAGTAGTCACAGTTTTCTTCAATCTCATCCATATAATGCGAAGAGATGATAATCGTAGCATGGTTCATCATCTTCTTTAAAAGAGTCCAAAACTCTTTTCGAGCCAAGGGATCCAAGCCTGTCGTTGGTTCATCAAGAATCAAAAGCTCTGGATTGTTAACTAATGCCAATGCCAAATTGACTCTTTGTTTCATGCCACCCGATAGATTTCGATAGAATTGTTTTCGAAATGAAGTAATTCCTACTTCATCCATAAGCGCTTCTAAGTCAACTGTTGATTTGTAAAACGAAGCATAGAGTTCAACAAGCTCATCAACTCTTGCATCATAATAAAACGCGTTGTCTTGTAAGATAACACCGATTTTTTCTTTATACTCATAGTCAAGGGATAGATTGATCTCTCCTTCATCAAACGATTTAATTCCACATAATATTTCTAATAGTGTTGTTTTTCCAGAACCATTATGACCAATAAGCCCCACAGTAGTATTTGATGGGATTTCTAAATTGATCCCATTTAGAGCGGTGATATCATCATAAGTTTTGCTTAGATTTTTAATCACAATATCCATCGTTATACTCTCATCTTTCCATCAAACGTTTTTGTTGATAGTGTTTTAAAGCGTCAGTATAAATTTCTCCTTGTTTTTTACTTATCCGTTGATAGATGAAAATACTCACTGCATATAAAACAAGGACAATAGAAATGAAGATGAGCCATTGAAAGAGATTTTCTTTTCCCGTAAAAAAGTTAAACCAATAAAATCCCACTAACTCATAGATACTAATCAGTATCATAAAAGTACTTAATCGTTTCAAAAAGCTCCACTTTTTAAACAAAATCTTAGTAAAGAAGAGATTAAAAATGAACACAGCACCAACGATCCAAACCAGCATCTTAATTAAAGTTACTGTTTGAATGACTTTAATACCAGTTATGGCGCTATAAACTAAAAGAAGGATTAAAAACCAAGTGGTCACAAAAGCAATTCCATTTCTCATCCATTCAAAGAATTGGATAAGATCGTTTTTTCTTTGAGTCATTTTGTCTCTCCTATGGATAGTAATTCCTTGAATTGTTTGACATAATTGCGTGAGACTGAAAGCTGTTCGCCATCACACAAGGTTAGGAGTAAAGTGCGATTTAATTCAGGCTTCAATTTCGAAATTTTATTAATATTTACGATATGAGATTTTGAGATTCTAATAAAATCTTTCTCTGAAAGGAACGCTTCTAATTCATAAAGTCTCAATTTTACTTCTAAGACATTATCAATGGTGTACAAAAAAGTACGATCATCGAAAGCCTCAAAATAAAGAACGTCATTGGCTTCAATAACAAAGTTCTCATCTTCTCCTTTTGCAAGGATCTTTTGATCAAATAATTCAATGTGCGATTTTAGTCGCAAGACCTTATCATTGACTTGTCTGCATTTTATGATGACTTTTAGTGTCTCATCGTTTGATTCGATAATTTGTATGTCCATGGTTCACCACTGAAAAGAGTATAACAACAAAAAATATCGAAAAGAAGACTTGCCAGGTAAGAGATCCAATAAATGAGCTAAGAGGTCATAAGGATACCACAGGTGTAATAATCGAGGTCAAAGACCAACAAGAAATCCAATTAACTCACTAACTGAAAAGAGAGTTGGTGGAGAAAAATATTGAAAGATATTAGCATTAGCTTGACATCAAAGGGGAGAGAATGTCATAATAATGACGCAAGCTTCAATAGCTGAAAATAGCAAGGTTTTAAAGCTGTCACACAAACAAAAACCATGGAAAAGGATACGTTGTGCTTAAAGAATTACAGGAAATAAGCTGACGTATCTTTTTCTTTATACAAATTAAATGCAAATGTTTTGGGCAAATAAAAGAAAATTTACGCTTTGTTACGGAGGAAGGACGGTGTATTTGTGGTACGAGAAAAGAAAAACAATGAGAAGAACAACAAGAAAAAAATTAGTTTAGGTACGATTATAAAAGGCATCTTGGGCATCCTTCTGGTAGCCATCATTGTGGCAGTCCTATTTGTGTTCAGCATGCGCGGAATCTTATATTTGTCCAATCGCATTACTACCCCGAACGGAGTTGATGAAAGCATCTATGTCCCATTAGGCGGGCAGGAGCAATATTTGCTGATTCGCGGAGAAGATGTCAATAATCCAGTCATCATTTGGCTTCATGGAGGACCTTCCGGCCCGGACGCATTTATGAATTATCGGTTCCAAAAATATCTTGTCGGAAAATATACTTTCGTGAACTGGGATCAAAGAGGATGCGGAAGGACATATTTTCGAAATAGTAAAATCGACCCGAATAATCAAACGGCTACTTTTGAACAAGCACAAGTCGATCTTGATGAATTGGTGAACTATGTCTTAGATCGCTTTGATAAAGAAAAAGTCATTCTTGTGGGCCACTCCTACGGAACTGCGCTTGGAAGCCGGTACACTTTATCTCATCCGGATAAGGTGGCGGCGTATGTCGGTATAGGGCAAGCGGTAGCGATCTCAGAAAGCGAGATCTACAGTTATAAAGATGCTCTTGAAAAAGCGAAAGCCAAAGGTGATGATACCACAGACATGGAAGCTGCTTATCGTGCTTTTTTGGAAAATATGACATTGCCTACTTTGATACATCTCAGAGAGTATACGCTTCCGTATCATCCGGTAGAAAACGAAGCGAACACGATATGGCATGGCGTTGTATCCCCATATATGTGGCTGAATGATGTACGTTGGTTTTTTAAACAAGCCACAAGTATTGAAAAATATACCGCTCTCAACCAACATCTGTTTGATTTTACTGTGGCAGCCGATGTTCGCGATTACGGATTGGAATATCAAGTTCCTGTCGGTTTTATTTCCGGGTCGGAAGACTGGATTACACCTGTCAAATATACAGAAGACTACTATAATATAATCTCTGCTCCGAAAAAGGATTTCGTTTTGATCGATGGTCTTGGCCATGCTCCTAATTACGATTCCCCCAAAGAATTTTGCCACGAACTGGACACCATGCTGGATGAGTTGTTGAAGTGAGTATAACGGTTTATTAGCATTTCCAGCAGTGTTTTTACATTGCTGGAAATTTTGCACCCCTTTAAGGGACGCTGTTATGATCCGTGTTGCAGGACTCGTGTCGTAATGTATGACAACGGCAAATAGTAATGATGGTAACTGGGTTTCAGGCTCTCTGCTTGAATTACAAATAAACAAATGAGTTATTATTTTCCTAAATATCATACCCTTTAGGAGGAAAAATGGATATATCGTTTATCAAAGATGAAAGAAAATTTAATTATAGAGTATGTGGGATTATTGTTAATGACAACAATATTTTGGCCATGAAAGATGAAAGATCTCCATATTATTATCTACCTGGGGGTAGAGTAATGATGGGAGAAACAGCTGAAGATGCTATTATCCGTGAAGTTAAGGAAGAACTTGAGATAGAAGCTTCTATTGTCAGGCCATTATGGCTTATCCAAAATTTTTTTACGGAAGATGTTGATCAACTTCGATATCACGAGCTTTGCATTTATTTTTTAATAGACATACAAAATTCTGTTGTTCTGGAAAGAGGAGCTAAATTTTGTTTGCAAGAAGGCATACATTCACACAAATTTGAGTGGTTAGAGTTCAGTTCACTAAAAGACTTATATTTTTATCCGCTGTTTTTAAAAGAGGAAATATTTAATATTCCAGATGTATTTACACTGCGAACAGAAATAGAGTAGTCGATATTTATGTGAGAATGAAAAATTAAGAAACCACCAACAATAAATAAGTATTGGCGGGCAGGATTATTGATTTTGCTTATTCACTTTTCCTGTGGGTGGGTTTAGCTTTTACTTGTAGCAAGGGCCATGAAAATTGCCGGGCAGTCATCAATGCTGAGTGATAATGCCCATCTATCAGACCTTGTGGATAGGCCGGAATCTTTTTTCGTCGACTGTGATGGCTTGGTTCGCATCCATTAATGTGGTATCTATTTAACAGTCTCCTGAATGAGGGAGATAACTCTTTGGTCTGTCAAGTAATACTCGTGATCAATGTCCGGAAAAATAAATAAATCGGACGATTCGTAGCATTTGGCTAATTCTTTTTGTAACTCACTTCCCAGTGTGTTATCGGCTTCGGAGCCGATGATGGTTACCGGACAGCTCGTCTGTGTGGCATAATCGCTTACTTTGATATTGTCGGAGATGAAGACCTTCAGGGGACCCCAAAAAATGGGAACGATGCGATTATAAAGGTCGGATAAATCACGATAACCGGCTGCCAAATACAGGTGGTCACATTCGCGAACGGATGCGAGGTAAGCCGCCATGCCACTCCCGTAGCTGTGTCCGATGACAATTATTTTTCTTCCCGGATACTTCTCATTTGCCCAGTCGTAAAGAGCTTCCGCAGACGCTTGCATCGAACGCAGGTTCATCTTCCCTTTACTGTCTTGAGTTCCGTAATAATCTACGGCGAGGAAGGGGACATCGAAGTTCGCGGCAAAAATGCCGACAGTGTTGTATGCGGTATAAAATGAACCCCCGAAGCATAGAATAACAGAATCGGATTCCTGGTCGAGGTTATAAGCGTAGCCGGTTAATGTGTCCGTGTAATTTACTTTTTCTGGGATGACGTTTACATTTTCTTTCTGTTTGTTGCCCTTGTAGAAAGAATAAGAAACATTTCGCAGAATAAAATTTGTAAGAAAGCCGCCTATCAAGACCCACATGATGATTTTTAAAATGATCCTAATCATTTTCATTCTACACTCCTGCATATAGTTTCAGATTACAGCTTGAAAAAACGTTCTTCTTTCCTTCCAAATGCAGCTATTATTTTAACTGTTCTTTGTAATGTTTTGATTAAGAACTGAAGCTAATATTGTTTTATTTACAAACAATTTGCAAACAGTCATGCGATTTCATAGTAATATCTAAAAGGCGTCTTAAAGATGTAGAAGGTCGCTTGTGCACGCCTGAAGACAGGACCAAAGGAAAAATGATGCGAGTTATCTTACACGATTTAGATTCGATATATAGCGAACGTCTTTTGAAAAAATGTGATGCCATCATTGAAGCTGATGGAAGATATGCCGCCTGTCAGGGTTGTTTCGGCTGTTGGGTCAAGCATCCAGCGGAATGCTTCATAAAAGATAAGCTGCAAAAGACTTGTCTCATTCTGGGACGCGCGGACGAGTTGATTGTTATCACAAAAAACCTTTACGGCACATACAGCGCGAACATAAAAAAAGTGATGGACAGAAGCATCGGAACTTCTACGCCGCTGAGCACTTATCGCGCATGGGAAATGCATCACACGCTGCGCTACGGAAAGCACGATCTGATGAAAGTGCTTGTTTACGGCGATATTACCGAACAGGAAAAGGCAACATTCATCTATACTGCAGAAAGAAATGCCGTCAACAACGGGTATCGAGCATCCGAGGTGCTGTTTTTTGACTCGCCTTCGGAAGCGGAGCGTGCTTTATGAAGACAGTGTTTATCAATTGTAGCCCCAAAAAGAATCTGAGCGCTTCAGCGTATCTTGTGGCGATACAACGCTTGTTTGTCAAGGGGCGAAAAGTAACAAAAAAATTTAGGCATAAAAGTGATTACGCGGGTATTTTTGAAGAACTTAAAGATGCTGAATCCGTAGTGTTCTGCACGCCTTTATATGTGGACGGACTACCTTCTCATGTCCTGGCTTTTTTGGAAGAAGCGGAACGGTTTTTCAAGGAGAATCAGCTGCGTCTGAATCTGTATTGCATTGCCAATAACGGGTTTATAGAAGGAAGGCAGAATGAGCCATTGATGCAGGTGCTCGAAAACTTTTGCGTTCGAGCCGGTGTTCGATGGCGCGGAGGAGTGGGCATTGGTGGCGGTGTTATGCTGAATGTCACACGAATTATTTTTGTGGTTCAAACAGCTGTTTTTTTAATACTGAATATCATAAACGGGATAAAAAATGGGGTGTTTTTGGACACGGGAATTCTTTCGATTTTTTTGAAAAATGCGGGATTGTTATTGTTTCTTAATGCGGGAGTATTATTCTTTTTGATATGGATGGGAATAGCGATTAACAAGCGCTCTTTTTTCAGCAAACGTTATACCCGTGTTTTAGTTCCCTCTTTTATTTTCATCCTGATTGCAAATATATTCTTCGTACTGATTTCCTTATTTAAAGGCGGTCTGTTTAGAGGATGGCTCGCAAGGAAATAAGATTCCAAATCCTAAAGAGAATAAGTCGTAGTTTTAGGTTGTAAGATTTGATTTTTTTACACATCGCTTAGGGTTTGATCGTTGGTTAGTCCTGAGTAAATAATTTTCAACATCATGATAAACATCTCTTCCCCTGAGAACAAGCGATTCCCTCGGTCGTGCCAATAGCAAATCGTTTCGTAAAAAATACTGCAAGCAATATCTGCTTTGTAATCGATAACATTGTCTGATTCTTTCAAATCTAAGGGCGCGTATTTTAAAAATAATTCTTTCAATTTTGATTTCAGTTTGTTTTGGAATGACAGGCTTCCTCTTGGACCTAAAAGAAAGCTGATTTTCTCTCCTGAAATCCTATCTATTTGCATAAATATCTCTATTATTTCCCGGATGTTTTTAGAAAATGACGCTTCCCTTAATTTCTCGAAATTTTCATCTGACGGCAATAACGCTTTTTCAATTTCATCATGTAAGTCTTCAATGTCCAAAAAATAAGCATAAAAAGTTCCGCGATTATAACCCGCTCTGTCGGTAATCATTTGTACTGTAATTTTTCTCGGGATATCAGATGTATAAAGTTCCCAATAGGCATCTATTAAATTTTGCTTTGTTTCTGTTGTAGCTTCAGATTGTTTTCTTGACACAGTATCTTCTCCTTTTATAAACCAGCAACCCGACAAAAACTGTCATTTTGTTTATTGAAAATTGACAAAGTCGTGTATATAATAAGATTATACCACAACATGTTGTTGGGTAGAGGTTTAAAGAGAATTGTTGTTTACTCAACAATAGAAAAGTCAATAATAGAAGGAGTCAATTAATGAAAGAAACAAGTTCTAACAATTGGAATAAGATTCCACGAACCCTCATGTATTACTACGGTATAGCAATTCTGATTATTATCATTTTTAACTTGGTGATTATGCCCAAAATTTTATCTCATCAAGTGCAAACGACCACTTATTTTGATTTCATGAATTCTGTAGAGGCAGGAGATGTAAAAGAGGTTTATATTTCAGATACTGAAATTAATTATAAGAAAGAAATAGATGGACAACCGTACTATTTCAAAACAGGTATCGTGGATAATCCTCAGCTACCTCATATTTTACAGGATAAAGGAATAAACTATACTGCTGAGATCCCTGAAAAGCCAAACGTATTACTTTCACTCTTCCTAACTTATGGAATACCGATTTTAATTTTCGCTTTTATTGGAAGACAAATTAGAAAAAATATGGCTAATAAACTGGGAGCTTCTGGATTGAGAATTCATGGTCAAGGGGCAGCTAAAATCTATAAGCCCGATGAGGATAAAAAGACTTTTGAAGATGTGGCTGGTCAGGAAGAAGCTAAAGAATCTCTGCAGGAAATTATTGACTATCTTAACAATCCTGAAAAATATAAAAAAATAGGCGCTAAATGTCCGAAAGGTGTGCTTTTGGTCGGCCCTCCGGGAACAGGGAAAACCTTGATGGCAAAAGCTTTAGCCGGAGAAGCAGATGTGCCTTTCTTCTCAATTTCAGGGTCTGAATTTGTGGAAATGTTCGTCGGCAGAGGGGCAGCGAAGGTAAGAGAACTTTTTGACCAGGCAAGTGAACATGCTCCTTGCATCGTTTTTATCGATGAAATTGACACTATCGGTAAAAGAAGAGATTCTCAATTAAGTACGAATGATGAACGTGAACAAACATTAAATCAATTGTTAACTGAGATGGATGGTTTTGAAGGCAATAAAGGGGTCATTATACTTGCTGCCACAAATAGGCCGGAAGTTTTAGATCCCGCTTTACTCCGCCCGGGTCGCTTTGATCGTCAGGTTAGACTTGAGTTGCCGGACTTAAAGGGAAGAGAAGCCATTTTAAACGTTCACTTAAAAAAGGTGCAGTTGAAAGAGGATATTGATGTCAATCTTATCGCGCGTATGACTGCCGGAGCTTCTGGGGCACAGCTGGCAAATATAGTGAACGAAGCGGCTTTAAGGGCTATTCGAATGGGAGAAAGTCATGTAAGCACAGCAGATTTAGGAGAGGCTGTTGAAACTGTTATTGCTGGAGTTGAAAAGAAAAACGCTATTCTATCAGAAGAAGAAAAACGTATTGTGGCTTATCACGAAATCGGACACGCTCTTGTTGCGGCAAAACAATCCGGTTCAGCGCCAGTACAAAAAATTACGATTGTTCCCAGGACTTCCGGCGCATTAGGATTTACCATGCAGGTTGAAGAAAATGAGAAAAGTCTTTACAGCAAAAAGGATGCTTATCAAAAATTGGAGGTCTTATGTGGTGGCAGAGCGGCCGAAGAGCTTGTCTTTGATATTGTGACTACTGGTGCTGCCAATGATATCGAAAGAGCTACAGAGCTGGCGAGGAATATGGTGACCCGTTACGGCATGTCCGAGAACTTCGGAATGATGGCTCTACAAACGGGAGGGAATACTTACCTGGGAGAGGCGGGTCGATCTACATGTTCACCGGAAACCGCACGCCTGGTAGATGAGGAAATCAGGGATATTATAGCTGCAGCCCATAAAAATGCGACAGATATCCTTAAAGAGAACAGGGAAAAGATGGATGAATTGGCTGAATATTTAATTGAAAAAGAAACTATCACCGGGAAAGAATTTATGGAAATTCTTGAAGGGAAAACAGCCTAATCATTTACACATTTTGTTATAAGATCTGCTCCAAGGTGGTTTAGCCTTTGCCTGTGGCAACGACCATGGCGATGGCTAAACCGCCATCATGACTGATGGATATCGCCCATTCTTCAAGTCCTTTGGATTGGGCGATTTTTTTCGCGTAGCCATGGAGTTCAAGGGTTGGCTCGCCAGTAGGAAGGTGCACAACTTCAATGTCATGCCAGGCGACTTTGCCGATGCCCGTGCCCAGGGCTTTGGAAACAGCCTCTTTTGCGGCAAACAATCCACTCAGACCTTCGTTATTATCGTTCATTTGGGCTTGTTCACGTTCAGTAAAAACGCGTTGAATGAAACGCGCGCGGATTTTGGGGTTAATCTCCGCCAGGCGATTGACGCGCACGATATCGACACCACACTTGATCATGCGATTTCCTTTCCTGCCGAACTGATGATGAGCGCGTCCAGGTTCCAGTAGCGTCGCGCAACGGTGAGTATGTCCTGAGCGGTGATGGCAGATAGCTTGTCAGGTAAATCGCGCAGGTGGTTCAGCCCAAGCTGATAGCGTTCCATGCTGAGTAAGGAGCGGGTGATGCCGGTGTTACTTTCGAGAGCGAGGGGCAAGCGACCGATGGCTTGAGCGCGACTGTCTTCCAGTTCTTCATCAGTGACTGGCTCGCTGATGAATTTATTGAGTTCTTCTTTGATCAGCGCGATGGCTTTGTCGAGATTGTTGGGATTGACGCCAGCCACAACCTGCCATGGTGTAGGACCAAGACCAGCACCCAGGGCGCTTTGCACGTAATAGGCAAGCCCGGCTTTTTCGCGTACCGTTTCACCAACCCTGCCCATCATGCCAAATTGGCCAAGAATGTTGTTGCCAATTGAGGCGGCCTGGAAGTCGTCGCCTTGTGTTTTGGGTCCAAGAACCCCGATAATTAAATCAGTTTGGCTTTTGTCTTCCATTACAACGTGATCGCGTTGACTAATGGTTGGGGCGAAAAACTCTGGGAGTTCACCTTGTTTCTTGGGGGCTGTTTTGTGCCATGCGCCTAAGGTATTTTCAACCATTTTGGTCAGTTCTTCAGGTGCTAATCCACCGGAAGCGGCGATGATCATGTTTTGGGGTGTGAAATAATCGCTATGAAAAGCGCGTAAGTTGTCCAGGCTGAGTGCCATAATATCCTGCGCGTAGCCAATTGACGGGTGCGCGAAGGGGTGGTCCTGGTAGAGCAGGCGGTCGAAGGCTTCATCAGCCATGGCGGCGGTATCCTGAGCGCGGATAGCCAGGCTGGTCAGGATTTGGCTTTGGATGCGCGCGAAGTGTTTTTCGGGGAATGCCGGCTGGCTGAGAATTTCGGTAAGCAGGTCCAGGATGGTGGGCAGGTCTTCCGCTAAGCATTGCAGGGCGAAGCTACTCATCAGCATGCCGGATTGCAAGTGAATAGAGGCGCCCAGGCTTTCAATCTTTTCATGCAAGGCTTGAAAATCATGTTTTCGCGTGCCAGTCATGAGCATGGCGGTGGTGAGATTGGCGAGTCCGTATTGTCCGGGCGTATCTGCGACTGTACCAGGCGAGAGCAGCCCTTGAATGACCACCGCGGGGCTGGTGCTGTTGTGCCAGGCGAGCAGGGTGGAGCCATTATCAAAGCTTGTGCGGAGGATATTCCCAGCGTGGGGTAGGTTTTGAGGCGTTTGCGTCATGGTTTAACCTTTCTTGATGGGGTTGTAAAAGCCCACCACACGTTCATTGGGAGAAAAATACTTTTGAGCGATGGCGATGACCTGCTCAGACGTAACAGCTTGCAGACGCTCAATGTATTCCAAAAACCAGTTGTAGTCAGCAAAACTTGGGGCATAGCCCAACCAAAAGCCTTGATTGGTAATGTTATCCGCGCCGTACACGAAAAGCGCTTTGGCTTGTTTCACCGCGCGGTCCAGTTCCGCTTTTTGGATGTTGCCATTACGGATGTCTTCGATTTGCTCATCGAAACGCTTTAGGACCTCTTCTGACGAACGGTCGGGGCGGCAAATGAGTGTGAAAGAGTAGCTACCAGGGTCAATGGTGGCGTTAATGCCGGCAAATACGCCCGCCACAATTTCGTTTTCTACGAGGGATTTGTATAAGCGACTGGTGCGGTTGCTGATGGCACCGCTGCCAAACATATTGAGCGAGCTTGGTCCAGCCATGAGGCTATCGAGGATGGTGTAGGCGAAAAAGTCATCCGTATCAGCCGCGGGTGAACGGTAAACCATTTCGGCAAAATGCGCGTCACCGGGTCCCTCAAGCTCAATGTGATGGGCCTGGGTGATGGGTCCTTCAGGCGCGGGAATGTTTTTCTTCACTTGATGGGAAGGGATGTCACCAAATAATCTTTCAATTTTACTCAGGACTGTTGACGTGTGAAAATCACCTGCCAGGCAAAGGCGCGCGTTTTGGGGCTGGTAGTAGTATTTATAATGACTGTAAAGGTCATCGCGGGTGAGGCTTTCGATATCCGCCTGAAACCCAAACACTTCATTGCGGTAGGGGTGGGCTTGGAAGGCGAGGGCTTCAGTAGCTTCACCCAGCAGGAAAAGTGGGTCGTTTTCGGCGCCTTCGCGTTCAGATAAGATGACGGTGCGTTCCATCTCCACGTCTTCGGGGTCAAACAGGCTGTTTTGCATGCGGTCGGCTTCAATTTTAAGCGCGAGATCGAGGTGATTAGCCGGGAGCGTTTCAAGGTAAGTCGTCCAGTCCTGACTGGTGAAAGCGTTCCAATAGCCACCAACACGGGCGATGGCATGGTCCATATCCTGACCGGTCATAGACTTGGTGCCCTTAAACTGCATATGCTCAACCCAATGGCTGAGACCGGTTTTGCCAGGAACTTCGTTGCGCGCGCCGATATCGTACCAGATCCAAAGGCTGACAATAGGCGCGGTGTGGATTTCTTTAAGGTAAACTCGTAGTCCGTTTGGAAGTTGGGTTTGGGACATTTCGATTTGCATACATTTAATCTCTCTGATTAGGATTTCGAAATTATAACAGTAAGAAATAAAAAAGCCCTTAGTTGCAGGGCTTTAAAAGCGATGAATGAGCTTTCAATCCTGATCATTCTTTTTGGATTTAGGTCTGATGAGCATTAAAAAGCCTACACATACGATGGCTATGCCAGCCATGAGCCCATAACTTTGCAAAGTGCCAAGGAGCACGTTTGAAACCGGATTGGTGCCCAACCCAAAGGCGTCTGCCAGTGCGGCAAAAGAGCAAATGACGAAACCGGTTGCCACAACACGCGAGCCAAAATCACCGATGATTGTTTTTTTGTTGCCATTCCAAAGGCGTCTCAAGATGATAACACCTGACCAGGTCATGATTCCAAGCCCAAGCAATATGGTAATAATTTGAATGAGACCAATCGAGCGACCGCGGTCGAGACCAAAAAGATCAGGGCGCAGTCCAATCAGGAAAATGATAAAACCCAAAAACACGAAAGTAAGTCCAAGACGAACCTTATATAAAGGAAAGCCATCTGGCGCAGGACTCGGTTTGTTATCTGGATCAAATAGGACGTCGCGAACTTCGTTACTCATTATTTATTCCTAAGCTGGCAGAATCGATTGTATCATATTTGAAAAGTTGCGGTAGTTGATGTCCTCAATTGCTGATTGGCTGTAGCCCATTTCAGCGAGAAAGACATTGAGTTTTGGAAGATCAGCGATAGTATCAATTTCAGCAGGCACAGATTGCAAACCAATGCCACCATCGAAGTCTGTACCCAAACCAGCATGTTTGCTGTCGCCAGCTTGCTGACATATGGCATCGATTTGCTCAGCAGCTAACCTTAAGCTGACTGATGCTTTGCCTCCGGTTTCTTTCCAACCACGGCGTAAAAAGTTGTTGCAGGGGACCACGCCGATGATGGCATCGCGCTCGAGCAGGGCATTCAGCAAAGCGTTTGTTAATAGTCGATTTCCTTTATACCCCTCTACCAGGCGCGCGAGGTTGGCATGACTGGCGATAATCGTGCCGGGGTAGCGCTCAAGAGTCTGCAGAGCGGCTTCTTCGTCCATGTGAGAGATATCGAGTACAAAGCTATGATCAGCCATCGCGTCCAGTAGCTCTTTGCCAGCAGGGCTTAGCGGACCTGGTTCGCCAGTCCCACCTGAATAGCGATTGCCGCGCCAGGCAAGCCCAATGATGCGCACGCCAAGGTCCCACCACATAGGCAGTTCATCAAGGCTGAGGATTCCTTCGGCACCTTCCATAAGCGGAATCAAGCCAACGGGAAGCTGAGGCGTTTCGTCTTTGGGCGCATTTTGCCAATTTTCGAGGTGGCTTTTGAGCTCTCCTCGCGTGCGGATAAGACTGAATTGGTCAGGGCTTTGCTCGCTGAGCTGGTGATAGGCGAGCAGTTGCTGTTTATAAAGGTGATGGGCTTGTTCGGGAGTATCGTATATTTGCGAATCGCGTTTATCTGCTGGCACACTGCGCGCGGGTGCCGCGAACAGGGTTGAGAAAACGATGGCAACCCGGGCTTGCATATATTCTGGCCAGCCAATCAGGGCATCATCGGTCCATGCCATGAAGGGTTTATCCATTTCCAATTGGCGAGTTTCAAGAGCTGAACGGCGATAATCGCGACCGAGGGCGAGCATGTTATAGGCGAGGTCTTGGTGGGCATCCAGAATGATATTCATTGTTTATTCTTCCTTAATGAAAAGCGCCGGGGTAAAAACCGGCGCTTGTTAGTTAAAAAGATAGGTTTAGGCTTCAGGTGCTTGTTCGTCTTTTTGTTCTTCGACAGTTTTAGCGACTTCTTCTATGGTTTCGGCGGTTTCTTCGACAGCTTCTTCCGCTTTTTCCTCGACTGCTTCGGCTACTTCTTCAGCTTTGGCGACTGGTTCTTCGCCGACGATGGTGGCGAGTGTTTCGCCTTCCTCATCACTGATGAGGTCAAAGTCTTCCGCGATGGTCTTCCAGTCAAAATCAGCGTAAGCCGCGGAGTCAACACGACGCAGGCTTAAACCGATGCGTTTGTCTTCCTCATCGATTTTGAGGATGCGCAAGGTAACTTTTTCACCCGATTTGAGGACAGCTTTGGGGTGGTCCACACGGCGGTCGGAAATTTCAGAGATATGGATTAAACCTTCAAGATCACCTGGAACATCCAGTTTGGCAAACGCGCCAAAGCTGGTGAGGCGGGTGATTTCAGCTTCGACCAATTGTCCAACTGTCAGATTTTTAGCATATTCAAACCATGGATCCTGTTTAAGCGCGCGGATTGACAGTCCGATGCGACGGCGGTCGCGGTCAACACTGATAACTTTCACCTTGACGTCCTTGCCTACCTCAAGCTTCTCGCTGGGGTGGGTGATGTGGTCATAAGTAATTTCTGAAAGATGCACGAGACCATCCGCACCACCAATGTTGACAAAGGCACCAAAATCAGCGATGCTGGTAACACGTCCCTTGCGGACATCACCTTCTTTAAGGTCTTCGAGAATCATATCGCGAATTTGCTCACGGGTTTCGGAGCTTGCCGCGCGTTCGCTGAGGATTAAGCGATGACGACCGCGATCAACTTCAATAACGCAAACGGAGATATCCTGACCAATCATCTCTTTGTATTTTGCTTCTGGTGTATCACCCGACATGCCAAGGCGGCGACTAAAACTTAACTGCGAGGCAGGAATGAAACCGCGGATGGTTGAAAGCATGACCAAAAGGCCGCCCTTGTTATAACCCACGATTTTAGAATCGAAAGGTTCGCCTGATTTCAATAGCTCTTCAGCATCCACCCAACTTTGTTCTTCAACCGCGCGGATGAATGAGAGAATCAGGTTACCACTTGAGTCTTCGGGGGTAATGACATATACGGGGATTGCTTTGCCAACTTCCATCGTGTTCAGGAAGTCCTGGGGAATGGCCTCATATTCTTTACCGGTGATAATACCTTCTGATTTGGCTCCGACACTGACTAAAATCTGACCCTCAGAGATGCTGGCGATAATACCGTCACGGATTTCACCCGCTTTGGGTAAATCAATGATAAAAGCATCATCATCAAGTTGATCCATGAGATCTTCCATGGATAAGACTTTATTCTCTTCTGCAGGTTCTTGGCTTGCTTCGGACTGGGGTTCGATTGCCTGGTCGGCTGGATTAACTTCAGGGTTTACAGGTTCTGGGGACCCTTGCACACTAATTGCGTCGTTTTGTGACATTAAAAATAGCTCCAATAGATTAATTTGGTTTTATTATAGATGCATCAAAGAAATCTCGCAAGTGGATTGTGAAAAAGTGGCATAAAATGAATGTAAAATCCCTTGCAGGGTATCAAATTGAAGCTAAAAATTTTATTTAAACAAAGAAGTCATGTAATTTTTCGATAATAAATTTTTGGTCAGTCAATTTAAGTTCAGGATACATCGGCAAACTTAATATCTTTGGCACAATATCCTCAGTTGTTTTTAAGTTTTCAAAACCGCCAAGTCTGCCAAGATAGGCAGGTTGTTGATGAACAGCCTGGGGGTAATGAATAGCACTGGCGATTCCGTGCGATTTGAGGTAGGCTTGCAGTTCATCTCTTTGAGCGGTTTCAATGACATAGAGATGATAGACATGCTGGCATTGGGGTTTTACAGTTGGCAAAATAAGGCCTAAACCATTTAACTGGCTGTTATAGCGTGAGGCAATTTGGTTACGTTTTTGGGTTTCAGCTTCAAGAAAAGGCAGTTTGGCATCCAGGATGGCAGCCTGAACTTCATCCAGGCGGGTGTTCATCCCTGGAAAATCGCTGATATAGCGTTTTTTCCAGCCGTATTCACGCAACCATCTCAAACGGTCTGCTAAATCATCGTTATCCGTTAGCACCGCGCCACCATCGCCAATCGCGCCCAAGTTCTTGGTAGGGTAAAAACTGAAACATGCCAAATCGCCAAAGCTGCCAATCATTTTGTCGCCAATCCGGGCGCCATGAGCCTGGGCGCAATCTTCAATCAAGAAAAGATGATGTCGTTTCGCGATCGTTTGCAGAGTTGGTAAATCAGTTGGATGTCCGTAAAGGTGCACGGGCATGATGGCTTTGGTTTTCTCAGTTATCAAGCCTTCAACTTTACTGGCAGCCATACATCGTGTATCAGGGTCAATGTCGCATAAAACAGGTGTCGCGCCAACGAGCTCAATCGCGGCAACTGTCGCGACCGCGGTTAGAGAAACGGTGATGACTTCATCGCCAGGTCCAATATTTAAGGCGCGCAAGGCTAAGGCAATGGCATCTGTTCCTGAATTGACACCCACAGCGTGTTTTACACCGATATAGTTGGCGAAGTTATGCTCAAAATTCCGGGTAGCTTCGCCAAGAATGTACCATCCGCTATCAAGCACTTTTTGAACAGCGGTATCTATTTCAGCCTTATGGGCAAGATAATTGGCATGGGGGTCGGCAACGGGAATCAGTTTGGCATTCATATCAAATATACTTTTCAAAGTGGTGCTTGTAATAGTCTATGGTTTGGCGCATTCCCTCATAGAAATCCGTGCGGGGCATCCAGCCAAGTTGGTTTTTGATTTTCTCAAAACTTCCCTGATAGTCACCAATATCGATGGATTTTCGGGATTTCGGGAATGGGACATATTCAAAGGGCGCGCCATGGTGCAAATCGCTCATGATTCGCGCGGTTTCGGTCAGCGACAGGCTTTGTTCAGAGCCCAAATTGTAGACCTGACCGTAAGAGTTATCTGAAAGGGCTGTAATCAGCATCGCGTCAACAACATCTTCAACAAAGTTGTAATCGCGCACTTGAGTGCCATCTCCGAAAATTTGCATGGGTTGCCCTTCCAATAGGCGTCTAATCCAAATACCCAAGAAGGTTTGGCGCGCGTCTTTGATACGCATGCGGGGACCATAAGTATTGGTCAAACGCAAGATGGTTGAACGAATACCATAAACATCATAATAAAGGCGATGGTATTGCTCTCCAGCAAGTTTATTGATGCCATTGACATCCACAGGGTTGAGCGGGTGTGTTTCATCAACCGGTATTTGCATGGGACGCCCGTAAATCTGGCGTGTGCTGGCGAAGATAAGCCGAATATCAGGGTTGTAGTGGCGACAGGCTTCCAATATTTGAAGTTGCGCGAGCACATTGATATTCAGGTCTGTTTCAGGGGCTTCCATCGAGTCCATGTGGCTGGTTTGTCCGGCAAGATTGAAGAGGTAGTCCTGTTTCGCTACGAGATATTTCATGGAGTGGGGGTCACGAACGTCGGAAATGTTGACACGCGCGAGATGTTTCACCGGCTCGATATTGAAGAGGTTGCCACCATAGGTTGGAATGAGGCTGTCTACCAGAGTAACTTTCGCGCCGGCATCAACAAGCCGAATGGCGAGATTGGATCCGATGAAACCCAATCCGCCGGTGATGAGCACTCTCTTATCTTTGAAGTTTGTGTTGTCCATGTGCTAATTGTACTTTAGCTTTGTGTTTTATTTTGAAGGTGTTCTTTTTTAATGACCAATCTCCACCAAAGTTGTGAAAGATGCCTGAAAGTGGTCCACAAATGCTTCGGTTTAAAAAACTGTGACTTACCATACGAGCGATGATAGTGATTTACGGGAACTTCCGCGAATTTGTAACCAGCGTCCTGGAATTTTTTAACCATCTCAAGGCAAATCGTGCCGGTGTTGCTTTCGAGGGGGATTTTGTCAAAAATATCCCGGCGGATAAGCCTGAAGTCGCAATCAACATCTCTTAGTTTGAAACCAAATGCGATTTTGACGATGTGGTGGTAAATTCTGCCAATCAGAATGCGATACCAGGCATCGTTGCGGCTTATTTTATAGCCATTGACAACGTCAATACCATCCTTTAGCGCTTCTGTTAGCCTGGGCATTTCAAGTGGGTTATATTGAGCATCGCCATCGGTGTAAAAAATCCAGTCTTTTGTGGCGGCAGCAAAACCGCTGCGTAAGGCCTGTCCATAGCCCTTGTTGGTCTCGTGGGTGATGACTTTCAGCTCTGGAAACCGCGTAGCCAGTTCCTGTAAGACCGCTCCAGTAGCATCCTTGCTGCCATCGTTGGTGACAATGACTTCATAATCGTCCGTTACCTGGCGAAGCGCGATGAGGGAGGTGAGTACCATGCTCGGGATTGTGCCGGCATCGTTATAGGCTGGAAAAACCGCGCTAATGCTGCTTATCTTTTGGTGTGGAGGGATTATGTTGTTCATGAGTTGTCCTCGGTGGATTTTTTGAAAAGTCGGATTGTTTTAAAAGTGAAAATTGAATTAAGCAAATATGAAAGCAGAGCGATGGGAATGGTGTTTAACGCGCCCGCAAGATACTCATTAAGGTTAATTTTCTCAACCAAGCGTTTCAGAACGAATACATCTAAACTCATCGTAACGGCATAGACCAAGACAAAACGCACGATAAGCCAGTTATCTTTGTTGTTGAAAACAATGCGTCCAGTAGTAAAGAAGTTAAAGATGATTCCAATGATGATGGCAATAACACGTGCCCAGAGATAGTTAATGCCAATAAAAAGCAAAAAAGCATAAAGAGCATAGCCAAAAAGTGTGTTTAGCGCGCCAACGAAAAGAAAGCGAATAAAGCGCGTGTCCCATAACTTTTGTATAAAGGCAATTAAAGCATTTTTGGAATAGCTCTTTTCATGCTCTTGCTGTCCTGTCGCGAAACCCTCTTCTGTGTTTTTCATCGCGGTTATTATACATGAAGCCAGAAGAATTGTTAGGGCTAATCTTCATTCACTGGTGGATATTGGCCGTAATCAAGAACTTCGCGTGTGCCACTTGGACTGGGCGGACCGATGATGCCATCTTCTTCTAATTTTTCAATAATGCGCGCTGAACGGGTGTAACCAATGCGGAATTTGCGTTGAAGCATTGAAATGGAGGCACGTCCTTCTTTGCGAATCATCGCGATGACTTCCCCTTCAATGGGATCAGCGTCAGGGTCTGGTGCTTCAATATCCCAATGATGATCATCGACTAATGGCACATGTGGGCTGGAGGCTGCTGTCATGAGGTCGGGACGTTCGGGAGCGTCCGCTTGCACACTTTGATTGCGCCAAAAGTCGGTCAGTTTGTTGATTTCATCATCAGAAACATAAGTACCCTGCAAACGAATAGGTTCTGGAGCGTCAGGTGGTTGGAAGAGCATATCTCCGCGACCAAGCAAACGCTCCGCGCCGGGTTGATCGAGGATGACACGGCTATCCACGCCCGAAGCGACCGCGAAAGCGATGCGGGCGGGGAAGTTCGCTTTGATCAAGCCAGTCAGGATGTCCGCGGATGGGCGCTGAGTGGCGATGATGAGGTGAATACCTGTCGCACGGGCAAGCTGCGCCAGGCGGATGAGCGAGCGTTCGGTTTCGTCTGGCGCGAGCATCATCAGGTCTGCCAACTCATCGATGACGACCAGAATATAATGCAGCTCTTTATTGCCTTCAGATTGGGCTTTTTGGTTGTACTCTTCAATATTGCGTACGCCCTGGGCGGCAAAGACCTGATAACGTAAATCCATCTCACGCATCATGCGCTGGAGCGCGCTAACCACCTTGTCTGCCTCGGTAATTACTGGCGCTAAAAGATGGGGAATGCCGTTATAACCAGTAAGTTCAACACGTTTTGGGTCAACCAACATCAGGCGTAGCTGATCAGGTGTCAGGGTGAGTAGATAACCAGCTAAAATCGCGTTAACACACACTGATTTACCCGACCCAGTGGTACCAGCGATGAGCAAGTGGGGCATTTTGGATAGGTCGGAAGTGAAAGGTAAACCTGTAACATCTTTACCAAGCACAAAACGTAAAGCGGATGTTTCAGATTGAAAAGCGGTGCTCTGGAAAATTTCGAGCATAGAGACAATAGAAGTGTGGGTATTGGGCACTTCAATGCCGATATATCCTTTGCCTGGGACGGGTGCCTGCATGCGGATACGTGAGGCTTTGAGCGCCATGGCGAGGTCATCTGCCAGACGCGTGATGTTGCTTACCCGCACGCGCGTTTTACCACCACGCGATTCGATATAGTCAGGCTCAACACCAAACATGGTGATGGCCGGCCCACGGCGGATTTCAACAACTGTGCCAGGCGCGTTGAAAGAGCGCAAGGTTTCTTCAATCACACGCGCACGGTCCTCATCGCTTTCGTCGCTTCTTATGGCGCGGGTCGGGGGATTGAGAATGTCTTCGGGTTCTGGCAGCACCCAGGCTTTTTGTCCTTCAGCAGGTTGGGTGGGGGGGTGTCGGTTTGGACTCGGTTTGACAGGAGGAGCAGGTTGGCTCAGTTCTTCTTTGCTGTCGATTAGTGGCAGGGGTGCCTGCTGGATAACCTGACTATCAAGCTCTTTTTGTAACTGTTCTCTGTGAGCGCGTTTTTGTTGTTGGATTTCGGCTTGTTTTCGCAGGAAGGCTGCGAATCTGGTGTGACTGTTTTTAAAGCGAATGACCAACCATGCCAAAAGGGCAGGCATTGAGAGATTGACCAGTAGAATTAGCGCGATGAGTAGCCAGGCAATAAGCATGATTACCGCGCCAGGAGTGCCTAAGCCATGATAAAACCAATTGTATATAGCTTTGCCAACTTCACCACCGCCTTTAAAGGGTACCGCGCGTGTGGGGTCTGGGGCGTGAAAAAACTGAAACCAGGTGATGAGATTAAAAATGAGCGCGATCGCACCAATGAGCCTGGGTACCGTGACGACAGGAAATTGCTCATAGCGTGATAGAAGAAACCAGGCGCCAGCCAAAATCATAATTATTGGGATGACATAAGAAAAGATCCCCGTTTGTTTAAGTAAATAATCTGGCCATTTGGCGAAAAAACTGCCTTGTTTGGCAAAAAAGGTCATGATTAAACTAATAAAGCCAAATACCAAGAGGACTATTCCGCTGGTTTCAAGGACTTTTTCTTTTGAAAAGTCAAATTTAAAGTCCAGAGCTTGTTTTTTTAAAGACGAGCGTTTTTTGGAATTTGATTTTGATTTAGCTTTAGTAGTGGCTGGCCGCTTTGCCATGAGAACTCCTGATTACAATGTCAAAATGTCTTTCTGTTTTAAACTGCTACTTCGACTGTTTTAACAGCTATCACTTGCATTTCATGCACTTTTTATGCCAAAGATTTGTGAAAACAAACCAACTTTCTTTTTTGATGATTTCGTGGCGGTGGGCATTTTTATCCTAAAAGTCGAGAACACAGCAAGAATAATACCCGCGGAGGGACTCGAACCCCCAACCATCTGATTCGAAGTCAGGTACTCTATCCATTGAGCTACGCGGGCAAGTTGGGCTATTATACATCAAAATCGCGCTTATTCAAGATTAAAATAATTATAAACCGCAGCTGATAAATTACTGACCATCGGATTAACCACATCAAAAATAGCTTGCACGGGGTGGAAGATAAACACTGAGATGATGTAGTCCCCACCCGGTGTGTAAAAGATGCCCGCATCACCCATGGTATGCATAAAACCATCTTTGTATTCAACAGCCCAGCCATGTTTATGGGCGACCTGTGTTTCTGGCGGAACACCACCTTGCAAAAAGACCGCAATTCTGTTTTTCGCCATGTACTCCACCATGAGCTGGCATTCATACTGTGTTATTTCTCCTTCAAACGCCAGGGGAATCGCGCCACCATAATCTTTGGCACAGTAGTAGATTTCTTCCAGTAAGAGGCCTAAGTCAAGGGGTGTAGTTTGTGCGTAACGGTCTGGGTCAGTGTCGTAACTTAGGTCCTGGTTAGCTGGCGTTGAGAAATTTTGCAGAAGGGGTGACCCTAATGCAAAGTAACCAGCCCAGAAGGTGTTGCTGAGTCCAAGCGTTTGCATATCTTCCGAAACGCGCAGTGGCCCTAAATTTCGTTCGATCACATTTTTACCAATATAATCGGTTGATTCATTATCACTTTGCTCAACCATTTCTTCAATTTGTGCCAGGACGGCTGGGTCATAGGGTTCTTCAAGGTACTTGAATGCTGAAAGCAAAACTGGGATTTTGATGGTACTCCATGCGGAATAGGCGATGTTAATCGGAAGCTCATCTTCACCCACTTTGCTGTGAGTAAAATGTAAGACGGTGCCTGTTTTCAGATCTTTTAGATAAAACTCCACCCAGCCATCAAAGCGCGATTCGTTGATGATGTCGTGCAGCATATAATCCAAAAGATCAATCCCTGGCTTAACCGAGGAGCTTTTCACAATGTCGAGTTTTGCCACACGATTGCTGGGTGAGTTGAGCGCTTGGATGATGCGTTCAATGGATGTATCGTAATTAATAGCTGTGCCTTCTTTGCCTGGGTAAAAGTAACTTTCGCCAGGCGCGGGCATGGGTGGTTCGGCGAACTCATCATAACGAGAGGCAATTTCGGTCTCAAGGAAGGCTTTGAGGCGGTTTTTGTCGTAGCTGGATTGAAGGGGAATATCCTCAGAACTAACGGGTTGGTTCCAAAGATATTTCCAAAATCCTAACCAGAAGGATTCGCTTGTGCGTTGCTGGTCTGCTGCAGCTAACATGTTTTGCATGCGAAGTTCATACCCTAAAGTTGCCGGGCGGACCTGTATGCGATTCTTGCCGTATTGCAATTCAATTGGCGCCATGAAGATTTTTACCAGGCGGTCGGAGGCAAGTTCATAGTTTAAGCCACCGACGGGAATGCCGGCGATTTTTAAGCCAGTGGGAAAGTTCGCGCGTATACGTGAATAGCGGGTTAACTGAGAAATAGCCAAAAAACTGGCAAGGATAATCAACCCTGCCGCAATCCAGCGAAGAAGGGAACGTTTCGTGCGCATGCTGATATTATAATCGTAAAGCAGTTCTCAATAGCCTGGGCTATTATTCCAGCTTATTTTTGCGTCATTTTGGGATAAAATAGGCTTAAAACCGGTTGAAAGTTGCATTTTGTATGCAAAAAAACTTGCACAGAATTGGTGCGATGATATAATAACCTTGAAATCATTAAAAACTTTACAAAATCCAGCCAATTGGCTGATTCCCATTTGAAAAATGAATCTATTCTTTCTTATTTAGCGATACTACATATCTTAACGCATGGGTAAAAAGGTTTTTAGCTTGCTTTCAGTGAAAGGAAAATACAATGGATGTTTTTGAATTAGAAAAAATGACAGTTAAACAACTGCGTAAGGTCGCAGTGGACTTAAACATCCCCAACAGCAATCGACTAAAACGAGAAGGGCTTATCTTCCAAATTGCCAGGCGACTTGGAGAAGAAGAAGGTCTTGAAGTACGTGGGGGCGTTCTGGAGATTATGAACGAAGGCATCGGTTTTCTGCGCGCGAATTACCGTATCGGGGCTGATGATGTTTATGTCTCACAAGCCCAGCTACGCAGATACGATTTAAGACCTGGCGATTTGGTTATTGGCAAGGTGCGACCTCCCCGTGAATCAGAGCGTCATCATGAGCTTTTGAAGGTGGAGTCGATTAATGGTTTGACCCCAGACGATGCGCGCCGACGGCCCCGATTTGAAAACCTCACACCCATATTCCCTAATAAACTACTCAATTTGGAACATGGTTCTGGCTTCCTTGCTACGCGTATGATTAATCTGGTCGCGCCTATTGGCGGTGGCCAGCGCGCGATGATTGTATCGCCACCCAAAGCGGGTAAAACGAGTATTCTAAAAGAAATCGCGAATGCCATCGCGATTAACCATCCTGATGTCCGACAGATCATGTCGCTCATTGGTGAGCGACCTGAAGAAGTAACCGATATGGATCGCTCAGTTGAAGCGGAAGTTATTGCCAGCACATTTGATGAGCCAACCAGTTCACACGTGCGTATGGCAGAAGTTTCACTTGATCGCGCCAAACGCTTAGTGGAAATTGGGCATGATGTGGTCATTTTGATGGATTCACTCACCCGTCTGGCACGCGCATACAATATGGTTGTAAATCCTTCTGGTCGAACCCTTTCAGGCGGTATGGATCCATCCGCGCTTTATCCGCCCAAACGTTTCTATGGTGCCGCGCGTAATCTGGAAGATGGTGGTAGTCTGACGATTATTGCTACAGCTATGGTTGATACGGGCTCTCGTTTGGACGACGTCGTTTATGAAGAATTCAAGGGTACTGGTAACATGGAAATGCATCTCTCGCGCCGATTGCAGGAACGACGCATCTTCCCTGCCATTGATATTGAAAAATCTTCAACCCGACGCGAAGAATTACTCTTGGACCCGGAAACATTGCAGCGCGTTTGGTTAATGCGGCGCATGTATTTGCAGATGGTTTCAAACCCACCCCAGGGAGCAGGTATGGATACCGCGGTTGCGACAGAAGCTATTTTGCAAAAGTTGGAAAAGACCAAGACGAACGAAGAATTCCTCAATACATTGACCGATTTGTAATCAGGTATAATTAGTTTGTGACTGAAACAAAAAATGAAATCCAAAAACCGGAAAAACAACCGGTAAATCCACACTTACTTGGTTTTATTGGCTGGTTAGTGACGATTGTCATTTGTGCCGCCATTGTCCTTTTTGCTTTCTGGCAACAAGGCGTAGCAAAATCCATGGCGAAGTACCAGGAAGCGTCCCAACTGCCCACGATTGAAATCAAGGAGGAGCTTAATGCTGCTTTACCTCCTTTTGAACCGGATGCCGTTGAGGCGAGCTTTTTCAGAAAGCCTAATACAAACACCGATTTAGATACCAACTATCGCAGCAAATCGATTGAATATACCGTTGTGAGTGGTGATTCGGTGTGGGGGATTGCGGAACGCTATAATTTGGAAGTTGAGTCCATTCTTTACGCCAACTTTAATATCTTACAGGACAAATCTGACAACCTTAAACCGGGGCAGGTGCTCACAATCCCGCCAACGGATGGCATTTTGCATAAATGGACCAGCCGTGACACGATTGAATCGGTTGCCTCAAAATATGGTGCCAGGGTCGAGGATATTTTGCTCTTTGTTGGCAATAATCTTGATCTGAGCAATCCCGACATCAAACCCGGTACAGTTGTGATGGTGCCGGGTGGTAATCGTATGCTGACCGAAGTAAGTTATGCCGCGGTTGTTGTGGATGACGAAGGAAATATGCGCAGTGGTTTTTCAGGACCCGGCGCGTGTCGAATCATTGGACATGGTTTGGTTGGTTCTGGTTATTTCATCTGGCCTTCAGCTGTTCATTTCATTTCAGGAAACAATTATGGACCTGGTCACCGCGCGATTGACATTGGTGCCGGAGTGGGCTCTCAGATTTTTGCCGCTGACAGTGGCGTGGTGGTTTACGCAGGTTGGTTGGATGGCGGTTATGGTAATTTTGTGGTGATTGACCACGGTAACGGCTTCCAGACCCTTTATGAGCATCTTGATAAAATCCATGTGCGCTGTGGCGACAACGTGTTTCAGGGCGATGTGATCGGTTTGGCTGGCTCAACAGGTAACTCTACCGGTCCTCACCTGCATTTTGAAATCCGCTATGGTGGCGCGTCGGTTAATCCCTGGGATTATTTGCCTTAGTGGTGTTATACTCAACAAGCTTTTGCCCCAGTGGCTCAATGGATAGAGCAAGGCACTCCTAACGCCTGGATTGGGGGTTCGATTCCCTCCTGGGGTACAAAAAACACCCGCTTGGGTGTTTTTGATTTAAATTGTCAGAAATCAGAAAAGTGACTTATTCGTCATCGTTGCGATAAGGTGGGATTGCGGGAATGTCGGATTTTTTGGCGTCAAAGCCGTTGCGTACCCAGAGTTGGATAATCTCGCCCTCATCAGTTTTTATCGCCCGCGCGGCCATGATTTGGGTCGACTTTTGGATGCCGATGGTATCGCGATAAACGAGATACATGGGCACATCAGCTGCCCAGGCGTTTTCACAGCGTTCAAGTAGGAGTTGGCTGTTGAACGTGCGCAAAGTAGTGAAGGCGGTATGGTAGTAATTGGGACCTTCAAGGACTCCGAGCACCCATGGATGAGGAATCTGAAACCCCTCCTCTTGATTCACAGGCTCAAATTCAGGCGTTGGTCCTTCAATAATGGTAATCTTGTTGTTTATTTGCATGCTGTAAAAATAATACCATATTGCTGTGTTGAAATAAACACACTGTTGAAGCTTATTGAATGCCCCAAACTCTAAGGATGCCATCCAAACCAGCTGTTAACAAGTTCTTGCCATCTGAGGTCCATAACAGACCATAGAGTGGGTTATCGTTCGCTTTTAGCGATAACAAAGCTGTCTCTTGCTGTGGATTCCAAAGGCTCAAATTGCCACAGGAATCAACGCTCGCCAACAAGGTTCCATCCTCATTCCAGCTAACGCGGTTGACCTGACAGCCCCGGGCGTCTAACTTCCTGATGAGAGTATATTGATTCGCGTCCCAAAGGAAAATGAAGCCATCCGCGCTGGCGGTGGCAATGACTGTACCATCTGGTGAGTAGCTGAGATCAAAAATAGCCGCGGCATGACCTTCGATACGGCCCAGGCTTTGGTTATTCCATGGATCCCAAACACGCAAAATTCCCAGGTCATCCCCGGCTGCCAGGAATTTTCCATTAGGCGACCAGTCTGCCGCGCCAACCGCGTCAGCATGGGCATCCAGTGTTTCTATCATACGCGTGTTTTCTCGTTGCCAGATGGTAATTTCAGCGTTTGTGTGGCCAACAGCCAGCGTTTGACTATCTGGCGACCAGTCTAATCCCGAAATCATGGAGGGCAACGGAGTTTTCAAATCGGCGATGAACTCTTTGGTATTAATGTCATAAATCCGCACAGTTCCAGCTTGTCCTTCAAAGGCGATCAACTCGCCATCGGGAGACCAGGATAGCTGATTGGCAAAAACAGCTGTGCCTTCAAGACGTAAAAGCTCTTTGCCGTTATCAACCTGGTAGAGAACAACTGTGCCATCCGCGCTTAAACTGCTATATTGCTTTCCGTCCAGCGAGGCATCAAGATCGGTGATTGCCAGGCTGTAATGCGTATAGCTTTCTTTTTTCCGCCCTGTTTTGCTATCCAGAATCAACAAAGCGCCATGTTGGTCGATAACGGCGAGGCTTTTGCCATCTTTTGAAAGCTCCAAAGCGAGCACGTTCAGGATGGCATTTCCGAGAGGCTTACTCTGACTGTCAGCTTTGATTTCCTGGACTGATATCCGATTCTCATGGTTGAAAAACAGACTTTTTCCATCCGCGCTCAGGGCAATAGGCGCGTTGCCATTCCAGGTATCGGTGGCAATGCCTTCCGTGGTATCCCAGAACTTAATAATGCCATCTTCACTGTTTGAGACGAGAGTCTTGCCGTTATTAGACCAGGCAAGTCCGGTAATTGGGGCATCGTGGCCATCCAAAAGCAGTTCAAAGTTACCAACTTTGGTGTCCCAGAGCATCATTCTTCCATCAAGGTTCGCGGTGCTGAGCTGACTGCCATCCGGTGACCATGCTACAAGAACGCCACCGAAGACGTGTGGGGTTATCATGATCTCGTCATCTGGAATCATGTTGGAAACGTTGAGTATGCTTGCTGTACCATCAGTAGCACCTACAGCAATACGTTCACCATCGGGTGACCAATCCAGATCAAAAATACCTGAAAACGAGCTTTGAAAGGACTTGGTGTCTTGCCAGGTCTTAGTGTCCCAGAATTGTATTTCTCCACCCGGAACAGCCACAGCCAAAACAGTACCGTCCGGAGACCAGCTTAGGGCTTCACATGACAGGTTTTGGTTGAGTTCTTTAATGATTTCGAATGGTTTGAGGCTAAAGATATCCACGCCAAGCATGGTGCAAACGGCGAGATAGTCATTTGTTGGTGACCATTCAAGCTCGTTGACATGCCCATCACCTATTTCAGCTATAAGGCTTGTATGATTAAGGTTAGCTGTTGTGATAGGTGTACTGCCTTCATAGACCAAGGGAGCAGGTGTTGGGCTGGGTTCAGGGCTTGGTTCAAGCGTCGGCTCGGGCGATGGGCTGGGAGTTGGACTGGGCGGTATTTTTGTGTCTGTTGGTGTTGCAAGCAACACTTTTGTGTCTGTTTTGGTAGGTGGCGTATTGTTAGGAGTCACGCATCCTGCTAAGAAGCCTGACAGAAAAATCATACATAGAAATAAACCGACTGAGTGTTTAAACTTTGTTGTAGTTGAACTCATTTATAAATAGCCTCTGCTTTCATTCAGAAAAACATTATACCAGCCAGCGTTTAAAAGAACATTTCTTGTTGCATAAACAAAAAGAGCCGGCACAACCGGCTCTTTAGTTTAGATATTTCAAAAAACGCTATTACTTATTTTTAAACCAGTTATAGGCGTAACTGCCATTAGCACCTTGAATACGAATAGCAATATGGGTTTCATTTGCCAGGCTTTCCGGGATATCCACCGTTAGTTCGGCAGTGGTCGTCGCACCGGTATTGAAAATCGCTGATGGAACACCGTTAACCCCACGGGTCCACATTTTACCCATGAGAACGGTGAATTCTGTTTCGGCGGGTAAGTTCTCAGCCTTGATGGTGACTGTCTTGCCCGAATCGATGCTCACTATGGATATCGATGGATACTTGGTTATAGGATTAGCTTGTGTAGGAGATGGCGTTGTTGCTGGGCTTGTGGCAGGAGGGGTTACCACGCGTCCACCTTGTTTGTTCCAGAACCAGTTATAGGAATACCAGCCACCGCGCAGGCTCTCAACCCGAATGGCGACACGTTCGTCGTTAGCCAATTCGGCTGGGATGTTCAAAGTAACTTCTGTTCCTGCGGCGTCAGTAGAGGTGAATGTGCCAACTTCAATACCATCTTTGCCTCTTGTGTACATTTCTCCCATAAAGGCTTTCATTTCCGCGTTCTTGGGGAAGTTTGTAATCACGATGGTAACGTTTTGGCTTTCAACCGCGGATTTAATGGTGATGGTTGGCACAATTTTTGTAGCAGTTTTGGCGGGTTGTGGCGTTGTGGCAGGCGGCGTGGTGGGTTGGGGAGTTGTCGAAGGAGGTGGCCAGGTGCCGCCCTCTTTTTTGTTCCAGAACCAGTTGTAGTAATACCAACCACCAGTTACACTGTCCATACGAATCGCGATTTGAGCACGCCCCTTGAACGCGGCAGGAATATCAATTGTGGCTTGCAGGTTGCCACCATTTCCCGTTTGGAAACGACCAGCTTCGATGCCATTGATCGCTTTGGTGTCGTATTCACCCATGCGCACAATGAATTCACGGTTCTTGGGCGCGTCTTTGACAAGGATTGTTACAGTTTGATCGGTTACTACTTCTCCGATCGTAAAACTTGGATTTGCTGCGAAGACCTTGCTTACACTAAGAATAGTTGGTGTTAACAGGGCAATAGCTAAGAGTAAGGTGAAAACTCTATACTTTTTCATGGTTTCTCCTTTTAAATCTAACAACATGCTTCTATTATTCAACGATATGCTTGCAAGTTTTGTTCCTGGTCTATTCAAAAAAGTTTCTTTTTTTGAGAATAAGTTCCTATGAGCTATAATTAGCAGACTTTGAAAAACCATTTTGAAGGTTATAGGTAATAAATGAAAAAGAAGACAAAAAGAATGCTTGCCGTAATCATATTCCTGTTTCTCTTATCTTTAACTGTATGGGTAGGGTATACCTATCTTGGCGGTCGCAATGGACCGGTGTTTGCTTTTATTAAAGACCCTTACGCGCATCAGGATTGGATTACACCATCTGGCTTGCAGTGCCCAAACGCGCCATTTATTATCCCCAGTGGCGGATATATCGGCTATTTGTATGAAGATGTTTTTCAGTTGGCCCGAAAACACACAGGCATTGATATATTCGGTGGCGTTGGAGCGGGCGAGATGCCGGTATATGCGCCTTATGATGGTTTTATCACGCGTGAAGAGGACTGGAAATCGTCGCTCATTTTACGTATTCCTCAGGATCCCTTGCAACCAGACAGGCAAATTTGGGTTTACATGACCCATATGGCCGACAGGAATGGTAATGGCTTGATCGATCAGCTTTTTCCTCCCGGCGCGAAGGAAGTGCCTGTAAAACAAGGGCAGGTCTTGGGATTTCAGGGCGACTACTCTGGGAATCCAAAACGACCGGTCGGTGTACATTTGCACCTTTCGATTGTGAAAGACGATGGCACAGGCCACTATATGAACGAAACCATTCTGGCTAACACGCTCGATCCATCACCTTATTTTGGTATGGATTTAAACGCGAAGACAGCAATTTCCGGACCGGTTCGCTGTCGAATTAGCGTTGGCATAGATTAAGCCATCACGATTGGCTATAATCATGGGATAGACTTTCCGGAGGACAGATATGCAAGAGATTGCCCCTAATATTTTTATTGAACAGAACTCTTTGGGCATGGTAACGGGGATCATTCGTTCGGACAGCTCAACCACATTAATTGATTATCCCTTTAGGCAGGATGAGCTTAAATCCTGGCGGGGTGCAACTTCTCGCATGGTCTCTGGGGACGCGCGTTATTTAATCATGCTTGATACGCATTATGACCGACTGTTGAGTTCAAAAGGCAGTGATTGCACCATAATTGCTCACGCTAATACCGTTATGCCGGGGCGTTTGAAAGTGACCAATGTTAAGGGTCAGGATGAACAGATGATACAGACTGAGTCATATGATCCTACCGGTAATGTCGCCCGACTCTTGCCACCAGAGATCACTTTTGCAGACAGGATGAACCTTTATTTAGGTGAGTACGAAATCCAACTGCAACATCGGCCTGGTGCGAATTACGCTGCGATTTGGGTGGAAATTCCCCAACAGAAAATTGTATTTGTTGGTGATTCGGTAATGGTTGATCAACCGCCTTATCTCGCGTTCTCAAACCCTGCCATTTGGGTTGACGAAATGGCATTATTGGCTGGCAAGGATTATCGTGGTTATCAAATTGTCTCAACACGAGATGGTATTGTCAGTCAGGAGAATGTTCGGGATTGGGGTAAAGTGATTAGTTTTATCCACGAGACATTTGATGACTTGTTGAGAAAAGAAGTCGATCTGGAAGAATGGATGCTTGAAATTCCAAAAATTATGAGATTTTTCAATCCCTTAATGCGTGAAGATGAACGCTATTACAACCGTTTACGCTGGGGCATAAAAACCTGGTATGAACAGGTGATAAAAACAATGGCAGAGGTAGAAAATGAATAATGGGTATGACGCGCTCGTTTCTTTAACCCGGGGTGGCATCGTTGAATGTATCCACTTTGGGGCGTTCGCGGTTGTGGATGCTGATGGTCATTTGCTAAGTTCGGGCGGTGACCCTGACCTGGTCACGTTTCCGCGTAGCTCAATGAAACCTTTTCAGCTTTTGCCCTTTCTTGAGGCTGATGGACCGACACATTTTGGTCTGAATGAAGAAGAAGTGGCAATTATGTGCGCTTCGCATACTGGCACGGATGATCATGTGCGTGTAATCAAAAGCATTCATGCCAAAGTCGGCTTGAAAGAAGAAAATCTGCAGTGTGGTTTTCATTGGCCTTCCGATAAAGATACCAGCTTCGAAATGCGTAAACGTGGCGAAACGCCAACACCCTATCGCCATAACTGCTCTGGCAAACACAGTGGCATGTTGGCGATGGCAAAACTAATTAGCGCGCCAATGGAAAACTATCTTGAGATGAGCAATCCCGTTCAAGAGGGGATTTTGAAGAAAGTAGCAGAATTTTGTGAGCTTCCTCCAGAAAGTCTGATCATTGGCACAGATGGCTGTAGCGCGCCAGTGTTCGCGATGCCATTGCGCTATTTTGCACACGCGTGTGCTAAATTAGCTGACCCCAGCGGATTAAACGAAACCCAGGCGTGGGCTTGCAACATGGCGACGAAAGCGATGCGTGCCTATCCAACGATGGTTGCTGGACCGGGACAACTGGACACTATTTTGATGGAAGTAATGGCAGGTAAAGTCTTTTCAAAAGGTGGTGCAGAAGGATATCAAATGATCGGCGTTATGCCTGGCGTGCTTGAACGTTATCCAAAAGGAATTGGTATCACTATGAAATTCTCGGATGGCGATTCTTCTCGTAGGGCAACATCAGCGCTGACAGTTGCCATCTTAAGCGCCTTGGGATTTGAAAAGGAAATGCAATCAGAAACTTTCGCTCGCTTTAATACGCCAATCCTGCACAACTGGCGAGGCATCGAAATTGGTGAAATAAAGGTCAATCAGACCATAAACCTGTAAGAAAATGCTTGCGATTACACCCTGGTATCAAGATCGTCTTGATCGCGTTGAAAGAGTTTTAGACGCCTGGTATGGCGTTCCTGACTGGCATGAGTATTTACCCGCGGTCGATGAGTTGGTGTGCACTATTCTCTCGCAGAATACGAATGATATCAATCGTGACAAAGCTTTTGTAAAACTCAAAGAAACCTTTTCGAGTTGGGAAGAAGTGCGCGATGCTGATCCGGAAGCGGTGAAAGAAGCGATTCGGATAGCGGGCTTAGCCAACCAAAAAGGGCCTAACATTCAAGCCTCTTTGCAATATATCACCGAGGAACATGGCGAGATAGATCTGGATTGGCTCAAAGAAAAAACACCGGAAGAAACCATGAACTGGCTCACCCAAATGAAAGGCGTAGGATTAAAGACTGCATCCATCGTGATGGTGTTTTCATTGGATATGCCCGCGTTTCCTGTAGATACCCATGTTTATCGTGTTACGGGTCGTTTGGATTTGCGACCGCAAAAGATGAATATCGACAACGCTCATCGCTGGTTTATGACGAGTAATCGCCCGGAAAGCTTTGGCAGTTTGAATCTCAATATCATTAGCTTAGGGCGTGACTTTTGCCAGGCGCGCAAGCCAAAATGCCGAACTTGCCCGGTTGAATCCATCTGCCAGTACAGCGAAAAGAATTTTGACGACTGAAAAAGCTCTTAATACTTAATAGCTATTAGACCAAAGTGCCCAAAAGCGACCATGGGCCAGCCCAGTCGATATGTACATCACGGATTTGGCCCAATAAATTCTCATCTGATTCCACAAAAACCAAACGGTTATGCGGGCTTCTACCGCGCCATTTTCCTTTGGCACGCTCTTCAAATAAAACAGGAACAGCTTGTCCTAAAAAGCGCTGGTTAATATCACCAACAACCTGTTTCTGCAAAGTTTCTAACTTTCTAAAACGACGCATTTTCTCCTCTGCGGAGACATCATCAACAAGCAAGCGTTCAGAATAGGTGCCAGGGCGGGGTGAATAGCGTGCCAGATGCGCCACATCCAATTTTAAGTCGGCAAGCAGTTTGTGGGTTTCTTCAAAGGCGGCTTCAGATTCGCCAGGAAAACCAACGATAATATCAGTGCCAATGGAAACATCCGGCATTAAATCACGAATTTGGGCGATAATGTCGCGATACTGGACGTTGGTATAGCCACGGCGCATGGCTTTTAGAACGCCATCATCGCCGGCTTGAATGGGTAGCTCAATATGGGGCATGACCTTTGGCAGCGTAGCCACAGCCTTTATCATGTCCACGGTAAAGTAATTTGGATGGGAGGTTAAAAAGCGGATGCGCTCCAGCCCGTCAATATCATTGACCATTTTTAATAGTTCAGCAAGATGCACACCATCATCGCGGTCAAGACCATAGCGGTCAACAATTTGGCCAAGCAGAACGATTTCTTTGGCACCGCGCGTGACCATCGTTTTGGCTTCTTCAACGATACGTTTGGAATCCCGGCTACGTTCTTTGCCACGTTTGCTGGGAATAATGCAGTAAGCGCAGGCATGTGAGCAACCCAAGACAATGGGCAGGTTTTCGCTGACGGCGTGTAAACTGCCAGCGTGAATACCGAATTCTTCGCGCAGCAACCCCGTGATGTCATCATCTGAAATGTCCGATAGAGACGTAAAGACGGATGTGTGCTTTTTTTCTACCGCGCGTAGGATGACTTCAGGATCTGATGGGGCAGCAAAGGCGTCTACCCAGGGATAACGTTGTTCAAGGGCTGGATTGCCCTTTATGCCAACCAGACAACCCATGAGCGCGATGATTAAGTTTGGGTTCGAGGCTTTGAGCTGTTTGAGGGAATTCAGACGCCCCAGTGCTTTATCTTCAGCGCTTTGGCGCACGACACAGGTGTTGAGTACGATTAAATCTGCGTCTTCGACAGTGTTCGTCTCGGTATAGCCTAATTTTTCGAGCGCGCGGCTAAGACGCTCGGAATCTGCCACGTTCATCTGGCAGCCAATAGTCCAAATGTGATATTTCATAGGCTACGATTATACATGAGCGTGTCTCTTTTTGCGATTTAGCGTTTAAAAAATGACGATGGAAACAATAGACAGGCTAATAGTTGGATCTCTAACGAGCTTGTTAGCATTTATCCTGTGATTTTGGACAAATATTAGGTAATCCTACAAAAGATGATATAATACGCTCATCGATCAAATCTACGAGTGGAGTCGAGGGAATAATGGAATTTGTGATTACTGAATATAAACGTTGTTTTGTCATCAAAGCCAACGGTCGCATTGACAGTGCCTCCGCGCAAGAAGTTGAAAAACGCCTTATGGATTTGACTGACACTGAAAAGTCAATCATCATCGACATGCAATCAGTTGATTTTGTATCCAGCGCGGGATGGTGGGCGATAATTCGAGTTCAAAAAGAACTCAAAAATGAACATAAGGCTGACCTTATCCTGGTTAAATTACAGGAAAATGTCCGCGATTCAATGGACCTGATCGGTATCCTGCCTTATTTCACGATCTATGATGAGCTGATTGATGCCGTAGCAAGCATATAATTAAACCATCATTCGCTTAAATAATAAAAATAGCCAGCCTGTTAACTATGGGTTGGCTTTTTTATATTTCTTTAGTATTAACAGTAAAATTTTCTTTACAAGTATCATTCAAGCAAAAATTGGGAAAATAATTGGTATACTTTTATCAGTAGTCAATCTACAAGAACTACATAAAAATCAAAGATAAAGAAAAGAATGTTTGAATGGTAAGAAGATCTTGTTTGTTAGCGGTAGTGTTTATTTTAATATTTTGCATGGTGGGTTGTTCTAAAAATAATGCTAACAATTTGGAGGATACTGTTTCGCGGGAACATGCACAAATTTTTCTTTATGGTGAGAAACATGGCGTAGATAAAATTCTTAAAAAGGAATTTGAAATTTGGCGTGGACACTATCAAGACGACGGAATGCGACATTTATTTCTTGAATTGCCATACTTCACTGCTGAATTTTTGAATATATGGATGCAAGAAGACAATGATGATATTTTAGATGCCCTATACGATGACCTGGAAGGCACAGCGTCACATGTTCCGGCATTAAAGGATTATTACAAGCAAATTAAGGCGCAATGTCCCGAAACCGTTTTCCATGGCACGGATGTCGGTCATCAGTTTTTCTCGACTGGCGAACGATTTTTAGCGTATCTTGAACAGAACGATTTGCAAGATAGCAGTCATTATTTAATCGCTGTTGAAGTGATGGAGCAGGGGCGAACTTTTTATGACACTTCGGATGATGTTTACCGTGAAAACAAAATGACCGAAAATTTTATTCGCGAGTTCGATTTGCTGGGTGGCGAAAAGATCATGGGTATTTACGGTGCTTCGCATACGGGTCTTGACAAATTGGATTACACACGCCAGGTACCCTGCATGGCAAATCAGCTGAAGGAGCATTATGGCGACATCATTTATTCAGAAAACTTGACCGCCTGGAAATGGTGGTGGCAAAAATAGCTTTCTGCTAAAAAACTGCTTCCCGAAATCTTGCTTTAGTCTGGTATCGATTACCTTACTTTATTCTCCAAACAGGATTTGGTAATCCGTTTTTTGGCGGGTTGACAGGGTTGTTCCGCTGACGATGATGATGACTTTTTCTTTGGCAGGGCTCTTGCTTAGCTCGATTTTCAGGGGCGTGTCACCACTAATGAAATAATGTTCAACGGATGTCTGGATGCCATAGCGAACGATGCTCACCACATAATCCTGGGGCAGGATGTTTTGAATGCGCACAAAGCCCTGGCTGATCCAATCTCCTTCGCCAGATTCGACATCGTCTGAGTAGCCAATGGCTTCAAGCTTGAAATCGTCCAAAACCATGCCATGGGAGTTCACCGCGGCATCGGTGACATAATCAAAACGCAGGGTCACTTTTTGTCCCGCATAGGCACTTAAATCGACTTCAATTTCTTCCCAGCCATCGCTTGTGCCAGTCCAGCCACATCCAAAATTGTTGCCAGAGGGATTGAGTTCCGTACAATTGCTTGATTTGAGCATATCCCAGTTTACGCCATCGGTTGTGGCGGTGAGGTAGGCGTAGTCGTAATCTGTCTCAATGTCGTACCATTGTGAAAAACTGAAGGTTACCTCCCCTGGCACATTCGTGAGATCAAACTCGCGTTGCAGGCTCATATTGCTCTCATCAGCAGCGTTGGACCACCAGAAGTAAGTTCCAGAGGGAATATCGCCGATGGGCAAAACCTCAATATAGCGGTTGCCCTGAAAGCTAATCTTATCAATGTCATCACATTTAACTTCAATATAATCCGCGCCGAATTGGTGCACGTCCCGTTGAATCGATTCAGGGCAGCTTAAGATGCTTTCTGTAATCTTGAGGCTGTAAGGTGAATAACTCTGGTAATCGTAACGCTTGTTTTGGACGCGTGAATCTTGTAAGAGGTTGGCGACTGTCCAATCAGCAAAAATTTCAATACCCGTGTATGGTTGATTAGTGTCTGGGTTAAGGAGCTGGAGCTCTTTTGAGACCTCATCCATCGCGGCAAAGCCATTTTCTTTATGAGCCACTAAGGCGCGGGTCGCTTCTTCGCCAAAACGGTCGAGGTAATAGGACATGAAAATGTAGCTGGCGCCATAATGCGCGCTGTTATCCGCGTCACCTGCGTCCCAGTCATTGAGTTGCATATCCGTATTTTGCATATAATTCCAGTCGAAACCACCGGCATCATAACCGTTTACTTGCTCGGCTAACATCGAAAAGCCTTCATTTACCCAGGATTCTTCATTCATGTCAAGATACCAGTGAATCATGTGTTGGTATTCGTGCGCGATTGTGCCGAGGATGTAACTGTCGTTAAGTTGTACGTTATCCGCGCTGAGCAAGAACATCTCGTGGGCATTGGAATAAGGGTGGGCGTCTGGATGAACCTCATCCGCGGAGGAAAAGTAGCCAGCGACCCAGCGTCCAATGCCTTTGGCATAGAGGATGTGAAAGCGCTCGTCTCCATCCACGCCAGGATTCCATTCTGTGCCAAAGAATTCACGGTTGGTTGGCACAATTTCCTGGTCGATGGTATTACCCAAAGTCGTTAGTGCATTCTTGTTGTAATTTACACGGTTATCAATCCAAATATAGATATGGTCGCCTCTGTAACGCAAAGTCGTATCCACGGAGGAAACCTGGGTTGTGTCTGAATTCATGACCCAGAAAGCCTTTTCATCGCCAATTTGATAAGGTGCCTGGTTGTCGATGAGCGTTTTTGGAACGTTTTGTTTGCCGGTCAGGCGTTCAGCGAGATCGATGGTATCAACTTCAGGAATAATCGTATCGTTGAGCGTTTGTTTTGTCCTGTTGGCAGCTTCGTCGTTTTCTGCACTGATTTGGGGTGTTGGGATGTTCGCAATGCGTGTGGGTGCTGGGGTGAGATCTGTGATATTTTCCAAGGTCGCGATGGAATCGAGCATTGGCATGGTAATAGAACTGCGACTTGCCAGGATGAAAACTCCAGCGATACACAAGCAGCATAAAAGCAGTACTATCAATATAATTATGCTGATAATGATAAACACGTTCGTGGTTGATTGTTTCATAATTATCCTTGTTTCCAAAAAGGTCCTTGTTAATTATAAGGTTTATTTGGCTGACTGCAAACGCGCTGCATCAGGGTGCAGGAAATAAGCAAAAAAGGTAGAATGATTTTATGCGTCATAAGCTTTTTTCGCGCGCACTGTTTAAGCGTATCATATTATGGATGAGCTTGATTCTGGTCCTTTTTTTGGGGCTGACCGCGTCACAAAGGTTAGTGCTGGAACCCTTAGAGGGTATCCGCGCATCCGCGGAGTCAAAACTGTTTGATTATGTCGGCTGGACTTTAAACGCATTTTTCAACAAGATGGTTTCTTCCTCGCTCAAAGCAGAAAGATTTATGACGAATGAAGAACAAACAACCTTGGTGAAGGCTTATTTTAAGCAGGTTGGCGTTGTGGAAGGTTTGGAAGATGCGCTGGAAGATGCCCTAAATCAACAAAGCCAAACAATAAATTCTAAAGCTGTTGAAAATGCTAAAGAAAACCTTGCCCAGGCAGACCAACGCTTAAAGCATTTGGCAAATTTAACCGAGGCAGTTTTACAAAACCAAACCGAACGCGTTCTATTAAGTATGGACTTTGGTAACTTAGGACAAATCATTCCGCCAGTCTTATACCAGGTCACAGATTTACCCTTGAATTTAATTGTTTCTCCAAGGGATGAAATTAAAACATCCTTGTCTTTGAGTCTTAAATCAGGCATGGACGCGGTCGAGAAAAATCAGTTTGAAGATCTCATTTTTACCAAATATAACCACGCCGCGCTGGTCGAAGAGGTGGGCGGTGTTGGCGCGTATCCGACGATGGTTATGCGGAGCAATAATATCAACTGGACGGTTGAAACCATCGCTCATGAATGGATTCATAATTACCTGACCCTCAGGCCACTTGGCGCGCGCTATTTTGAGAATGACGCGATGCGCACGATCAATGAAACGACTGCAAGCCTGGCTGGAAAAGAGATAGGGCAGGATCTTATCAAAACCTATTACCGAGAGCACATTGTCATCGGAACACGCCCTATGCGCAAGCTTTGTTGGGTTGTGAGCGAAGAGGAACGTGACGCGCAAGGCTTTGACTATCGGGCAGAGATGCGCGAAACGCGGGTGACGGCGGATGATCTGCTCGCGCGTGGACGAATTGATGAGGCAGAGAACTATATGGAGCAACGCCGGCAAGTCTTTTGGAATGAAGGATATCGTATCCGCAAACTCAATCAGGCTTATTTCGCGTTTTATGGCTCCTATAACGACACACCAGGTGGAGGCGCGTCGGGAGAAGACCCAATTGGGCCTGCTGTGCGTGCCTTGCGTTACAGTCAACCCTACCTGAAACCATTTCTTGATACAATACAAGCCGTGCGAAGTTTCGCCGACCTAATGAAATTAGTGCCGTAGTTCGTTATAATGGAGAAAAACAGGAAAAAAACGTCATGAAAGAAAGCTCCCTCATCTTTGGTGCCCCAAAAAGGAATCCTTTGCTGATTGTCATTTCCGGACCAAGCGGAATCGGAAAAGACGCGGTAGTTGGTTTATTGAGAAAGAATACACCGGATACACATTTTGTGATTACGATGACAAGCCGCGCGCCTCGTGTGGACGAAACCCATGGCGTGGACTATTTTTTCGTTGACCGCCAAACTTTTGAAGACCATATCGCCAATGATGAGCTTTTGGAATATGCCAGGGTTTATTCTGACTATAAGGGCATCCCAAAGTCGCAAGTGCGTGAGGCATTCGCGACGGGCAAGGATGTCATAATGCGCCTTGATGTTCAAGGCGCGATGACCATCCGCAAGCTTTGTCCAGATGCTGTGCTCATTTTTCTAACCGCATCCAGCAAAGAAGAATGGATGCAACGCCTTATCGCGCGGCGCAGCGAAACACCTGATGAACTGGCTTTACGTATTGAAACCGCTGAAAAAGAATATGCTCTAATCGATAAATTTGATTATTTAGTGGTCAATTCGCACATGCATCTTGAGCAAACAATTTGTGATATTCAGTCCATCATTCGCACTGAACATATGCGCACCATTCCCCGCAAAGTAGAGCTTTAATGCAACAAGACCAAAATCAAAATACACATCCAACGGAAAATATTCCACCCGTGCCTCCGGCCATGCCACATCCTCAGCAAAAGGTGATGATTGAACCGCCTGCCACAAAACCCATTGTGACATTTATCATCTTGGGGCTAACGCTTTTCGTTTATCTGGGGCAATATTTATCCAGACTCCAATTCAAAGCGGATATCATCGCGGTACTGTTTGCCAAAGTTAATCCTGCGATTGTTTCAGGTGAATTGTGGCGTTTGATTACTCCGGTATTGGTGCATGGCAATTTAATTCATATTGGTTTCAATATGTATGCTTTGTGGGTTCTGGGTCGCCAGGTTGAAATGCTGTTTGGGCATGGTCGCTTTTTTATGCTTTATTTAATCAGCGCCTTTGGTGGCAATGTGCTTTCTTTTGCTTTTTCTGAAGCTATTTCAGTGGGCGCATCAACCGCAATCTTCGGTCTGATTGGCGCGCAAGCAGTTTTTATCATCAAAAACCGTCATATTTTTGGCAGTAGAGCGCGGAATATGTTGATCCAAATCGGTCTCATTTTGCTGTTGAATTTCGCCATTTCAATCGTACCTGGCTCATCTATCGACCTGTGGGGGCATCTGGGCGGTTTTATCGCGGGTACCGTTTTTTCAGTTCTTGGTGCGCCATTGCTCAAATTGGTCAGGAAAGATGACATGATGGTGATTGAAGATAGCACGCATAAAAGTGATCGCTACGTGGCATTTCTGATGGTGCTTTTGGCATTTTCTATCATCGTGTTTTTCGCCATTCGAAGGGCGCTCCCTTAATGAAAAAGCTCTATTATAAATTACTCAAACGGGATGAAGAAGCCTCATCTTGGCTGGCATTAGAAAATCCACCAAGAGTGGTTGAAATCTTTTTAAAGCTTGTCAGCCATAGTTGTGATTCCTGGTACTGGATGATTGGTCTGGTGCTCTTGTGGGTAGTGTCGAACCGTGCTGGGAAAGAAATAGCGGTGACGACAGCTTTTGTTACCGGAACATTGGCATTTGTTGTTTTACTGGTGAAATTTTTGTTTCGCAGACCCCGGCCCGAAGGTGATTGGGGGCAAATTTATCGGGTTAATGACCCACATTCTTTTCCTTCCGGACATGCCGCGCGAGCGGCTGCCATCGTGGTCGTCGCGGCGCATTTATTGCCCTGGTGGGCAGTGGTAATTGTCGCAGTCTGGGCATTGTTGGTGGGATATTCTCGGGTAGCCCTGAAAGTGCATTATCTTTCAGATGTTTTGTTTGGCTTTCTTTTTGGCACGTTATTCGCGCTTGTGACGCTGTGGGTATTTGCGTTCTTAATGCAAATCTTCCCCAAAATCGCCCGAATTTTGTATCAGGGATTTTGAGGAAGATAAGCTTATCTGCGGGTGCAGATTCCGTTTTCTTAAAGGCTTAAGCTAAAACCAAACCACTCAAGCATCTCAATGATAAGTCTTCGAGACCGTTTGCTGTAACAACAAATTCATGGTTAGAGAGCTGGCTGGTGAGCTTGGTACCAACGCTAAAGATATCACCTGTGGGGATAGTGATCGTTTGGGGTGAGTCATTGGCATTGAGCACAATCAACATGGTTTGTTCTTCGTTTTTTCGCGTATAGGCGACGATGCCATCCTGCGCGTAGATAACTTTGTATTCGCCAGTGCGCAATACTGGATTGGCGTTGCGCAGAGCGACAAAAGATTTAATCTGATTACGCAAATCAGTGTTCCAATCACTTTCATCCCATGGGAAGGTTTTGCGACAGTCAGGGTCCTTGCCACCAGTTAATCCAATTTCATCGCCGTAGTAGATGCTGGGCGCGCCAGGATAGGTGAAGACAAACAAATATGCCAGGGTCAGACGCTTCACGTTTCCACTTACCAAGCTCAAGAATCGGGGCATATCGTGGCTGTCGAGCAAGTTCATTTGAGCGAGCGCAAATTCGTAAGGATAAATTTGCAACAGTTCTTCAGTGCGTTTGGCAAATTTTTCCGCGGTGAATTTTTCAGCTTCACCCAAACCCATCATGCCACTGGCAAGTTCGTAATCGATTTGTTTGCCACCAAAAAAGCCAAGCGCCGCAGAAGTAATTTGATAGTTCATTACGGCGTCAAACTGATCGCCTGCCATCCACCGTTGAGCTTCGCAGGGGATTTCGCCAACAATATAAGCATCGGGATTGGCGGTTTTGACCACATCTCGGAATTCGCGCCAGAAATCATCATCGTCGATTTCAAAGGGCACGTCCAATCGCCAGCCATCCGCGCCTTGTTCAATCCAGTAGCGCGCGACGTCAAGAATATATCGGCGCACCTGCGGATTATCGGTGTTGAGTTTGGGCAGGGCAGGCAATCCCCACCAACATTCGTAGTTGGGTTTGCCCTCAAAGGCGTTTAGCGGGTAACCCTTAATGTGGAACCAATCTACATAAGGGGAGTCTTTGCCAACTTCCATAATGTGGTTGAACTGAAAGAAACCGCGGCTGGCATGGTTAAAGACACCATCCAAGATAACCTTGATATCTCGTTTGTGGGCTTCTTCAATAAGCAATTTAAAGGCTTCGTTACCACCCAGCAGCGGGTCTACCTGGTAGTAGTCGTGCGTATGGTAGCGGTGGTTGGAAGCGGATTGAAAGATAGGGTTTAAGTAAATGGCGTTTATACCAAGATCCTGCAGGTAGTCGAGTTTTTCCACGACGCCCATCAAGTCGCCACCTTTAAAACCATGTACAGTGGGAACGCTGTCCCAGGTTTCAAAGTTGCCTGGTTTCTCAACTTTGGGACTCCAGGCAAAACGATCAGGGAAGATCTGATAAAAAACGGCATTTTTAACCCAATCGGGCGTTACATTTAAGTGTTTCGTCATTTTTACCTCTATATGTATTCAAAAAATTAGTTTACACATCAACTATATTACCACATTAAAAGTGTAAAGCTATAAAGTTATACAAAACTTTAATAAAGTCGGATATACTTAGCGGCGGGAATGGTTAGGTCCCGGTGGGCCTCCTGGTCTTCAAAATCAGTGTCGGGTTGATAAGATCCGTGGTGGGTTCGACTCCCATCCATTCCCGCCTTGTTTTTAAAGGATGTTGTTTTGACTAAATCACGACGATTTTTACTTTTAATATTGGTAATTCTTACCATTCTGGTTTCTTGTAAGCCACAGGCAGTGAATTTTCATCCTGCCACGGAAATAGCGCGAACGTCAACAGTTGTTCCTTCAAAAGTGGCGACTAAAACGCAGGTTCCCAAGCCAACCGCCACAGCTGTACCAACCGCGGAACCATTGCTTGAAAAACTGGGGAGCCAGTTGCATGGGATTGAACTCGTGGTTCAACACCCATGGTACGGCGAAGCTGAAGCGGGATTCAACGCGATGGTTGATGCATTTAATCAAGAAAATGATTATGAAATAAAAGTCAGCACGGTGGGTGGCTTCGGTTTGGAATACATGGCTGATTTGCTCAGTCATGAAGCTTTGAATGCTAACCTGGTCATCTCTCAGAGCTACGATATTTATTCCGCTCATGAAAACAATCGTTTTATAAATTTATCTGCTTTTATCAATGATACTGATCTGGGTATTTCTGATTTTTACGATAAAAGTTCGCCCTTTGATGACTTTAATCCTTTGCAAGGTAATGAACAATCGCGTAGTATCGCGATTGCCTATCAACCAGCCTTGCTTTATTACGATAAAAGCTGGGCGGAGGAGCTTGGTTTTGATGAAATTCCTCTCGATTTTGAGTCTTTTACGTCTCAAATGATGGCAGGTTTAGCTGCCAATCTGCGCGATGATAATCTAAACAACAATGGCACGGGAGGGCTGTTATTATCTAAATCAGTGCAGTCTGCCCTGGCATGGTATTTTGGTTTTGATGGTTCATTTAACCCCGGTGCGTCCCATCTACAATTCGATGAAGATCCTTTACTCAATAGCTACGAATGGCTGAAAACCGCTTTTGAGAAAGACGCGCATTGGGTTGGCATGGAAAGTGTGCCATACGAATACTTCGCGCGTCGCCTGGCTTTAGCGGCTGAGGGTGGATTGGACGATTTAGCCTATATGACAGCCGCGATGAACAGCAATGAGGATGATTGGATGACCATGCCCTATCCGAGCCTTGATGGGCGGGGTGTGATCGCGATAGAAAGTTTGGGAATCGGAATTTTAAACGCTGACGAACCAACGGAATTGGCTTCCTGGATTTTCACGCGGTATCTCTTGGAGGAAGCTCAACAAGCAGCCTTGGTTGAAGTGCATGGCTATTGGCCGGTAACTGGCGCGCCCACGAAGATTGCTCCTGATTACGCGGAAGCTCATCCCGCATGGGCGAGCTCGGCATTGACAGACGCTCACTATATTTTAGCGCCTGAGGCTGAAAACTGGGCGATTACGCGGCGAATCTTCCAGGATGCCTATTTACGCGTATATGGCTTGGACACGCAATATTTACCAAAAATTCTTGGTTTGCTCAAACAAACGCTTATTGATGTGCAAAGGAGTGCGGATGACTAATCTGCCGAAAGTTGAAATCTGGAGCGATGGCGCGTGTACAGGTAACCCTGGGCCAGGTGGCTGGGCGGCGATTTTGCGATCGGGAAGACATGAAAAGGTACTGACCGGTGGCGAGAAGGCGACGACCAACAATCGCATGGAGATTACTGCCGCGTTGGAAGGTTTGCGCGCGTTGAAAGAACCCTGTCAGGTGCTCATTTACACCGATTCAAAATATCTTTTGCAAGGCGCGACGGAGTGGATGCCCAACTGGAAAGCGCGCGGTTGGAAACGCAAAGGCGGCGCGCTTTTGAATGTGGACTTGTGGCAGGCACTGGACGCTGAACTGGCGAAACACGAGCTTAGCTGGATTTGGGTGCAGGGTCACGCTGGAAACCCAATGAACGAACGTGCCGATCGCTTGGCGGTCGGGGCGATACCAAAGTGATAAAAGAGAAAAGCATTTACGAGAAACGATTATTACCAAGCAAGCAGTTATAGATAATCCAAGCAATGAATGCAACAGGAGATGAAAAAATGACTAAACGAGCTCAAGATATCAAAGCAGTCATGTTGGATATGGATGGCACTTTTTATATGGGTGAGGTATTGCTACCAGGTGCTTTGGAGCTTTTGGCCTTTTTGAATGAACGGGATATGCCCTTTTCTTTTTTGACCAATAACAGTGGTAAAAGTTCTGCGGATTATGTCAAGAAACTGATTGGGTTGGGTGTGAAACCTGAAGACGCGCGGGTCTATACCTCGGGTGACGCGACAATTGATTATGTGCTACGCGAATATCCTGAAAAGAAAGTCTTTTTGATGGGTACGCAAAGCTTAAGAGAGAGCTTTTTGAGAGCGGGAATATGTTTGGTTGAAGAAGTCCCTGAATTGGTCGTGCTGGGTTATGACACCGAATTGACTTATCCGGTATTGACCCGATTTTGCGATTTTGTCCGCGCGGGACTGCCATATTTGGCGACACACCCAGATGTCAATTGTCCGGTTTTGGGTGGATACGCGCCGGATATCGGGGCAATGATGGCGATGATTGAGGCTTCCACCGGGCGAAAAGCTGATTTGATATTGGGCAAGCCTAACCCGGGCATTGTGGAAGGACTGGCATTCAAGTGGGGATTGCGAAATGAAGAGATTTTGATGGTTGGCGACCGGCTTTATACAGATATCATGATGGGCAAAACAGCCGGGGTAAAGACCGCGCTGGTCTTAACCGGGGAGGCATCACGTGAAGATTTACCAAGCGCGGAACATCAACCGGATTGGGTGCTTGAGGATTTGTTTGGGTTGATGAATGAGTTGAAAAATCTTGCTGAAAATTACTAATTCAATTTTCAAACAACATACTAAAACTAAAAACAGGCACAAAAAAGAGGCGACGATGGGAATCGAACCCATGATGAGAGTTTTGCAGACTCCTGCCTTATCACTTGTCCACGTCGCGGGAAAATTGCCCGTTGGACGTAGCTTTATTATGTTTTAATAGCAGTTCATTTTTACCTGAGACTCTTACCATGCGATGACAGCCGCAAGGATAAAAAGTCGTGGTTTGGGGCTGTCATTTGATAATCTCGGCTTCCTGTTCCCACTCAATTTGGGTGGTGATTTTTTCGTCCATAAGTTTTAGCAACAATTCAAGTGGTGTAATTGACATGATGGAAAAGACACCGTTTTTATCAGACGCAATAACTTTCACGATTAAACCATCTGGCAGGTAATCACGAGCACCTGCCTCTTTTAGCAGATCACCAAATCCTTTAGTGACAGAAAAGGCAATAAATGGCAATAAAACAGAACTGAAGCCATCACCAATATATTTGCAAACCATTTTCAGCTCTTCAGGCTCATCCCATGTAGTTTTACATTCTAAAGTTTCCGAGGCACGAGCGGATCTTTCCTCCATAAAATTAACAAATCTTTCCCGCCACTCGTCAGAAACAACCTCGCGAGGCGTTGCCGTCGGCTCTGGCGTATTCGTTGCAGTTGGTTCAGGCGTGTTGGTTGGAATGGGTGTATTTGTCGGCGTTGGTGTTGGTTCTGGCGGTGGTGTGCAAGCGGATAGAAGTAATGCAAGAATTATAGTGAGCAGGATGAGTTTTTTCATGGTAGTCCTTCTATGGTTTTGTAAAGTAGGCATCTTTGATTTTCGGCTGGCATACATTGACGCCCATCGTACTTTCGAAACAATGCACGCTATCACCGACACCATAGATTGTGATGTAGTCGTTTTCGTAGAGGCTGTCGAATCTATTTTTCATGAATACATAAAAGGCGTCATAAGTGCCGGTAACGTAGCATTGAAGCTGATAGTTACCCACAACGTTATATATGCGGCATTGCACCTTAATTTTCTGATCCTCGTATTTGTCTGGGTATGTTATGAAATCGCGCCTGTCTGGTGCCACGTATTGAGCAAAAAAGTCATTGGTAGCTTTCACGGCTGCAGCAGTTTCTTGCCAACTTGTGAAAGTGGCAGTAGGTGGTTGTGTCGGTGTGGGGCTATTAATCGGTGTGGGTGTATTGGTAGGTGTTCGGGTTAATGTAGGAGTTAATGTCCTTGTTGCAGTAACAACTTTCGTAATAACAACTTGGGTTAGGGTTGGCTCTTTGGTGTAGGTGGGATATGCTGTGTTAGTCGGGTATTGAGTACGGGTTGGAAGTGCGGTTAAGGTCTGATCGACATAAGGCTTGACTTGTTCTGGTTTAGGCGTGCAAGCAGTCATTAAGATAATTATAGATAGAATGATTATTAGCCGTCTCATCATCTCACCTCTTATTATTTGGTCAGTTAATAGCATATCATAATTGGGCGTATTTGTGAGAAAAACAGGGGCTCGTTGGAGAGAAACTTGGGAAAATCGTGTTAAAAATAAAAAGAGGCGACGATGGGAATCGAACCCATGATGAGAGTTTTGCAGACTCCTGCCTTACCACTTGGCCACGTCGCCTAATAAAAAGACTGATACCGTTACCGCTATCAGTCTGGTAAAGAGCGGGCGATGAGGCTCGAACTCACGACCTTCTCCTTGGCAAGGAGACGTTCTACCAATTGAACTACACCCGCGGTCAAATGTTTGTTGCGGTTCCGTACCGAACAGAATGGGATTTTAGCACATGAAACTGGGCTTGTCAAATTTTTTCGCACTTTTCGCACTTTTCGTGAGTTTAATGTAAAAGGATCTATACATTGGACTCGCTTCGGCAACATTGTATTTTTTAGCATGGCTGACTGAACTTTCAGGTAAAATCAATAAGATAACAAAACCAACTTTTCTTTCGGAGGAATAATGGAACAAACAATTAAAGACTTAAAAGAGGCTTTTGCCGGTGAAAGCCAGGCTTATCAAAAGTATATGGCATATGCCCAAAAGGCTGAACGCGATGGTTTTCCCGGAATCGCGAAGCTTTTCCAGGCTACCGCACAGGCTGAACGTATTCATGCCGCGGGTCACTTGCGCGCTTTGAGTATGATCAAAGACACGCTTGAGAATCTCGAAGATGCTATCGCCGGCGAGACCTATGAATACAAAGAAATGTATCCACCGATGCTGGAAAACGCTGAAAAAATCGACCATCGCGCCAAAGTGATGTTTGGCTACGCGGTTGAGGCTGAAGAAGTTCACGCTCAGCTCTATACCAAGGCGCTTGAAGCGGTGAAAGCCGGAAAAGATTTGGAAGAAACCGAATTCTACCTTTGCCCGGTTTGTGGTTATATTGAGTTTGGCAGCGCGCCTGAGAATTGCCCCATCTGCAACGCGGTTGGCTCAAAATTCGAACGATACGCTGTTGAGTAAAGCTTTTATTTTCTGAAAAACATTTAAAGCTGTGACGCGCGTCGGCCATCTTTGCGCTTGACGCGCGTTATGGTTATTTTGGTGGGGTGATTGTACGGTTTCGTATCAATTTGGGGATGGGCTTTAATGGTGTGGGAATAGCCAATAATATCCTGGGGTATGTCAATGATTTCCTCGATTTCCATATAACCCGTTTCGCACATTTTTTGGATTTGCGCGTAAAGTGTCTCGCCGGGCAGGTAAAGCGCGTTGTTAATCAGGATGAGGTGGCCTTCATCTGCCACGAGCGGGCGGACTTTGTTGACCAGTTTTTGCCAGTTGTTGAGCAAACTCACTTCGCCAGCCTGGGTTTTTGAATAGAGGGGTGGGTCGATGATAATGGCGTCAAAAAGGATGTTTTGGTTTTTGAAACGCGCCATTTGTTTGAAGAAATCGCCCGCGAGAATCTGATGTTCGTTAGTCGTGTTCTGGAGCGTAGCAGAGTTTTTGGCAATCTGAAGGTATTTGGCGTTTAAATCTGTTTGGATAACCCTTGACGCGCCACTTGCAAGAGCGGCGATGCCTAAAGCGCCAGTGTAGGCGAAGGTGTTCAAAAGCGTTTTATCTTTCATGTTATCGCTTAGCCATTGGCGGAGATTGCGTGTGTCGAGGTAAAAGCTGTCATCCTGGTTGAGTTGTAGATCGAGGCTGTAGTGGATGCCGTTTTCAAGGATTTCCTGGTCGGGTTCGCCTTCTATGATTTGTCCAATGCGCTGGCTTTCTTCCTTCGCGTGACGGGTTTTAAGTAAAATAGCGTTTATATCAGGGATGTTCTTTTTGTAAAAATCAACGGCGGGTTGAATCAGGTCTTCAAGCCTTTGTGGCTGGCGCGCGAAGTTCTTTATAAGCAAGGTTCGCGCAAAACGATCCACTATCAAGCCGGGGACACCTTCATAAAAGCCATTAAAAAGACGATCAGCTTGGGTGTTTTTCAAGGATGCATCATTCAGGCGAGCATTGAGACAAGTTTCAAAAAGCGAAAGGCTATCCGCGATATTTTGCGTTGGTGATTGGTTTTGATAGAATGACGCCATAACCATAAGATAATTTCCTTATGGCATAATCTTATCATTGGAGAGCGATATGTTAGCTTTTTTTGAAAAATTTAGTCCAGTCGTGCAAGCCTTGTTTGGCACGCTGTTTACCTGGGGCATGACCGCGCTGGGTGCGGCTGGTGTATTCCTACAGAAAGAAATTAACCAGAAACTCCTGGATGGCATGCTCGGTTTCGCTTCGGGCGTGATGATTGCCGCCAGTTATTTTTCACTGCTCGCGCCAGCAGTGGAAATGTCGGCTAATTTGAGCGTGCCGCAATGGTTCCCCGCGGTGGCTGGCTTTTTATTGGGTGGTGTTTTTCTGTGGGTTGTGGATAAAATTCTGCCCCATTTGCATCCTGGCGATAAAAAGCCTGAAGGCATGAAGAGTAGCTGGCAACGGAGCGTTTTACTGGTTGTGGCAATTACGCTGCACAACATCCCTGAAGGCCTGGCGGTTGGCGTGGCATTTGGTGCCGCTGCAGCAGGCATTGAAGGCGCTTCGTTGGCTGGCGCGATAGCTTTGGCTTTGGGTATCGGTATTCAAAACTTCCCGGAAGGTATGGCGGTTTCAATGCCCTTGCGCAAAGAAAAACTGAGCCGTGGCAAAGCTTTTTTCCTGGGTCAACTTAGCGGGATTGTTGAACCGATCTCCGCGATGATTGGCGCTGCTCTGGTGCTTTCAATGCGGAGTTTATTACCTTACGCGCTGGCTTTCGCGGCGGGCGCGATGATTTATGTCGTGGCAGAAGAACTCATTCCTGAAGCTAAACGTGAATCAAACCGACACAGCGATATCCCAACGATTGGGGTTATGCTTGGTTTCGCGGTAATGATGCTATTGGACTTAGCGCTTGGATAAAGCAAAAGGGTTTTAGGGTTTTTGCCAGATTTGGTAGAGTCCTAAATTGCCTTCTTTACCGTCACTGTAGAATGTTTCTTTTAGTATTAAGCCTGTGGCTTCGCCCAGGCTTTTTAGTTTATCTGGCGTGAATTGGTGCACATAGCGCAAATTATGAATTTCAGATTGCTCATCCGCGCGCCAGTCAAGCAACAAATCACCATCGGAAAGCTCGTTTGGGTCAATATCAAGCGTGTTCCAGTTTAGAACACGCTTTGCCAGGCGGGGGCTGTTGAGCGGTTGCCAGCAACTCAGGATGAAGGTGCCTTCTGGTTTTAATAAATTGCTAACTTGGTCGAAGAATGCTTGTTGTAAGCTGAGTCCGGGGATGTGATGCAGGGTGGCATAGGAAACGATTATGTCAAATTGGCGCTGCTCTGATGCTATCTGCCAGGGTGTTTTAGATAAATCAACAACTTGAAATTGATAGTTGGTTTTATGATTGATGCTTTGTTCTCTTGTGGTGATGGCATCATCAATCAAGCCCTGGCTGTTATCCACGCCAAAATAACTGCCCATAAAATTAGCTTTGTCAAGGGAAAGGGCTAAATTGCCGTTTCCGCAACCAAGGTCCAAGATTGCTTTGGCCTTTAACATTTGGGGCAAAAGTCCACGCACACCGGGTTGAATGGTGTAGCGGGTTGAGGAAAAACTTTTCGCGTTATCCTCATAAAAGGTGGTATTCAAAGCAAGGAGCTTTTGACTCGTTGCCGCACTCATTTTGGGCATGACATGATTGTACATCACCTGCCTAAGTCGCGCATATAGAAATTCAATGGATAAACGGTTACAATGTGACCATGTTAGACGAACAAGAACGCAAAGCATGGCGAAAGAAGAGAAACTACACCGAAGACGAACTGGCTTTGGCGCGAAAAGTGCTTGAAGCTGTGCGCGATGGGCATGAAGTGCGTGACGCGCAGCGGTTGTACCCTTTGCCTGGCGGTGCGGGTTTTATTGCCAAACATGCCCTGGTGGCGGCTTACAGGCGTTTGGTTGAGCGGGAAGTATGGGAAGAAGACCCCGTTCTATTGGCGAAAATTCGCATGAAGCCAATCCGTACGCTATCGGGGGTTACAACGCTAACAGTGCTCACCAAACCGCATCCCTGTCCGGGGGAATGTGTTTTTTGCCCGACGATTGAGGGAATGCCACAAAGTTATTTACCGGATGAACCCGGTGCCAGGCGTGGCGTTGAAAACGAGTTTGATCCCTACAGGCAGGTTGCCTCGCGCCTGAAAGCTTTGCATGATGTTGGGCATCCGACTGAAAAGATCGAATTGCTCATTTTAGGTGGTAGCTGGTCAGCGTACCCAAAGAACTATCGCGAGTGGTTTTTAAGGCGTTGTTTTGAAGCCTTGAACGGAGAAAATCCACTGGATGACAAGGGTGATGTCTCGCTTTACGAGGTGCAAGCGCGCAACGTGAACGCTGAGAAAAGGAACGTTGGTTTGGTGATTGAAACCCGTCCTGATCTCATTAATGCTGAGGAATTGAAGCTTTTGCGTAAGCAGGGTGTGACAAAAATTCAAATCGGCATTCAGAGCATGAATGATACGATATTGGAGAAAAACAGACGTGGGCATGACAGCGCGATAACCTTAAAAGCGACGGCTTTATTACGCGAAGCCGGCTTTAAGATTACCGCGCACTGGATGCCAAACTTGTTAGGGTCTACACCAGAACTCGATAAAGAAGATTTCAAACGTCTATGGGAAGAAAATGGGGTTAATCCTGATGAGCTAAAAATCTATCCCTGCCAGCTCTTGAGCAGCGCGCCACTTTATGGGATTTGGCAAGAGGGTGACTATGAGCCATATGATGAGAACACATTGCTTAATCTTCTGGCGGATATTAAGACGACGGTTCCGAGATATTGTCGTATTAACCGTGTGATACGGGATATTCCAAGCACGAATGTGATTGAAGGTTCGCGCAATACCAGTTTGCGCCAGGATGTCGCGGTTGAAATGACGAGGCGTGGCACGAAATGTGAATGTGTGAGATGCCGCGAAATCCGCGAGCAAAGGATGGATCCGGGTGAGCTAATCTATGATGACTTCAGCTATCAGGCAGCAGGGGCGGAAGAACATTTCTTGTCGTACAACACGTCTGATGATAAATTAGCAGGCTTTTTAAGGCTCTCCTTGCCAAATGAAGACAATGCTCTGGACATTGAAGATTTAAAAAACGCGGCGATTATTCGGGAAGTGCATGTTTATGGACAATCTTTGGAAGTAGGAACAGAACAAGAGGGCATGGCGCAACACGCCGGCATTGGAAAAGCGCTTATCGCGCATGCGGAACATATCGCCAAAGACCATGGCTATGCCAAAATCGCGGTTATTGCAGCGGTAGGCACCCGGGCTTATTATGCAAATCGTGGGTTTGAACTGGGTGACTTGTATATGGTGAAGCCAGTCTAAGAATCATTTTCATTAATGTAAAGCTAAATAAGAAAGCCCTCTCATACGAGAAGGCTTTTCGATTTAACGAACAGAGTTAACTAATCACTATCCTTTGCTGGGCATGAAAGGCATCAAACGCTTGGCAAATTCCGAGGCACTGACGGTTTGCAGCCAAACCCGACCGGGGCCTTCGACGACGCTCAGGAAGAGACCTTCGCCACCGAAGAGGACATTTTTGAAGCCTTTTACAGTCTCAATGTCGTACTTAACTGTCGCTTCAAAGAAAGCGATGTTGCCTGTATCTACTTTGAGGCGTTCGCCGGGTTGCAGGTAGCGTTCAACGATGTGACCATCGAGTTCAAGGAAAGCGAGTCCATGACCGTGCAAACGCTGCAGGATAAAGCCTTCGCCACCGAAGAACCCTGCGCCAGCACGGGTAATGTGTGTGCTTAATTCCACACCAGGCGTAGCGCACAAGAAAGCACTCTTTTGGGCGATGTATTGCATATTGCCATCAAGTTGAATAGCCTTAATTTCGCCAGGGAATGAGGAAGCCAGGGTCATCTCAGCGTTGGGTGCCAGGGCGGTGTAAGTAACCATAAACAGCGATTCGCCGGTAAACATACGTCCGAGGCTTTTTCCCAATCCACCACGCATGTTTGTTTCTATGCTGAAGTTGTCGGTCATCCAGGTCATGCCACCGGATTGCGTGTAGATGCTTTCGCCCTGATCGAATTGGATGGTAACAGCGGGGAGGTTGTCTCCTAATATTCTGTATCTCATTATGCTCCTTTAAATTTATCTTTTAATCTTTATCAATTTAACACTCTAACACAAAAATGTTATCAGTTTATTCGCCTTTTGTTAACACCTGGGTATCATCTTGCGTGTTTGGCTGTAAATAGCTGGTCGCGTTACGTTGTTCCATGCGTGTAATCATGCCAACGCGACGTTCATGTCTGCCGCCTTCATAGACAGCATTGAGCCAGCCTTCGGCGATAAGCATTGCTAGCCCACTGCCCACAACGCGGGCACCCATGCAAAGGACATTGCTGTTGTTATGACGACGGGAGAGGATTGCGGAGAATGGCTCGCTACACACAACGGCTCGAATACCATGGAACTTGTTGGCAGCAATGGACATACCAACACCAGTACCGCAAATGAGAATACCAAGGTCAAAACCATGGGATTGGATAGCCTTGGCAACAAGTTCCGCGTAGCGGGGGTAGTCGGTGCTTTCTTCGTTATGTGTACCAAAATCTTCATATTCTAATAAACGGCTGTCAAGATAGTTTTTTATCTGTTCTTTGAGCAAATAACCTGCGTGATCTGATGCAAGGGCAATTTTCATTTTAAACCTCTCTTTTAGCGTCAATTATACCTTTTGTGACAAGTTGCGCAAAATAAATGACAATCATCAATTGAAGCTCTTTCGTCCTTTGGCTATATTTTAGGATGAAAGAAAGCATTGAGAAGGTGATTAAATGATACTTGTTACTGGCGGAGCCGGACATATCGGAAATGTTTTAGTGCGCGATTTAGTGTCTAAAGGTGAAAACGTGCGCGTTTTGGCTTTGTCTGGCGAAAACGTGGATTCGCTCGATGGACTTAATGTCGAAATTGTGCGTGGAAATATTTTGGATGTGGAACAACTCCGTGAAGCTATGACTGGCGCGAGGCTGGTTTTTCATTTGGCATCTTTTGTCGCTCTTACAGCAGATAAATATGCGCTGATGCACAAAGTGAATGTTGAAGGGACTGCCAATGTCATTTCGCTGTGTAATGAGTTAGGTGTTGAGCGTTTGGTGTATACCAGCTCGATTCATGCCTTTGAGCGTGTGCCTGAAGGCGTTGTGGTTAATGAAACGCTGCAGTTTGACACACAAAACCCGGATGGTCTTTATGACCGTACCAAAGCCGAAGCCACTCTGCTCGTGCTTGACGCGGTGAAAGAAGGCTTGGACGCGGTAGTTGTTTGCCCAACTGGTGTGGTTGGACCTTATGATTACAAGCTGTCTGAACTGGGTGAAATGATTATTACCTGGATGAAAAAACGCGCATCTGTCTCAACCGACGGTGCTTATGATTTTGTGGATGTGCGGGATGTTTCGGTTGGGCATATCCTGGCGGCTGAAAAAGGCGTTTCAGGTGAGGTGTATATCCTGGGCGGGGAACGTTTGACGATTAAGGCGATGCGATCAATGGTGCAAGCGGCTTCCTCGGTAAAAACAATGTCGATAAATATTCCTGCAAAGCTGGCGTTGTTTGTAGCGCCGATAGCTGAATTTTTCTACAAAATTTGCAAAACCCGTCCTAAGTTTACAACTTATAGCATCAAAACCTTGCTAAGTAACTCTCATATTAGCTATAAGAAGGCTATCCAGGAACTGGGGTATCAGCCACGCAAGCTGAAAGAGACCATCAAAGATACGGTTGAATGGCTGAAGATGAATCAAAGTAAGCTACAACACGGTTTGCGGATGACTTCAGTGAAACGGACAGCATAAGCTTTTTGTTTTCAATAAAATTTATAAACATACCCTCCGGATTTGAAAGGGTATGTTTTTTGGTTTCATAGAAATCAACAGATGATGAAGTAATTAGGAATCAATCACTGTTTTATTTTTGACACCTCTCGCAAAAATGAGTCCCACGTTGCCCAATGACGGTGCGTTGGATGGGCTTGCCGCAGTGCGGGCAGGGATTGCCCGTTTGTTGATAGACCTGAAAGTAGTTTTGAAATCCCCCGCCTTTGTATGCCCAGTCGATGCTAGCACCGTTATGCTCAATGCCAAGCCGTAAAACTTTGCGAATGGCGCGCAGTAAACGATTTGAATCGTCAAAGGACAAAGTGTTTGAAAGACGTTTGGGGTGCAAGCCAGCTACAAAAAGGGCTTCGTCGGTATAGATATTGCCCAAGCCGGCAATAAAACTCTGGTCAAGCAAAAGGGGTTTCAGCTGGCGTTTATAGTCGCTGAGTCGATTGGCAAAGACCCGGGCAGTGAGTTTGGGGTCAAAGGGTTCGGGGCCGAGTTTTCCTAAAACATTTTTTGGATCGGGGGTCAGCCAGACTCTGCCAAATTTGCGCGTGTCGTTAAATGCCAAATGCCAGCTATTGCCAAAATGGAAATAGACATGGTCATGAGGCACAAGTGGAACATCCAGTGGCAAAGCGATATCAGCATGGCGCATCATCAAATCGCCACTCATACGCAGATGAATAAGCAAAAAGGCGTGGTCAAGTTCCATAATAAGAAACTTGCCGCGCCTTGAAACGTTTAGAACCGTTTGATTTTTTACCGCCGACTGAAAACTGCTTATATCAGGTTCCGCAATCGTTTTTGCCCAGAAAACAGAACTTGAGACGATCTTTTGACCAATTACCGAGGGCGTTTGCTCATCACCTTTGGCTAAATGTCGCGCGATAGTCTCAACTTCAGGCAGTTCAGGCATTATTCGTTAAACATCACGCCAACAGAGGTGCTTTGGTTGGTGCGTTTGATGACTTCACCAAGTAGGGGACCAATACTCAAAACAGTCAGGCGGTCACCTAATGTCGCTTTCTGGCTTTCGTTAAGCGGAATAGTGTTGGTGGTGATGAAGCGCTTTACAGGCAGGGCAGCCAGACGTTTAACGGCGTTGGAAGACAGCACCGGATGAATGAAAGCAACATAAACATCACGCGCCCCATTGAGTTTGGCTGTTTCAACCGCTTCGCAAATAGAGCCGCCTGTGTCAACTTCGTCGTCAATGAGGATGACATCACGGTGTTTTACATCACCGATCAGGTTAAGCGCCTCGGTGTGGTCTTGATTGTCGATGCGACGTTTTTCGATGAAAGAGAGCGGAATATTCAAGCCCATCGCGTAACGACGACCGTGCTTGGCAAAGCCCAGGTCCGCGGTGAGGATGACAGGATTGGTGAGCTCAGGTAGTCGTTCAGCGAGATAAGGTTTGATGATGTGATAAGCCGAAAGGACGTCACCGGGGATGGAGAAAAAGCCTTGAATTTGCCCGGCATGCAGGTCCATGGTGATGTAGCGATCCGCGCCAGCAACTTCCATCATTTCGCAAATCAATTTTGCAGTAATGGGCACACGCGGCTGGTCTTTGCGGTCAGAACGGCCATAGCACATATAAGGAAAGACAAGTGTAATGCGTCCCGCGGAGTCGAGTTTTAGCGTTTGTGCCATGATGAGCATTTCCATCAGGTTGCGATGCACTGGCATGGATGTGGTCTGAATGATGTAACAGTCCTGGCCACGTACGGAGGCATGGAGCTTTACGAATAAGTTTTCGTTGGTGAATTCAATTACATCGCGCCCGCAGAGTTTAAGCCCGAGATAATCAGCGACTTCCTGTGCAAGATCCATCGAGGCTGTTCCCGCAAAAAGACGAATGTTACCGTAGCGCATACCTAAATCTGACTGTTGAGGTGTCATTGTTCTATCCTTCCTTTTGTTTATTTGCGAACCATTCTTCCTGCAAGATGCTCATGAGAATGATGTCATTGTAAAAACCATGTCGAAATTCAGCTTTTCGAAGGCGTCCTTCTTCAATGTAACCGGCTTTAAGGTAACTCTTGCGAGCGCGGTGATTATTTTCAAGAACGCGTAACCAAATGCGGTGGAAATTGAGGTCTTCAAAACCAAATTTAAGCAGCAAACGCATGGCTTCTGTGCCGTAGCCCTGGCTCCAGTAATCCTTTTCGCCAAGAAAGATACCCACTTCCGCACTGCGATGAATATCGGTAATGTGCATAAAAGCACAATTACCGATAGGGAGCCATTCAGGTTTGCCAGTATTGCCTTGTGTAAGGCTTAATTCAATAACGAGTGGGTGTTCCGCCATAGGAAGCTTGAGAATTGACTCGAACCAGGCAGTTTCTACTTCAAGGCTATAGGGGAAGATATTGCTTAAATACTCCACAACTTCTGGGTCGTTAATCCAGCGTTGAAAAATCGGTATATCCGTTCGTTCAGTTGCTCTTAATCGAATGTTTTCACCATATAAAATGGGCATCATTTTCTCCAACAATTTATTATGGTTCAAGGCGGTTAGGCCCGCGGAAGAGATAGACTGCGTCGCGAATGCTGGGCAGGTTGAGCATGACCATCAAGAGACGGTTGAGTCCCAAGCCAAGGCCACCGTGGGGTGGGCAGCCATAACGGAAGTAGTCAAAATAACCTTGCAGAAGTTCGGTACCAAGACCTTTTTCGATGGCTTGCGCTCTAAGAACTTCGTAACGGTGTTCACGTTGGGCGCCGGTAGTGAGTTCAAGGCCTTTGCCGATGAGGTCAAAGCTCATGGTCAAATGGGGTTGGTCAGCATGGCGCATGTGATAAAAGGCGCGCACGGAGGCAGGCCAGTCTTTAACAAAAACGAAATCGTTGCCGTATTTTTCTTTGACATATTCACCCAAAGCGCGTTCGGCGCCGGGGTCGAGATCACCCTTTTTCTCGGGTGGAAGCTTGTAATTCATGTCTTTAAGGATGGCATAGGCTTCAGACATCGTAAGGCGCGGGAATGGCGTTTGGGGAACTTCGATTTCAACATCGAAGGTTTCTTTAATTTGATCGCCGTGTTTTTCTTTGACAACTTTATAGGTGTGTGCCAGCCAGTTTTCACAAAAAGCCATGACGTCTTCATGACTGTCGATCCATGAGATTTCAAAGTCAATGCCGGTGAATTCGGTCATGTGGCGGGAAGTAAAGGAGGGATCCGCGCGGAAAACGGGACCAATCTCAAAGACTTTTTCAAAACCAGCGGACTGTGCCATCTGTTTGAAGAACTGCGGTGATTGCGCCAGGAAAGCATCACGTTCGAAGTAATCGATGTGGAAGACTTCCGCGCCACCTTCGCTGGGGGTTCCCATGATTTTTGGCGAGTGCATCTCGATGAAACCATGCTCCACAAAGTATTCGCGCATGGCGTGTTCAAGTGTGGTTTGGATTTCAAAAATCAGACGGTTGCGTTCGCGGCGCAGGTCAAGATAACGCCAATCCTGGCGATAATCCATGTCGGGCAGAGTTTCAGCAAAAGGCTCAAAGGGCAGGGGCAACTCAGCGTTATTCTCGACGGTGAGGGTTTCGAGCTGAATTTCGATACCGCCCAATTTGACAATTTCGTTTTCAACGACTTTGCCAGTCAGGGTGAGCGCGGATTCCGTGCCAATGCCTGAAATCAATTCAGCCAGTTCGGGATTGCCTTTTTTCCAGTGAGCAACCTGAGCTAAACCCGTGTTATCGCGCAAAATGAGAAATTGCATACTTTTTTGATCACGTAAAGTCTGTAACCAGCCTTTGAGCTGGACTGTTTCTCCAATTTTTGAAGGTAGATCTTTGATTAGGGTGCGTTTCATTATTTTACAACTCCGAAATTATTGTTTAGTATTCTTATTATACGACAGCAATTGCTGTATAGCTTGATGTGGATGTAAATTTCTTTCGAGAACCTGGTTGATGATGTTTTCCAGTTCTTTTTCGGGCATTGCCTGACGCCATTGCTTGTAAAGTGTGCTGATCATTAGTTTGCGCAAGGTTTCGGTGATGGCAGCCTCGGCTTTTTCTGTCCATAAACCGGTTTCTTTAAGATGTTTGCCGTGTTTAAAGATTTCTTCAGCAAGTTTGTCAACACCAGTACCATCGAAAGCGATGGTCTTTAATACTGGCGGAATCCAGCCGGAGGGTTCGGGCTCATCTTGTTTTTGGGGCATGGTTGCTGAAAGGCGATGCTTGCCACCAGCGTAGCGCAAGCCGCGATAACCCATAGCGATCATATTTTGCAGATGTTTAACACTTTGGTCCGCGCCCAGTTGGTCGGATTTGTTGACAACCAGGATATCAGCGATTTCGAGGATGCCAGCTTTGATACTTTGGATATCATCACCCATGCCGGGCACGTCGACCACGATGGTGGTATGGGCCAGGTTGACAATATCTACTTCGCTTTGACCCGCGCCCACTGTTTCGATGATGATGTATTCGTAGCCAGCCGCGTCAAAAGCCTGACTCATCATTTCGGTTTGGGCGGCAAGTCCGCCCAATGCGCCACGGGATGCCATTGAACGAATAAAGATGCCTTTATCGCCTTGCAAGTCTTGCATCCGCACGCGGTCGCCTAAAATGGCGCCACCAGTAAAAGGGCTGGTGGGGTCAACCGCGATGATGGCGACTTTGGGATGGCTTTCAAGCGCGCGAAGCTGGCGCGCCAGGGCGTTGACCAGCGTGCTTTTGCCAGAACCAGGCGGTCCGGTGATGCCTATTTTATGCGCCTGCCCGGTGTATGGGAACAGCGCTTCTAAAGCCTGGTCACCCTTGGCTGTACCGGCTTCAATTTGACTTAAAACGCGAGAAAGGGCAAGTCTGTTGCCCTTTCTGAGTTCGCTTATTTGCTCAGCGGGCATGTTTATGCCTCGGCTGAAACGGCTTCGCGGATATCTTTGCAGACTTCGCGGGTGTCGGTGCCAGGGCCATAGACTTTGTGTACGCCTTGCTTCAAAAGACCGTCGATATCGTCTTCGGGAATAATGCCTCCCAAAAAGACAACAATATTGTCCTGTCCATTCGCTTTAAGTTCCTGTATGATTTGGGGAACCAGGGCGTTATGCGCGCCACTAAGGATAGAAAGACCAACGACGTCAACGTCTTCCTGCAGAGCGGCTTCGGCGATCATTTCTGGCGTTTGGCGCAAACCGGTGTAGATGACTTCCATACCGTCATCTCTAAGCGCGCGGGCGACAACTTTCGCGCCACGGTCGTGGCCATCGAGGCCGGGTTTGGCAACTAATACACGAATTTTTTTCTCAGGCATCAGCATCCTCCAAATGTGATGCTTTCATTATAATGCAATTAACGCGCTTAGGCATCCAATAAATAATTATCAGTTCCTAAAATTGTGACAATTTCGCCATAGTAAACCCGGTGATAGTCTTTTTGTGGGTAGTTTTTCTCAATGTCCGGGTCAAGGAAACGACTTGGGTCAAAATCAGCAGTATAGATCTTGCGACATTCGATACTGAGTTCAGCTTGGGCGAAGCTTGGTGAGCTGACTTTTTGGGCTTTGATGGCACTTAACTGTGTTTTGGATAGCTTGTCTTCGTCCCTGCCTGAATGGCTGCCTAAGTAAGCCAGGTCTTTTTTGAAGGTTTCCGGGAAGACGCAAAGCGTGAAATCTGGGTATTTTTCCATGAACTGGTAAGTATACCGGGTAGGGCGCACAACAACCGCGACATAGGGCTTATTCCACATCATACCAAGGCTGCCCCAGCCAATCGTCATGCAGTTGAAATCGTTCGTGGCAAAATCGCCAGCTGTAAGCAGTAACCATTGACGGTCGAAGAGAAAGTGGGGTTTTGTTAAAAAATCTTTGGGATCAATTTGGATAAGCTCGCTCATGATATCTCCGTTTCTTCTTTCACGTTTTTGTTCTGGATTAAGTATAACCAATCGTGTATACCGTGTATAATTTTGGCTATGCAAAACAAAGAAAAAAGCAAATTGAGCCAGATCATTCGTTGGGTAGGCACGATTATTTCCCTGGCTATTATGGTTTGGCTTCTATCGAGAGTGGGATGGAAAGAAGCCTGGGAGACGATCAGCCAGTTAGCCTGGTGGCGATTGGTTTTGGTGATGGTGCTGGTTTTCGTTTCGCGTTTCGCGACTTACTTCAGGTGGAAGACCCTGCTTTCGGTTCAGAAAGAAAAAACCTCAGCAAAAGAAATCTTGAAGCTTACTTTTGCAGGGCTGTTCGCGTCTAATTTTATGCCGACAACGATCGGTGGGGATGTCTTTCGTTTGGCTGGCGCGGTGAGGCTGGGTATAGACAGCGCGTTGGCGACTGCCTCGCTTATCGCTGACCGAATTGTGGGCATGACTGGCATGACCCTCATTTTGCCTTTGGCAATACCGGGATTTGTGCAATTGATTAAAGAACGGCGTGCTGTACCCGAAATACTAAAATATAGTCCTTTCTTATCGGGTGTGGTTTTGCCGGAAGGTGAAGAACCTGCGGGTAAAGAGAGCTTTTTTAAGCGGGTGTTATTCCGTATAAAGAACGGTTTCAAAAAAATAGGCGAAAGTTTCCGTTACTGGATCAAGAACCCTAAAATCCTCATTATCGCGCTTGGGTATACACTGATACACCAATTAGCAATCTACCTCATCATCACGATCCTTATTAATGGCATGGGCGAAAGTTTGCCTTTTTATCAGGTCGCGGGTATCTGGAGCTTAACCTATTTCATCACCTTGTTGCCTGTTTCGGTGAATGGATTGGGTTTGGCGGAGGTAACGATTACGAACCTCTATACAACCCTGGGCGGTATCAGCACAGCGACAAGCATCGCGCTGGCGGTGATTTTACGTTTAGTTTGGATGATTGGCAGCCTGCCAGGCGCTTTTTTCGTGGGGGATGTTTTAGCAGGCAAAGAGAAAAACTCGATAGGTGTTGATGATGGATTATCAGAAAAATAGACCTTTTATCAAACAATGGTTGCTTTTATTGGGCGCGACAATCGCTTGGTATCTCTATCAGAGCATATCTAATAGAAATATTTGGTTTTACGCGATGGGCGCGGTTGGCGCGGTGGTATTGCTTATTTTTCTGGTTGTTTGTTTTGTAAAGCCCAAAAAAGCATTGATGATTCAGGTTAAGGCTTCTTCAGGACTTATTCTTGCTATAACGCTGGCTTTCGCGGTCATCATCTCGGTTTGTTTTTTCACTTTACACTACGGTTTTCTTGGCTATAGCGCCTTTCGCATGATGATGGCAGTCGGCGTTTCTGGACTGGGCGCGTTGCTCTTGAATGCCAGTGGCAGCAAACGCGATATATACTTTGACTTCGCGATTATCTTATTAGCTTTTGGAGTTTTGTACCGGTTCTTTGCTTTTCTCAACGAAATCCAAACCAGCCCATTCTCGCTTGGCTGGTCGGAGGGCAGTCGCTATTACAACGCATCACTGTTCGCTTCGCGCCAAATATACGGTGAAAAATTGCCCTGGCCGGTTTTGCACCCGAGCCGTTATTTAATGCAAGCTGTCCCATTCTGGCTTGGTATCCGTTCAATCGTAGCGCATCGGATATGGCAGGTTTTACTTTGGCTGGGTATGACGCTTTGGACGGCTGGTGTTTTGGCTAAACGGGTTAAAGAGGGTTTGAAATTACCCACGGTTTGGGTAACGCTGTTTTTTATTCTCTTCTTTTTCCAGGGCGCGGTTTATTACCATATGATGGTCTGCGTGCTTTTGGTGCTTTACGGTTATCACAAGGACAAACCCTGGCGCACGTTGATTTTTGTTTTGATAGCATCAGCCTGGGCGGGGATTAGCAGGGTGAATTGGATGCCCTTGCCAGCTCTGTTGGCTGTGTTGATGTATTTAATTGAAAAACCTTTTGACCCAAAACATTGGATAAAATATTTGCAATTCCCTGTTTTGTGGGCTGTATTAGGGCTGGCAGCTTCATGGCTAAGTAAAAAAGCCTATATCCATTGGAGTGGAGAGCCCGCTTATATCTTCGATTCTGCTTTTACTTCCGCTTTATTATGGGAAAGGTTACTGCCCAATAAAACGTTTTTTATCGGCATTTTACCTGGGATTTTCTTGCTTTGTTTGCCTTTGTCAGTCATGGTTTTTATTAAATCGCGCGGTCAGTGGCGTAAAGTTCATTGGCTACGCTGGCTGGGCATGGTGGGGATCCTGTTCGCGTTTTTTGTCGGCGGCATAGTTGTGAGCGTGAAAATTGGTGGTGGTGGCGACCTTCACAATTTGGACGCCTTCATTTTCTTGTTTGCTGTTTTCAGCAGCTATATCTTAGCAGGACATTTGAGCTTTGAAACTGAGCCAAAGTCAAATATATCGGAAACAAAAGCGCATCAAGCACAAACACCGCTTTGGCAAGCTAAACCTTTTTGGTTAGCTGTGGCGGTAATCGTGCCGGTATTCTTCGCTTTCATGCGGGCTGGGAAATGGTCTTTTACGGTTAACGAAAGTGATTTAGCTGAATTAGAAGCATTAAAAAAGGCTTTGCAATCCGAGGAAATTGGGAATGGTCCCGTTTTGTTCATCTCTGAGCGTCAGTTAGTCACTTTTGGCGAATTGGATCATATCGCGATGGTATACCCTTATGAAAAAGTCTTTTTAATGGAAATGGCAATGAGCGAAAACCAGACTTATTTGCAAGCCTTTTATGAGCAACTTGAGAACCACGACTTTGTTGCCATTGTCACTGACCCGGTTTCAACCGCGATACAAGACCGCTCCAGACCATTTAACGAGGAAAACAATGCCTGGGTCAGGCATGTTGTCATCCCCATGTTAGAGCATTACGAACCAGCCCAATCCTTCAAAGGTGGGGAGATAAATTTACTGTTACCAAAACCCTAAATTAAGCGATAATGCGTATCCTTGGGCTTTGCTCAGGTTCAATAACCTGTTTGATGGTGTAGGTTTTCTTATCCTGAGACTCATAATAAGTGCGCATGACAATTTCCGCGATGAGTCCTAATAATATCGCGAGGAAGCCCAAAATAAACATCATGATGCTAATTTGGAACCAGGGAGAGCCAAGCACAGGGATTTCTGAGACAATGCGTCTCACCGCCAGCCAGATGAACAATCCCAGGCTGATCAACATCAATGACATACCAACGCCACCAAAGAGGTAAATGGGCTTTTTAGAAAAAGCCATCAGGAATTTAACTGTAATGAGGTCTAAAACGACTTTGAAAGTGCGTTCAAGTCCATAATTGGCCTTGCCGTGTTTGCGGGGGTGGTGTCGCACGACAACTTCGGTGATCTTTCCGCCAGCTTCGTAGGCGTAAACCGGAATAAAGCGGTGCATCTCGCCATAAAGTTTCACGTTATCGATAATTTCACGCCGATAGGCTTTGAGCGTGCAACCATAATCATGCAATTTTACACCAGTAGATCTTGAAATCAGCCCGTTGGCGATGTGGGAGGGCAGGTTACGGGTGAGCTTGTTGTCCTGGCGATCTTTGCGCCAGCCACTCACGACATCATAGCCCTCGTCGAGTTTTTCTAACAAGATGGGAATATCAGCCGGGTCATTTTGCAAATCAGCGTCCATCAGGATGACAACATCGCCCTTGGAGTGGTCGATTCCGGCACTAATCGCCGCGGTTTGGCCATGGTTGCGGCGAAATTCGACGACCCGCACTTTGTCTGGGTTGGTGGAATGCAATGCTTTTAGAACCTCCAGGCTTTTATCGCGGCTGCCATCGTCCACAAAGGTGACATCCCAGGGGTGTCCCAAAGGTGATAAAGCCGCTTCAAGGCGCTCGTAAAGTTCGGGAAGGTTTTTTTCTTCGTTATAGACCGGAATGACGATAGATAAATTCATATAGGCTCCAATGTTATGCTAATGGGCTTATTATACCTATCAAATCCGGGATTGGTAGTGAGTTTCGGGTATAATTTTGGAAATGAGTAAAAAGAGTGAAGATAGTATCCTGAGTGGCAAGGCTACTTTGGATGATCCCATAGATAGCGCGTTAAGACCCAGCACCCTGGATGATTTGATTGGACAGGATGCGGTCAAAGACAATTTGCGCATTCAAATTCAAGCCGCGAAACAACGGCAGGAAGCTTTGGATCACGTCTTGTTTTATGGCCCGCCTGGACTCGGAAAAACAACCCTCTCGCATATCCTGGCAGCTGAGATGGGCGTAAATATCAAAATCACTTCAGGCCCAGCCATTGAACGTGCCGGCGATTTGGCTGCCATTTTGACCAACTTGCGGGCTGGAGATATCCTGTTTATTGATGAAGTGCATCGTTTGGGGCGTCAGGTTGAAGAAATCCTTTATCCAGCGATGGAAGATTACGCGCTGGATATCGTGATTGGCAAAGGCCCAGCTGCCAAGTCGGTGCGCCTGAAGCTGCCCCGTTTTACAGTCGTGGGCGCGACGACCCGATTGGCTTTGCTAACAGCACCTCTGCGAGCGCGGTTTGGCGCGGTGTATCGCCTTGACTATTATGATGAAAAAGCATTGGGCGATATTATTCGCCGTGGCGCGCGCCTATTGCAGGTTCCCGCGGATGAAGAGGGTATCGTTGAAATTGCCCGACGCGCGCGTGGCACGCCACGTATCGCCTTGCGTATGTTGCGCAGGGTACGCGATTACGCTGAAGTAAAAGCGGACGGTCGTATTAGCTGTGATGTAGCGGAAGCTGGGCTGAACCTTATGAATATCGATGGTATGGGCTTGGATGAAATGGATCGCCGCATTTTATTGACCATAATCGACAAATATAACGGTGGACCTGTGGGTCTTAATACCATCGCGGCATCAGTCAGTGAAGAGGCAGACACCATCATGGATGTGGTCGAGCCTTATCTGTTGCAGTTAGGCTTTATTGACCGTACAGCCCAAGGTCGGGTAGCGACCCAGTTGGCTTATGAGCATCTTGGCAGACCGTACACAAGTCCGAAAAGTCAATTGGATCTTTTCGGCGAAGAGTAGCCTTAATCGTTCAAGCAAACACTCAAAAAATGCTCAAAACTTCTGATTTTGATTACCACTTGCCTCAGGAATGTATCGCGCAGACACCGATTGAACCACGCGATCATTCACGTTTGTTGGTGTACAACCGTGAAACGCAAGAACTCGAACACAAACATTTTTACGATCTTGGTGACTATCTAAAAAAAGGTGATTTGCTGGTGCTGAACCAAACCCGGGTTATTCCAGCAAGGTTGTATGGCCAAAAGTTGCCTGGTTTAGGTCGTCTTGAAATATTGCTCCTCAAAAAACACAATGAGCTTGAATGGGACTGTTTGATGGGTGGCAGTGGCATGAAAGCTGGCAAGCGTTTACAGGTCAATGATGGGCCCCAGGCGGAAGTAGTTGGTGTCTTGGAAGGGGCTAAACGCGTTGTTCGTTTCGATGCGCCGATTGAAGGCTTTTTCGATAAGGCGGGGCATGTTCCCTTGCCACCTTATATCCATGGTTATGGTGGAGACCCTGAACGCTATCAGACTGTTTTCAACAAGACCCCTGGCTCAGCTGCCGCGCCAACCGCTGGACTGCATTTTACAAAAGAGTTACTCGAAACGCTGAAAGCAAACGGGGTTGAAACAGCGACAATCGATTTGCAGGTTGGTTTGGATACTTTCGCGCCGGTTACCGAAGAATACGCGGCTGAACACCACATTCATTCGGAATGGTGTTCTGTATCGCAGGAAGCGGTTGATAAAATCAATGCAACCAAGACCAGCGGTGGACGAATTATTCCTGTGGGTACCACCGCTGTGCGCACGCTGGAAACTTTGGCTGATAATGCTGAAAATGGCGTGCTTAAGCCCTGGCAGGGAGACACCTCGCTTTTTATCCTGCCGGGTTATCAGTTCAAATTGGTTGACGCGATGATTACGAATTTTCATCTGCCAAAATCCACGCTTCTCATGTTAGTGAGCGCTTTCGCGGGACGGGAAACGATGCTAAGTCTTTATCAAACAGCGATTGAAGAAGGTTATCGTTTCTTTTCCTTTGGCGACGCTATGTTTTTGCACTAATAAGGTATTCTTAAGATGAATCTAACATTAGCACGCTAAACTTACAGGGCTGGAACAAGCATTGCAACTATGTTTTTACCAAGCACAGATAGAGGAACAAAACTATGATGCGTTTTGATAAATTTTCAGAAAGAGCCCAGGACGCCGCAGCGCGTGCCGCGGAGATTATTCAGCGTTATGGGCATAATCAAGTCGACTCCGAGCATATCCTGCTGGCATTGATTGAGCAACCTGATGGTATCGTGAGCCAGATTTTTGAAATGCTCAAGGTGGATACAGGCGCTTTGGTTGATCGCCTGGACGAAATTTTGCGTACTACTCCCAAAGCCAATATCTTTGGTGGTCCAAGTGGGCAAATTTTCCTGACACCCCGGGTAAAGATGGTGGTGGATGTTGCAAAAACAGAATCAACCCGTCTTGGCGATGAATATATCTCTACAGAACACCTTTTATTGGCGATTTTAGCTGAGAGAAACACTCAGCTTGCCAGACTTTTGGAAGAATTTGGTATTAGCCGTCAAGCGGTGTTGGATTCCATCATCGAGTTGCGCGGTGGCCAAAAGAGTTCTCGCCCGGGAACCGGACGCTATAAAACCTTGGAGAAATACTCGCGTGATCTCACCCAAGCCGCGAAAGAGGGCAAGTTGGATCCCATCTATGGACGTGATGCGGAAATCATGCGGCTTATTACAATTTTAAGTCGACGCACAAAGAATAATCCGGTGTTGATTGGTGAAGCGGGTGTCGGTAAAACAGCGATTGCTGAAGGGCTGGCGCAAAAAATTGCCAATGACGACGTGCCTGAAATTTTGACAGGGAAGCGCGTTGTGGCTTTGGATTTGGGCGCGATGGTAGCTGGCACGCGCTTTAGAGGCGAGTTTGAGGAACGTCTCAAGAATACGCTTGAAGAGGTACAAAGCTCAGCAGGCGAAATTATTCTCTTCATTGACGAGCTTCATACGGTGGTTGGCGCAGGCGCGGCGCAAGGCGCGATGGACGCCTCGAATATGCTCAAACCAGCTTTAGCAAGGGGCGATTTGCAGTGTGTCGGCGCGACAACCCTGGACGAGTATCGCAAATATATCGAAAAAGATGCCGCGTTGGAACGCCGTTTCGCGCCAATTTATGTCGAAGAGCCCAGCATTGATGATACGGTCAACATGTTACGCAGTTTGCGCGATCGCTATGAGGCGCACCATAACGTGACACTTTCTGATGAAGCCTTGAACGCTGCCGCGAAATTGAGCTCCCGCTATATGACCGACCGCAAATTGCCAGATAAGGCGATTGACTTGATGGACGAAGCCGCCGCTAAACTGCGCGTAGCTTTATATTCTCTTCCGGATGAATTGCGGGAAGAGAAGAAAACAATCGATCGGCTAACCGCAGAAGAAGAGCAAGCTGGTCTGGAGCGCGACTATGAACGCGCGGTAAAAATTAAAGCTGAACGCTTGCGCCTTGAAGAAGCTTTCAATGAAAAACGAACCCGCTGGGAAAGTGAAATGAAATTGGATGATGTCGTTGACGCTGAAGATATTGCTGATGTCATCCATCAATGGACGGGTATTCCTTTGACACAACTGATGGAATCAGAGGCTCAAAAACTGCTCCATATGGAAAGCCGCCTTTCTGAACATATTATCGGACAGGAAGAAGCCATTGCCGCGATAGCCGACGCGATTCGCCGGGCACGTTCTGGCTTAAAGAACCCCAACAGGCCGATTGGCTCATTTATTTTCATTGGACCTTCCGGCGTGGGTAAAACAGAATTGGCCAAAGTGCTGGCAGAATTCCTCTTTGATGATGAAGACGCCCTGGTGCGCGTGGATATGAGCGAATACCGCGAACAACACACGGTATCAAGACTCTTCGGCGCACCTCCTGGCTATGTTGGTTTTGAGGAAGGTGGCCAGCTAACTGAGGCTGTTCGTCGCAGACCCTACAGGGTGGTGCTCTTTGATGAAATTGAAAAAGCCCATCCCGAGGTTTGGAACGCGCTTTTGCAAATCCTTGATGACGGTCGTTTAACTGATGGTCAGGGTAGGGTGGTGGATTTCAGAAACACTGTCTTGATTATGACCAGTAACCTGGGCACAGAGTTTGTGCGCAAGGGTGGCACGCTTGGCTTTTTGGAGAAATCGGATGATAGTGATGTGCAGGCTTCGCACGATAAGATTGAGAAAGCGCTTAAGGACGCCTTTAGGCCTGAGTTCCTAAATCGTATCGATGAAATCATCATTTTCTCACCGTTGAGCAAAGAAAACTTGCGCAGTATCGTCGGTTTGCAAGCCAAAGAGCTTGCAGAGCGCATGGCTGAGTTTGGTTTGACGCTCGAGCTGGATGAGAGCGCGGTGAATTGGATCGCGGATGAGGGCTTTGACGCTTCATTTGGTGCCAGGCCAATTGTTCGCGCTTTGCAAAAGTTCGTTGAAAGTCCCCTGGCGACCAAATTGCTGGCGGGTGAGTTCAAGACTGGCGACAAAGTCATTGTCAAACATCTTGAAGGTGATGAGGCATTGGTTTTCGAGTCTGAGCCTGGAACAATTGCCGAAAACCAAGAACAAAAGGACACAGATACCAAAAGTTAATTATTAAGTTGAATATTAAACACGGGAGCAGATCGAGCGCTCTCGTGTTTATTCTTAAAGAACATACTCTATGTAGAAAAATGAGCAAAGAGCAATTTAAAAAAATACTCAAGAACCCTGATTTTTTACTGCTGTTAATTTACATTTTGTCATTACCCTTGTTTGGTGTCTTAAACCGACCTATTGGTACAGTTCGTGACCTTTATGTGCCAATTGACGATCTTATCCCATTTGTGCCTGAATTTATCCTGATTTATCACAGTTGGTTTCCGTTCTTAATGGCAAACGCCTTCGCGTTGTATAAAACACAAAGGGTGGAATACCGAAAATACATGATGCATCTGATTGTTGGACAATTTGCCGCATATATCACCTTTATTTTTTTTCAAACAGATGTTACCCGCGCCTTGGACTTCGGCGACTCTTTCTTTGACAAATTAGTTGGATTAACGTATTCCATAGATAACCATTACGCTGGATTTCCATCAGTACATGCCTTGACTACAATAGCACTCATCATGGTTGTGCTTCGCTCTAAATTTAAATTAGGATATAAGGTCTTTGCGATTTTCTATTCTTTACTAATACTCGCATCGATTTTACTGGTCAAGCAACATGTATTTTGGGATTTACCTGCGGGAATTGTTTATGGGGTTTTGACCTATCCTCTGGCGATACTTTTGCTAAGGCGAATTATGCCAAATTATGCAGAGAAGGACTAACGTTATTATCAGCTATGCGCGTATGTTATAAGTGTTTTATCCTGAATTCCAAAATCAATTAATAGGAATTTTCTGTACTTGGAACTGAAACTGGAAAGACAGGCTCTCTAAATGGTATAACTAAGACGGAGAAAGAAATGGATAAATATCATACTTAGAAACAGTTGTAGACAAAACAAAAATTGAATTTATTCCTACAACTCTATAATAATTGTGTGCCCTAAAGAACATTTAATATTTTTTAACTAATTAATGGCATGATTAATTATTCATACAAAGATGTGGATATCTAAATAAAAAATGGAAAAGTACACTGCTTCTTACGCAAATACTGAAAGAAATTTTGTAATCCAAAATTTGTCATACTCAAAAAAGGAAGATGAATATTACAAATTGTATTGTGTCGTAAAGAACATTCTCACGAGAGGTAAAATCACACCACCATCTCTTTATCTCCAAAAGCATTTAGGTAAGATAGACCGAGAATATATTACAGAAAACCCCATCGTACTTTTGTCTGATAAAATTTCAAATTGGCATTTAAGAATAAAAGGTTACGAAGCGGAACAGCTTTTTCCAGCAAGAACATTTTTTTACGATTTAATTCCTAACTATCTTCCTGAATATCGGTTTATTCAGAATTTATTGTTGCCTGAAGCGTTAATAACTGAAATAATTGATAATGAAACTGTTGATGCATATAAAAATCAGACAGTAGATTTCTATTTGCCCCAAGCTAATCTTGTTATTGAGATTGATGGGAAACAACATGAAGAATCAAAACAAAAAATATCGGATAACAACAGAGATAAATTGTTGACAAGGTTTGGTAAGAAAGTAATCCGATTATCAGCATCTTCAATAAGTAAACAGGATAAGCATTTTTTTAAAGCAATTGAAAATATAAAGAGCATTCTTGATGAAACTCAGCTTATTGAAGAGTATAGGGATATTTCTAATAACAAAGATTATTACGCATCACACCTGCTGAGATTAAAGTACGAAGTAGTGATGCGTTATCAATTATTAATCCTGACATTGTTACAAAATGGGACTCTAAACATATTTGATAAAACCTGGAACTTTTCTTTAAGAGGCGATTTTCCTGAATTAGAAGGATTATTTGAATTAGCATTTGAAGACATTTTTTTATGGCTTGAACATGTTTGTACATTAAGCAAATTGAAAATTTCAAAACCAAATTTGGTTTTGAATGATCTTAGTGTAAAAAAATCTATCATGATAGATTTGAGTATTTTTAGTCGGTGGGATGATGAATACTTGCTTGAACCAAGCGTAATTTTTATTAGAAATGATTATTTTGAGGATAGAGATTATTTCAAAGTCAGCACTTCAAATCCAATTAAATATAATATCAATATAGTTCAGGATCCTACCGACTATGAAAGTTTGAAATTCTTTCTAAAAAACCTATTCGGATTTGATGAATTCAGGGATGGTCAAGTGCAAATAATATCCTATGCATTGGCTTTAAATGATTGTATCGGATTATTACCTACTGGTTCAGGAAAATCCCTTTGTTATCATTTTTGTTGTCTTCTTCAGCCTTGTATTAACTTCGTTGTAGCACCTTTAATAGCATTAATTTATGATCAAAAGAAAAACCTGGACGAATTTGGAATTGATAGAACAAGTTTAGTTACAAGTGAAGATTCGCCTGTTGAAAAAAACAAGAAACTAAACGATTTTGGAAATGCAAAACATTTGCTAATGTGGGTTTCACCTGAACGTTTCCAAACAATAGATTTTCGCAAACAACTTGGGAAAATTAATAATATCAGTAAAGTTTGCTACGCTATTATTGACGAAGTTCATTGTGTTTCTGAATGGGGACATGATTTTCGAACTTCCTATTTAAATTTAGCGAGAACAATACGAAAATACTTCCCACAGATAAAGTTTCTTGGCCTAACTGCTACAGCCACTCAATTTGTATTAGAGGACCTAAAATCGGAATTTAGTATCGAGGCGGAATCCATTAAAACTGTTGGTGCCATGGATCGTGAAGAACTAAACTTCCACATAATTGATTCAAATAAAAATGAAAAATACACAGCCTTAGTAGAAATAATTAAACGGATAAATGAAAAGGCAAACTATGAACTTTTAGTTAAAAAAGGAAGTGAAACAACTAGCGGATTAATCTTTACCGTTACAGCAAGAGGGAAAGTTGGTTGTATTGAAGTAGCCCGAAAACTTACAAAAGATTTAAACATCCATGTACCTGCATACTATGGCGATCTTGATAAAGAAACAAAAAAGGATGGATCAAAAAGAATGCTTCAAGAAGATTATATCAACGATGAGCATCCGCTTTTGGTTTCGACAAAAGCCTTCGGAATGGGTGTAAACAAAAAAAACATTCGTTATACAATCCATTACGGGTTGCCTTGGTCCATCGAAGCCTTTTATCAAGAAGCTGGACGAGCTGGTCGTGATGGAAAAGAAGCTGATTGCATAATATTGTATTCACCAGAAACCGTTTCCCCTGCAATTCTTAATGAAATATTTGATTTAAATACTAATATTCCCCGTATGGAAGAATTACAAAATCATCTAAATAGTGACTTATCTCCAATAATGTTTCTATGGCGTCAGAACAATGATGGCGTAGAAAAAGAACTGGAACTGATGCGTTGGGTAATGCTTAAATTATGGAATCAGAAAAATTCTATTATACAATGTGATCAAGAGCACAAAAAATCCAAAGTTGAGAAAGCTATCTATCGCTTAGCCATATTAGGATTTATAGAAGATTGGGTGATTTTAGATTGGGGTGAAAAAACAGGTGTGTTAGAGATAAGTGTCAATAATTACAATAAAGAAACAGTCAAAGACCATTTTCAAAAATATATTTCCAGATATGAATCACTTTTCTTTTCACAGGAACACGCGAACCGTAACAAAGCATATCATAGGATAATAAAGGATAAAGATGAAAGATATTATGTCAGATATATGAGAGCTATGCTTGAATGGACATACGACCATATTGCGTATTCTAGACGACAGGCAATTAATCACATTAGAATATTATGTGATAGAAAATTAAACAGTGAACGATTGAAACTTCATATTAATAATTATTTGCAATTTTCAGAGACCACTAAACTCTTTGATAGAATTATCGAAAAACCAATTGACTATAAAAACTGGTTTCTATTACTCTATGATGAAGTGAAGCCAGGTGAACTAAAATCTGAGGGAAAACAAATATCTGTTGATAAAGCCGAGAATATTTTGGCTTCTCTTCAGAGATATTTGGAAAGTTACCGATATAACCCCGGACTTAACTTGTTGTTTGTTTTATTAAGTATTAAGTGTGGACAATTTTGGGAAAGTGGGGTGTATTCACGTTTAGAAGATGCTTTTATTACAATAGAATCATTTGGATTCGAAACGAGAAATGAAATTATTGATGAATGTCTAAAATTTGGCGTATTGCTTGAGGATGAAAAAGGTAAAGCAATACTTGGTGAATATTTTGCTAGAGGATATCCTGATAAAGCAATGGAGATATTTGAAAAGCTCGGTGATTATGGTTCGTTTTCAGTATTATTGTCAAGATTTGCAGGAAAAGTAGGTGATACATGGAAAAGTATAATTTAGGTGATAGCTTAGTCAGGTTAGATGAAGTAACCAGTGAGCTAGAAGAAAACTCTCAAAATTTCAAAAAAATACTTGAAATTGTTGATGAAGTAAGAACGACAGCAATAAAAGTAAAAGAGACATCAGATTTTCTGTTAGATATGGTTGAGGATGTAAACTCAATTAATGAGCGAGGTGCTTTGTTACAAGTTTCTATCGGATCTACTCATGAAATACTCATTGAACAATTTCATAAAATACATGAAAGTCACGAGCAATTTAAAAGCAGCGTTAACACACTTATTCTCGAGATTAAAAACCAAGATTATGAGATGAATAAGCACTTGCAAACTACAATTGACTCAAAATTAGACCTAATTAAATCTGATATCACAATTGATAATAGACGCGGCTTGGAGGACTTAAACTCTAAATTCACCCAAGAATTTACCAACACTAAAGTGTCTTTTTTAGATAATATTGAAAAAACAAAATCGGAAATTATTGGGAAAAATCATCAGTCTTCTATGGAAAGCCAAACGGCGATACTTGATTTTCTGAAAAACAGTATAGAAGAAAATAGAAAAACATTCAATAAGCGGTCTATTTTATTCTCTGTTTTATTGATCCTAATTGCTGTTCTTGTTTTAATATTGCTGGTTTTCTCGATAAGATAAGAAGGTGATTTCTTGTCGGTATATTGTTAGCAGTTTCCCAATTACTTTTGACAGAATTGTATTCACCATTTCTTGATCTTAGAAAATGGGTTAATTATGGATAATTAGTTGTCCAACTCTAAAAATGGTATAACTAAGACGGAGAAAGAAATGGACAAGTACGACATTATTACACACCCCAACCCAATCCTGAGGCGAAAGGCGAAGAAAGTAACCGTTTTCGATAAGGATTTTCAAGAGCTTATCGAAGATATGTTTGTGATTATGCGCGAAGCCCCGGGCGTTGGCTTAGCCGCGCCACAGATTGGTATCAGCCAGAAAGTTGTGGTTGTTGAATACGCGGATCCCGAAAAAGACGAGGAAAAAACCAAAGCCTATGTCCTGGTCAACCCGGAAATTATTTATCATTCCGATGAAACGACAGAAGACCTGGAGGGTTGCTTGAGTGTGCCAGGATTGGTGGGTAGAGTGGAGCGCTGGGATGCCGTTACGGTAAAGGCGCAAAACCGATTTGGAAAATCTGTGAAAATCAAAGCGGAAGGTTGGTTAGCGCGTATCTTCCAGCATGAAATGGATCATCTAGATGGAGTCTTGTATATCGATAAAGCCACGGAAGTTTTTGAACCGAGTGATGAAGACCTTGAAAACGTTGTAGACTAAGCTTTTATGTTTTTAAAACGCCTCTCTCTCACCCATTTTAGAGCTTTTTCCCGTCTGGATTTAGAGTTTCCCAGGCGGGTCATTTTGTTTACCGGAAAAAACGCTCAGGGTAAAACGACCATTCTTGAAGCCATCGCGTTTCTGGCGAATTTTTCTTCTTTTCATGCCAGCCATGACAGGCAACTTTTGAATTTCAATATGCCCAATGAACCCATCATGGTTGGGCGCATCATTGGCGAATTTGAGCGACAAGGGCGGGATCATAGCATTGAGGTGCGCTTCATTCAGGAATTCAATGGGCAAACCCAGGGCAGATTCAAAAAACAAGTTTTGTTGGATGGCGTGCAGAAGAAAATCGGTGAGCTTTACGGAAAATTCAATGTTGTCTATTTCCTGCCTCAGATGGCACGTATCATTGAAGGTTCGCCCTCAGATCGGCGCGCGTATCTTGACGAAATTCTTTCGCAGGTTGATCCAGGCTACGCGCGAAATCTGTATTTCTACAATAAAGCGCTCAGTCAACGTAACGCGCTGTTGAAAGCTTTATTCGAGAGCAACGGGGATTTGGGACAACTTGAGGCTTGGGATGATTTGCTTGCCACGCATGGCTCGATGATCATGCGTGGGCGCATACAAGCTTTGGATGAGCTTGAACGACAAGGACTGGAGATTCACCACCGATTGACACGGGCGCAAGAGGTCATGCGTTTTCAATATAACCCCAGCTATGACCCTGAGGAAACGGACAGTAATCAACTTTCCTTACCTGTAGAAGTCAGTAAAAGCTATACAGATTACAGTCACCAGGATATTGAAAGCGGGTTCAGGGAAGCGCTTCGGAAAAACCGACGCCAAGACATGACCAGAGGGGTGACAACAATAGGACCTCATCGCGATGAATTCCGCTTTTTGAGTAATGGCATTGATCTGGGGCTGTATGGCTCGCGTGGACAAACCAGAAGCGCGTTACTTTCCTTAAAATTCGCTGAAGTGGAATGGATGAAGAATCGCACAGGTGAGTCGCCAGTATTATTGCTTGATGAAATCATGGCCGAGTTAGACCCGGAGCGTCGCGAAGATTTATTGCTTCTCATTGATGATGTTGAACAAGCCATGTTGACCACGACCGATAAAATGATGTTTCCAACGGAATTTGTAAGTCGCTCTGAAACCTGGCTTGTGCATGAGGGGATTGTAAAAAAAGACGCTTAGCTGTTGTTTGCGGTGCCAAGCGTCATCTATATGCAAGTAAAAAGGGGGAATTCAGCGGAAAACCATGGATAGCTTGATTAGTTTCCTATTCATCAAAACAAATGAGCACGGTATTAAAGGCTTTTTCCTGAGAACTGTTATTTCTAACCTCAAAAAGCCAGCCATTCAAAGTGGGGCGATTGATTGAGATAAATAAGGTGTCAGGATTCTCATAACTTGCCCAAAGTGCCAGTCCTTGTTCGCAAGTGAGGTTAATCTGCTTCGTTTCGCCCGGTTTTAATTTATTGTTTCTTATAGTTGCAGTACGGTTCAGATAGCTTGCTTCGATTAAGCTAATGGTTTGCAGACTGAAGTCTTGAGCGTACTGACTGGTATTCTTGACTGTCATAGTGCCAGAGTTGCTTTCAGACGCGATGGATACGAGAGTAAGACGGTCTGTATTCCCAAGGTCATAACCCAGGCTTGCCACGTAATTGTCTGTGTTTAATCCAAATGAGCTGATTTTGTTTGGTTCAGCGTTGCCTGTTTCAGACTTGACTTGTAATCTCATGTTTTCATCAACGAGGCAGGTTACATGAACACTAATACGTTGCGTTTGCGAAGTCTTGTTTGTGGCGATAATTGACCAGCCATTATCTTTCAAAAAGCTTGACTGGACAACGATGCCATCAACAATGGTATAGCCACCGCTTACAGCTTTGCCACCTATGCCATCACAATAGGCTGTAATTTCCCGCGTTTCGCCTTGAGCAATATCCTGAGGGTTCATCGCAATGATGGTGTAAGGACCAGTTCTTTCTGTCGGTTCAGCAGTGGGTGTGCTGGTTGGGGCGGGAGTCATGGTCGCTGTTGGTACTAATGTCGCGGTAGGGCTTGGCGTAAACGTCGGCGTTTGGGTCGCGGTGGGGCTTGGGGTTGCTGTCGGCCCGGGGATGATAACACGGTAACTTAGCTCAGTGTTCAAAAGCGATCCTCGGTCGTCTTGAATCTTCCAAAGGCCGGAATACTCACCGGGATAATTAGGCGCATAGAGCTCAATCGCGATATCAATCACTTCGCCGGCTGTCACCGTTCTAAGCTTGCTTGGGGAATTGCCACCCATGCGACTGCCACTGATATAGACCAACTTGTAATCAACCCAATCGCAGCTGCCATTGTTATGGACGCGCCAGCTTTTGGTGAAGGATTGACCGGGTTTGAGCTCTGTACCAGCTGGGATGCTTAAATCAGCGAGCAATGTGCCCGCGATTGTGCACTTGTCTTGGGTTGGAAGGGCTGTTGGTGTGGGTTGGTCTGGCAGGTGGGTAGGTTCATGTGTTGTCGATTCGTGCTGGTCCATGACCACAACAGCGACCTTGGCGTTTGTATAAGCTTTTCCTGAGCGGTTGTAAACGCGCACTTCCAACAAGGTTGCTTCTGCCCTGTCAGGAATCCAGGATTGCATAACGACATTGCTCTGGATTTGTGCCGCGGAATCACTGTGTACCATTTTATTGTTTGCCCAAAGCTCTACGCGTGACCAGCTTTCTTCACCGCTAATGGTTGAGGTGATGACAGTCTGACGTGATGTGTAAATTTGGGTGCCGGTTTGTGGATCGTTAATTTCAACGGTTAAACCAGGCTCACGTTCGCGCGAACAAGACACAACGATGAACAAGACTGCGATCAATAAAAACGCGGTTATGAGCGCGATGATAGGAAGGGCGTTTTTTTTCATAGACTTCTCCATAAGCATTCCAATAGTGCATTGATAAAACGCTTACTGGGCGCGAAAAGTTCCTGTTCAGGTTGATCTGTAAGCCGTATTCTGTCGAGGACATGCATCTATCTTGGCGGATCGTCACCGATACGCTCTTGCGGTCTACCCGAAAATCAAATGAGCCGAGCAAACTCTCTTTTCTGTTTGACCTTGCACCGGATGGGGGTTACCTGGCCGGGCTTGTTACCAAACCCGCCGGTGGTCTCTTACACCACCTTTTCAACCTTACGTTCCACGAACGCGGTATGTTTCTGTGGCCCGATCCAAAAGCTTACGCCTTTCCAGGTGTTACCTGGCATCCCGCTCTATGGTGTACGGACTTTCCTCACTCTGGGGCGAGCGCGCACATCCAATCAACCTGAACACTCAAATCATAGCAGAAAAGGGTGTACAAGTCCAAATCATTTGAGCAATGGCAACAGGATATTTTTGGAGACAGGGCGCAGAGAGTGTGTAAAAGATAAGCAGTTGTTCCCAGGCATCAATGGTTCACTCTTGAAGTGTTGTCGGTTCACTTTTAAGCTTCTGCTGACAATTCTTCCAATGTAGGATTGTCAAACATATTGGACAGTCTGAGATAAAAATTGAATAGGTGATAAGAACTTCAATGGACGCATCGGTATATGGTTACTGCGCTGGTTGTGTCTTCTCAGTTGTCTTTTGAAATCC
>Ga0255344_1000217_pt1 | contig 97436 bp, 81 predicted proteins | sample wastewater_treat_5_FD_192414 | JGI IMG/M metagenome (GOLD analysis project Ga0255344, IMG submission 192414) | Wastewater microbial communities from Lulu Island WWTP, Vancouver, Canada - plant18 | ecosystem: Engineered > WWTP > Wastewater > Unclassified | place: Canada: Vancouver, British...
GAAATATTATTTTCTTTTTTCATGTTTAAAGTTTTGAGTAAATTAGGTTATAAACCTCAATTGCAGACCTGTCTAAATTGTGCACAAAAATTAAAACCGGGTAAAAATTATTTTAATTTGAAAAACGGTGGCCTAATTTGCGCTAATTGTTTTAAGACGATCAAAGAAGCAGAAAAAATAGAATTACTAGCCATTTCAGATAATTGTATAAAATTACTTCGCTTATTGACTGATGAAGAAACCCCCACCATTCCCAATTTAAAAATTGATAAAAAATTAATAAAAGAATTGTCAATTTTAACCTTAGGCTTTTTAAATTACCGATTTTAAGATTAATTTATTATTAGATTTTTAATTATTTTTTGACCGATTTCCAATTTTTTATTGATTACTTCTTGACCGCTTTTCGTCTTTTTTGCCTAATAAATCGCAAAAAATATGAGCGGTCTTTTCTTGCTAAAAGGCCTAAAATGCGATAAGATTTAAGTAAATTAATAATATAAAAATATGAGGGGAAAAAATAACCCAAAATACGCTTTTTATTACCTTTTATCCTTGGTAGCCTTAATTTTTATGGCGGTTTCAGTCGGTTTGGTGGCCTTTGGCATTATAAATCGGACCGTGGCCGATGTTTTGGCGACCAGTGGATATAGTAGTTTTAATAGTCAGTTTAAATTTGCCATTTCGGCGCTGCTTATTGCTACACCTGTTTTTTATATTGTCACCAATCTTATTTATCGTGGTTTGCGTCGAGAGGAAATCAGCACTGATTCCGACATTAGACGTTGGTTAACCTATTTCATTATTTTTGTTTCTTCAATAATTATTTTAGGTGTTTTTATCGGCATTATTAATAATTTTTTATCCGGTGAACTTAGCACCCGTTTTATTTTAAAAGCCTTAGCCATCTTGGTTATTGCGGCGGCGGTTTTTTCTTTTTATTTTTATGACATCAAGCGAACTGATGTAATTAAAAAAGATAAAGTGGTTAAATTATTTTTCTTTGTTTCTTTGGCGATTGTTTTAAGCGCTTTTATTGCGGCTTGTTTTTTTGTTGAATCACCACAAAAAGCGAGAAACCGTCGTTTAGATCAAATTGTGGTTGATAATATGTATAGTTTAGAGAGCGTCATTAACACTTATTATACTCGTTATGGAAAATTGCCCGCTGACCTAGATCAATTGAGAGCAGAAAAAGATTTATATTTTGAGGAGAGATTTATTCTTAATCCAGAAACTCAAGAAAGAATAGAATATAAGTTAACCGGTGAAAATAATGATGGTTTTGAATTATGCGCTGAATTTAGAACCAGTAGTTATGAAAATGGCGAGCCTGGTATTCCATATTTTTCGGGTAATAAAAATCATGACAGCGGTTATCAATGTCTGCCCGGTTATTTATGGGCTAAAGAAGAAAGTAGAGCGCTTGAAGCACCAATGGAAACATATTTAGATTAAAGATTAAGGCGGATTAGTTTCAAATTATGATAGAAATTATTACTGAAAAATTTTCCGGCCCTCTAGGATTGCTTTTATCCCTGATTGAGAGGGAAGAAATGGATATAACAGAAATCAATTTAGCTAAAATTGCCGATGATTATGTTGCTCATGTAAAAGCGGCGGAAGATATTGATCCGGACGAATTAGCTGATTTTTTAGTAGTCGCCGCTAAATTATTATATATTAAATCAAAAGCGCTTTTGCCTTATCTTTATCATGATAGTGAAGAAGATGAGGGAGATGATTTGGAAAGACAATTGCGCATGTATAAAGATTTTATTGAGGCGAGTGAAAAAATAAAGAGTTTAATTGCTCAAGAGAAATTTTCTTTTTTGCCACCGCTAATTAAAAGTCGTCGTCCCAGTTCAACTGAACCAAGTTTTTCTCCACCCAATAAAATTCATCCGCTTATTTTAAAACAAGAATTGGAAAGATTGATTGCTCAACTGGAAAAAAATAAAGAAGTGGCTTTAGAGGAGAGGCGTTTAGAACCAAAAATAAATATTGAAGATAAGATTTCTTCAATTAAAAAAATATTATTTGAAAAAATAAAAGTAAATTTTACCAGATTGCTTAAAGAAGCTAAAAATAAAACTGAGGTGATTGTTAGCTTTTTGGCTGTTTTAGAATTAGCCAAACAAAAAGAATTAATCTTTGAACAAGAGGATTTGTTCAGTGATATCCATATTTTAAAAAATCAAAATTAAGTATGAATTTAAAATCTAAACTTGAATCATTACTATTTGTCGCGATTAAACCCCTGACTTTAAAAGAGTTGATTTCTGCGACGGATGAGAAAAAACAAGCGGTTGAAGAAGCTTTAAATGCACTCGCTCAAGATTATGAACAATCCGGCAGTGGTTTAAGATTGTTAATCAATAATCATAGCTATCAATTAAGTACTGCTCCGGAAAACGCCAACTTGGTGAAAGATTTTTTAAAGAGCGAGTTTAGCGGTGAATTATCACAACCCAGCTTAGAAGCCCTAACAATTATTGCCTATCGTGGACCAATAAGCAAAATAGAGTTAGATAGAATCAGAGGCGTTAATTGCAGTTTAATAATTCGTAATTTACTTTTACGTGGTTTGATTGAAGAAAAATTTGATAAATTAAAAAATGAAAATTTTTACACCGTGACTATGGATTTTGTGCGCTTTTTGGGAATTAGCAAAATTGAAGATTTACCTGATTACGAAAGATTGAATAAATCAGAAGTTTTGCAAGAAGCGACCTTTGTCTCCGAAGACGAACTTAATAAATAAAATTGTTTTACGAGAAAATGATTACCGCTTTTATTTTTAATTTGATACTGACTCTTTTTACCGCTAATGCCAATTTACCGATAATTACCAATCAGGGTTGGGAATTAATGTCTTTGCCTAAAGAAGCGAGTCGAGAAATAGTGGCGGCCGATAAAGCGGCCGTTTTATCGCCTGATGGTCGCTATCTCTTGTTTGATAAAAGAGCGGATATAGTGCAACCGATTGCCAGTATTACCAAATTAATGACTGCTTTAGTTTTTTTAGAAACTAAACCAGACTGGGAAAGTACTTACACAATTACCACAGCCGATATGATTAGCGGCGGGCGCTTGAATTTATTTCCCGGTGATACTGTTTCCCTAAAAGATTTATTTTTAACCAGTTTAGTCGCTTCTGATAATGGCGCTACGATGGCGCTCGTTAATGCTTCTGGTTTAAGTCAAGAAGAATTTATTGCGCGCATGAATCAAAAAGCTTTGGAATTAAGATTATTAAACACCAGTTTTTCCGATCCGATTGGTTTAAGTGAAAAAAATGTTTCTACCGCCCGCGAAGTAGCTCTACTCGCGCATTCCGCTTTTCAGTTAAATGAAATTAGTGAAGCGATTAAATTAAAAGAATATCAATTTACAACTCAGAAAGATAAGGAAATACTGATTGAATCAACTGATCATTTACTTTATGATTCCAGCCAAAACGACTTTAAATCATTGGGTGGAAAAACAGGATATACTGATTTAGCCGGTTATTGTTTTGTCGGTCGCTTTGAGGGAAAGCAAGGAGAACAATTAATTGCGTCTGTCTTAAATAGTGCCGGTTTAAATGAAAGATTTAGAGAAAGTAAGACGATTATTGGTTGGGTTTTAGAAAATTATTTTAAAAATATTAAATAATTAACACATGTCCTTTATTAATAATCTGTACTCCAAGTTAAAATCCACTTTGGCCACGCGTTTTCCCAAAGTATTTAGAATTATTAATAAATATAAATCAATTGTTAAGTTTATTTTTGCGGGTGGCTCAGCAACGTTGGTAAATTTATTACTTTTGTATTTGTTTCATGGTTTACTGGCTTGGGGTTTGATTCTGTCCACTAGTTTAGCCTTTATCTTTGCCTTCCTAGTTAGCTTTACCTTGCAAAAATTTTGGACATTCAGAAATTATAATAAAGAGAAGATGCCGCTTCAGCTGGCATTATATCTAACCAATTCATTTATCGGTTTAAGTTTAAATGGTTTATTCATGCATTTACTGGTTAATAAATTGGGTATCTGGTATTTGCTAGCGCAAGTAATAGTTAGCTTAACAATCGCTGTTTATAATTTTTTAGTTTATAAATTTATAATATTTAAGTTTAAACCCAATAAAAATATTCAAGATGAAAATCGCAGTCAAGAAAACACAATTAGGGGAGAGTCCGGATAAATGGTTGCGTCGCGCCGGCTATGCTTATATTCCGGAAAGGGAAGACGGGCAGAAAAGTTTTGCCCGACGCTTAACTAGAGACTTTTATCCGCGTTTTCATATTTATTTTTCCGAACAAAAAAGTCCTAGTGGTGAGGAGCTGGTGATTTTCAATTTACATCTTGATCAAAAGCGTCCCGGCTACGCCGGTTTTAATCGACATAATGCTGAATATGATGGGGAAGTAGTGGAGCGAGAGGCAGCCAGATTAAAAAGTTTATTAGCTAATGATTTGTTTGTTTAAAATATAATCACTTAATATTTATCTATGTCTGATAGAGATGAAATAAAAAGTAAATTGGATATTGTAGAAGTGATTAGGGAGTATATTCCCATTAAAGCGGTGGGGGCAAATTTTCAAGCGCTTTGTCCCTTCCATAATGAGAAAACTCCGTCTTTTGTAATTTCACCAGAGAAACAAATTTGGCATTGTTTTGGTTGCGGACGTGGAGGCGATATTTTTTCTTTTATCATGGAAAAAGAAGGACAATCATTTGTTGAAGCTCTAAGATTGTTGGCTCAAAAAGCGGGTGTTACTTTAAAATACGATAATCCAGAAAATCGTTCCAAGCGTAATCGCTTGTTGGATATTATGGAATTAGCCGGAAAATATTATGCCCATGTTCTTAAAACACCAACCGGACGCCAGGCCAAAGAATATTTAATTAAACGCGGTTTAAAAGAGGAAACTATAGAAGATTGGCAACTAGGTTATAGTCCTGATACTTGGAGCAGTTTGTATGATTTTTTATTGTCTCGTCCGCGTTTAGGCAGAAAATATAATGATGAAGAAATTTTTGCCACCGGTTTGATTGTTCGTAAAGATGGTCCGGCTATTGAAGGGCGACGTTTCTATGATCGTTTTCGTGATCGGATTATGTTTCCGATTTCAGATGTCAATCATAATTTAGTCGCTTTCACGGCACGTATTAATCCGGAAAAAGAGAAAACCGAAAAAATGGGCAAGTATATTAATAGTCCGCAATCAGAAATTTATGACAAGAGTCGGGTTTTGTTTGCTTTAAACAAAGCTAAGGAAGCAATTAGAAAAACTGATTTAGCCATTGTTGTGGAAGGACAAATGGATGCTATTTCTTGTCATAACTATGGCTTTAAAAATGTTGTGGCTTCTTCCGGCACAGCTTTGACCAATGAACAGGTTGCGCTTTTAAAAAGATTTACTAAAAATTTGGCTTTGGCGTTTGATATGGATGAAGCTGGGCAAAATGCGGCTGATCGGGGGATAAAAGAATCACTGGCGCAGGGCATGAATATCAAAATTATTACTTTGCCACACGGCAAAGACCCAGATGATTGTTTAAGAGAAAATCCGGCTGACTTTAAGACCGCTGTTGAAGCCGCTCAACCGATTTTAGAATATTATTATCAAAAAATTAGCGCTGATTTAGATTTGGAGAAGATTGATAATAAAATAATTATTCGCGATAAAATGTTTGCGATGATTAATTTAGTGCCTAATAAAGTTGAGCAAGGTTATTGGCTAAAAACCATCAGTGAAAAATTAGATTTTTCCGAAGTGGATATTAGAGAAGAATTTGCGCTTTTTAGTACCAAAGCTACTGCCAGTAATCGTAGTTCAGATTCTAAAACTAGGGCTAGCGCTAGCGCCAGTGAGAAGAGTGAAGTTCTACCTGTCCTGAGCCGAGAAGAAATGCTCTCAGAATTATTTTTAGCTTTGTTAATCAAATTTCCCGAACTTATTTCCTATAGTTTAGAAAATTTTGATCCCAGTAAAGTTTATCCTGCGCAAAATTCGCAATTCTATGAAAATTTAATCATTTATTATCATAAAAATTTGACACTGAATTATGAAGAATTTAAATTATACTTAGAAGAGCTTGATGCGGATTTTGAAAAGCAATTAAATAAATTGGTTTTGTTAGGTGAAAAAGAATTTTATAGTTTTGATAGCGATAAAGGACGGCAGGAATTGATAAAAATAATGGTTGAACTAAAACGTTTTGCTTTGAAAAAACAAATTAGAAAATTAGAGAAGGCTCTTTCCGAGGCAGAAAAAAATCAAACTGATGATAGTTGCCAAAAAGTAGAAAGTTTAATGTTAGAATTAAAGGCGGCGAGTGAAGAATTAAATAAATTAATTTAAATAACTATGGCGAAACAAGCGACAACTAAGAAAAAAACTACAAAAAAAACCGTCACGCCAAAAAAAGCGAAACCTATGAAGTCTGGCGCCAAAAGCAAGCCGGCTGCTAAACCAAAAAAAACCGTCAGTCGCAAACCCGTGTCGTCTTCAAAAAAGAAAGCGACCACTAAAACCAGTCGCAGTGCTTCAAAAGTTTCCAAAGCTAAAGTAGTTAAGAAAAATGTTAAAAAAACCAGCACGCGTAAACCGAAAAAAAGTGTTAAATCCAGTCGTCTGGTTAAAGTAAAGAGCAGTACCCCCAGAGAAATTGTCCGTCCCAGTGAAGAGAGTTTAAAAAAATTGATTGATAAGGGGCGTTTGCGTGGTTTTGTCACGGAAACCGAATTATTGTATCTATTTCCCGAAATTGAGGAATATGTTTATGATTACGATGTTTTTTTAGGTGAACTGCAAAAAAATGGGATTCGTATTGTTGAAGATTCGGGTAAAATTTTAGATGTCGCTGCGAGCAAATCCACTCAACCAGCTTTATCTGAGCGTGCTGCCGCGCAACAAGCTGCCGCGCAAGTTGATTTATCAAAATTGAGCGCTGATTCAATTCAGATGTATTTAAAAGAAATTGGCAAAGTGCCTTTACTTAGCAGTGAAGAGGAGATTGAACTCGCCAAGAGAAAAGAAAAAGGTGATAAAGAAGCGGAAAGAAAAATTATTGAAGCCAATTTACGTTTAGTAGTTTCCATTGCCAAAAAATTTGCCGGAGCCAAAGGCATGAGCTTACTTGATTTGATTCAAGAAGGGAATATTGGTTTGTTTAGAGCAGTAGAAAAATTTGAATATCGCAAAGGTTTTAAATTTTCCACTTATGCCACTTGGTGGATTAGACAAGCTATCACGCGCGCTTTAGCCGATCAATCACGCACCATTCGCATTCCCGTACACATGGTAGAAACAATTAATAAATTTCAACAGATTCAACGTAATTTGATTCAAGAATTAGGACGTGAACCATTAGCCGAAGAAATCGCCACTGAGATGGGAGAAGATATTGAGAAAGTCAGATATATCATGAAAATTTCTCAAGATACAATTTCTTTAGAAACAACGATTGGTGATGATGAAGAGGATTCAACCCTAGAAGATTTTATTGAAGATGTAAAAAATATTACTCCGGATCGTGCCGCCGCTTTACAACTTTTACGCGACTATGTGAAAAATATTGTCTCTCAATTATCGCCGCGCGAGCAAAAGATTTTGGAAATGCGTTTTGGTTTATTAGACGGTGTTGCTCATACTTTGGAAGAAGTGGGACAGGAATTTGAAGTGACGCGTGAACGTATTCGTCAAATTGAATCCAAGGCTTTAGAGAAGATCAGAAAGTTTAAAGGTTTGGAAAAATTAAGAGATTATTAAATTATGTTTAAAACTTTCCGCGTTGGAATAGGGTTTGGTTTAACCTCGGCCATCATCACCACCCTCGGTGTGATTGTCGGACTCGGGTTTGGTTTAGATTCCAAGCTGGTCATAATTAGCGCCATTTTAACCATTGCCATTGCTGATTCATTATCGGATGCGCTTGGTGTTCATATTGCCAAAGAAGCAGAAGGGAATTTCACTCATCGTGAAGTGTGGCGTGTGACTATTTTTACCTTTATTTTTAAGTTTATTTTTTCTTTAACCTTTTTACCATTCATAATCTTTTTATCCCTGCCCTTAGCTATTTACCTATCAGTTGTTTGGGGACTGCTTATGTTGTCTATTTTTAGTTATAAATTAGCCAAATTTAATCAGGAGAGGCCGGGAAAGATTATTTTTGAGCATTTAATGATTGCTTTTTTGGTTTTAGTTTTGACCTATTTAATCGGTATTTTTATTAATAATTTAGTGCAATAATCAATAATTTAGTTTCGTAATTAGTAGTTTTTATTTGTTGACAGTTTTTTAAAATTTGGTAGAATTATAAAGTAATAATATTATTGCTAAATAATATTATTATTGTATTTAGAGCGAAAATTTAATATTCCCGGGTGGCGCAGCGGTAGCGCAGTTGGCTGTTAACCAATTGGTCGTCGGTTCGAATCCGACCCCGGGAGCAGATGTTTCTCTTTTGTGAGAGACCGACTTATATCTTTATTTTGTAGGGATAAAATAAAAGGAGCTGGCTTGTGCCAGTTCTTTTTGTTTTAGTTAAATTAGCTAATAAATTAGCTAAAATGACTAAAAATAAAGAGCCTAAATGGTTCGAATCCTATTTAGGTTTTTTTATTTTTTCTTTATATAAATTTTAATTGAATTTTAGATAAATTTGTGATAAAGTTTATTTAAGATTTATTTTTTATTGATATTTTCGATATGACAATTTTGGAGTTGATTAGTTTAAGAAACATAAAAGCTTTATTGGCTGTCTTTTTCAATTTGGTAGATGATGACAGTTCTTATTTTTATGTAGAGTCTAGATATAAAAAATCTAAATTTGCACCTAATGAATTAGATGATTCAAATTATCCTACCTTAAATGAAGATCTGAGAGCGTATTTTGGATTAAATTTTGAAAATAATTTCTCGGGCAATCATTCAATTAAAATAGAGAAGACAGCAGAATTTAATACAGCTGATAAATTTTTAGCAGAAATTTACAAACAAATTCAATTGTTAAGTTTTGAAATAGAAACTAAAGAATATGAGAAAAATATTTTGTTAGCATTATTTGCTTTGCGCGGCAGTGCTGATTTTTCACTTAAATATTATGCTGTAGATATTCATAGAAAGTATTCTTCAAAAGATTATTTAAGAAATATTTTCCAAATTCTTTCAGGGTTATCATCTATATCTAGGTTAAATTTAAATTTTAGAGAGCTTCAGCCACAGTATGCTGATGGAAGTCATGAGCGTAACACTCAAATTAGAATTAGTTTGGGATGGTTTTGGCAGGAGTTTGGAGAAGAAATTAAAAAGGTTAATACTTATAAATACTCAATATTAAATAATAATATTGATAAAATACCAGAACCATCAGATAGTATTGGTAATTTTTCTGATAGATTAGTTGAATATTTAAATAATATTCTTGGAGAAGAGAATATCTCCATAGATATTCAAGAAGAAAGGCGAAGGTTAGGATTAGAGACAAGCGGGGTTCAGGCAAGGGATTATAGTATAAAAAAAATAGCTATTAATATTTTTCCAGATGAATGCATGGCTTGTAAAAATAGATTTCCCAAAGACAACAGGACTTTTAAATTAAAAAATCAAGAAAAGTATTATTTTGAGATACATCATATTATACCATTTAGCAAGGGGAAAGAGCATGATCAGATAGATAATTTGGCTAAAATTTGTCCAGTTTGTCACAGAATTTTAACGAAAAACAGGGCGGACGAAGAATTGCAAAAACAAACAATTAGGGATATTTTAAATAACTCTGAGAATGCAAAAAAATATGTTAGTGTTTTAATTGGGGATGTTGACATTAATAATCATGTGGATTTTGTTTATGCAAAATTAGTATAATTTAGCTATTGAATTAAATTTGAATATTAGTTAATATATATTGAGGAACTACTTTTTAGTTCCTCAAATTATTTATTAATTCTTATTTATGCAATTTAGAATACTAGATTTATTTTCAGGCGCTGGTGGATTATCTCTTGGATTAGAGATGAATGATAGATTTAAGACTGTGGTAGCTACTGATTTTTTTAAAAACTCCCTGAGCACTCTTAAAAAAAACATGCCGGATGTTGAAATTATTTTTGGTGACATCTTAGACAAAAATGTTAAAAAAAGTATTATTGACAAATCAAAAAAAGGAAAGGTTAACATGATTGTTGGCGGTCCACCATGCCAAGGGTTTAGTAATAAAGGTAAAAAATTAGGATTGAGCGATCCAAGAAACTTTTTATTTCTTGAGTATTTAAATATAGTAAAAGAATTGAAGCCTGAAATTTTTATTATGGAAAATGTTAAAACCTTGGTTACTGCATCTGACGGATATTTTATAAATGAAATAAATGATAAATTTAAAAAATTAGGATATATAGTTTCCTTTCAAGTTTTAAAAGCTAGTGATTTTGGTGTTCCGCAGAGTCGCGAAAGAACTTTTATTATTGGATCCAGGTCTATAGCTTTTAATTTTAATATGTTAATAAAAAGTAATAAGACTGTTACGGTGAAAGACGCTATTTCTGACTTGCACTATCTAGAATCAGGAGAAGGCAGTGTTGTTATGAATTATTTGAATAAACCATTATCTCGTTATCAAAAAATAATGAGAAATAAGTCTAGTAAATTATTTAACCATACAGCTACTTCTCATTCTAAGATCGCGATACGTAAATTATCCTTGATTCCTCCAGAAAAAGGAAAAGAATATCTGCCAAAAGAGTTGCTGGGAAATCAAAAATTTAAAACAACTTGGAGTAGGTTGGAGTGGAACAAAGTTAGTCCAACTATAGATACTCGCTTTGATACCCCATCAAACGGAAAAAACTCTCACCCTGAACTTAATAGAGCAATTACCCCAAGAGAGGCGGCAAGAATTCAGAGTTTTCCAGATAATTTTGAGTTTTTGGGAAGTAAAACAGAGATATGTAAACAGATTGGGAATGCCGTGCCGCCATTATTGGCAAAGGCCATTGCTGATTCCATTATATTGCAATATATTAACAGAAAGAATGTGAAGCAAAAACGCTTTGAGATATTTCAAGACGATGCTTATAATAAGATACATGAATTTTATAAAGATGGTATTACTGTAGATCATATAATCACGGATCCACCATATAACATTTCTCAAGATAATAATTTTTCAACAATGAAATCAGCTAATCGTAAGGGGGTTGATTTTGGGGAATGGGATAAAGATTTTGATTTAACTGGTTGGATTAAAGATTATGCAAAAATTTTAAATCAAAATGGCTCAATGATTATTTTTTGTTCTTACAGATTTATTAGTAGAATTATAGAAGTGCTAGAGAGTAATGACCTGGTGGTTAAGGATATTTTGGAGTGGAGAAAGTCTAATCCTATGCCACGTAATGTAGGCAGAAGATATGTTCAAGATACAGAATTTGCTATTTGGGCTGTTAAAAAAGGAGCAAGATGGGTTTTTAATAAACCTAAAAACGAATCTTATTTAAGAGCTCAATTTGTAGCTCCTGTTGTTTCTGGCAAAGAAAGAACTATTCATTCTACTCAAAAAAGTTTATTTGTTATGGAAAAGATTATTCAGATCCACACAAATAAAGGGGAGACAATTCTTGATCCTTTTATGGGCAGTGGAACAACTGGGGAAGCGGCATTGAAAAATGGTCGTAATTTTATAGGTATAGAATTAGATGACAAGTATTTTGATATAAGCTCTAAAAGATTGTCTGCTTTTAAACAATGAACCTATTTTAAGTTTTTTTATCAATTTTTAAGCCATATTTTCTTATCTTTCATAATTATTTTACTTTCCATATTTCCAAGTATCTCTCTTTTTTCAAGCAGACTTCCTTCTCTTAAAACATATTTAGCATAATTTCTCATATCAATTTCTTTTTGCTTATCAAAATCAATATCAGTTTTCCCCAGTATTCCTTTGCTAAATTTATAATATCTTTCAATTTCTTCATTGAGCTGATTTTTAATGCCTAATTCATTAATATTTATCCCGTCTATCATTTTTATTAGTTGTTCAGGGACTTATAGGAAAATACACGTGTCTGAGCTTAGAAAGATTTTAGTAAAATATCCGCTAAAAGCAGATGAAGTATTGATTAGAAAAATGCCAGTTTATTTTTAGCAACAGAGCGTGAGGTTAGAATATTTTCAAAATATTTTTTGAATAGATAAAAAAACAAAAAGACTTCCAGATAATAAAACATAGCTTGTTATCCATAGAATTTTCTGTTTCTTTGTTAGTGGAGTTAATAATTCTATTGTATGTTCTTCTTTGTTTTTATTAAACAGAGTTTCTTTTATGTAGGCAAAGAAAATAAAAAAAGATAGGGTTAAAATAGCTAAATTTGGCATTATATTTTCTTTCTCTTTTATTGTTATAAAAACCATAGCTATTATTGAGCTTATTGCAATAATTGCTTCCCATATTTTAAAGCCAGTATCCTTAACTTCAGGCGAGTCTGAAATAAGAAAAAAGATCATAATAAAACAAAGAGTAAACATATATCCCTCCAGCATATACCCAATAAGAAATATTATTATAAAAAAACCAAGCCATTTAATGTGTTTAATAGATCCCCTTAATATTCCATATCCATCAAGGAGAGTTATAGGGATTAAATTTATCAGGTTTATAAAGCTTCCAATAAAAATAAAATTAAGTAATAGTGTTTTTTTTACTATAAGATAAAGTATAAATAAGAGCAATAAACTAATAAAACCCATAAGCGGTCCAAAAAAATTAATTTTTGCGTATTCATTTTCGGTTTTTATTTTTTTATTTCCGATAACCATTGCCCCAATAAAGGGTAAAAAATATATTCCGTTTAGTTTACCTTCTGTTTTTCTTAGAGCTATAACGTGTCCTAATTCGTGAAATAATAGCAATATTCCAATTCCAATAGAATAATAAATCTCTAACTCAAGATATATATGAAAAAGGTAGACAAATAAAATAAAGGAAAGTAAGCTTATTATAGTTTTTTTCATATTTTTTTATAATAACATTTTTAGTTGATAAAGAAAATTTTTTAATTTTATTGAGATTGTTTTCACGTGTTTATTTATTAAACTCAGGTATGTATATTTCTTTTGCTTCTGATAAAAAAAGTTCAAACTTCGTCCACTAACCCGAGCCAACCACAAAAAAAGAGCCCTCTCGGCTCTTTTTTGCTTTTATTATGTTCTCAGTATATAATTTTATTGTCGCTTTTTAATGAAAATTTTAATATTCGCTTCCAAAATCCCCCCTCAAAAATTAATCACTTAACCATAAAAAATATGAAGAACAAATTAACCATGGCAATTATTGCGCTAATTGTGATAATAATGGCAATAGTTTTATTATCCAGCAATAAAAAATCAAACGAATCAACAGAAGAAGCATTGTTTGATCAAACCTATGCAGCTTCGGTTGAATATCTATCTTTACGTTATCAAACAGAAAATGTTTTAGAGAATGCGGAAAGCTTTGGTGATTATGATAGCTGGAACGCAGAAATGGATGATGTAATTCGGGGCTGGAATGATTTAGAAAAAATGGCCAGTGATTTAGAAAAGATAGCGAATAAATTTTCTCAAGAAAAAATTGGTAAAGAAATTATCCCCTCGGCTTTAGCTTATAGCAAAGAAGAAATAAGTCAGATTGTTGATAAAGCTCCTTTTGGTCAAAAAATTATGACCTTGGCTAAACATTTAGGCACTGATGCCAAACATGCGCAGTTAATTTTAAATCAAGCGCAAGACGGAATTTCCCGAGAAGCCTATGGAGCAGAAGGGGATGTCTTTGAAAAATGTGAGCATAATTCAATGCGCATTAAAAATGGTGCCAAGGTGGCCGGCTTTGTGGGTGGCATTGTTTTAACTGGTGGAGTATCAGGCGTTGTTTCTTCCGGAGCTTTGACCACGACTGCCACAGTGGTGTCGGGAGCAGACTTAGTATTAGAAATCACTGATGATGAAGCTAAAATTGCTTTGGGTGATAATAATAAGGTGTCGGAATTTGTTAGTGATGTGCGCACAGTTACTGAACCAGCAGCGGCAATTTTAACCTTAGCAACTATTCCGGGAAATTTATCCAGTGCGGCTGATAAGTTAGCGGCGGCTAGTTTTAGCGCTGAACAAGTGGTATCAGTCGTACAAGATCAAAAGATTTTAGGAATCAGCCTTCAAACAAATGAAAAAGGTGAAGTCAAAGCTGAGGCAGCGGGTTTAAGCGAAGATGAGTTATCTAGTTGGCGTGAAGAAAATAAAGGAATAAAAAGTAATGAATCAGCTGAAGAAATAATTAATAATGCGAAAAAAATTGTGGAACAAAGGAGAGCGGAAAAAGAAAGTGAAGTTAAAAAAACCGAGGACAAAAAAACAACCAGCAAAAAGTCCGATCAGTCAGATAAATCTGATAATAAAGCAGAAAGTTTAGTGGGCACTGCTTGGTCAGGAACATTAACTAATGTGTCGGGCGGAGATTTACAACAGCGAACGACTGATCTTGATTTTGTTTTAAATAAAGATGGCAGTGTTGGCGGTAGTTCTTTTTCCCGCTGGGAGCAATCAGGAGATGTAATTAAATTATATGGTGAAGATGATTCGGTAGGTTATTATGAATTTAAATATTTAGGTAATGAATTGGTGTTCACTAAAATAGTCGCTGGCGATGAAGTAATACTGTCTGGACAAGAATTTTTGGGTGGGATTGCTCCAAGCGGCTCTTTGCAAAAAAAATCTAATTCAAATGAGGATAGCGCTCAATCTGCTCAATCTAATGCCGGCGCTATGTCTGCCAGCGAATACAATGAGTTAGATGATGATGGGCTATTAAAAGATATTGCCTCAGTAATTAAATATTTAGGAGAACCGAGTGTTAGAACGACTGATAATGGTCGCATTGTTTTTATTTATTATGATTTAGTAAAATATGATGGTGGCGATTTAGGAAGTGTTAAAATGACATTTTATAATGAAGAAGATTACAGAACCTTTGTTGAGAATATGGGCGCCAGCTGGGAGACAAATAAGGAAAACTGGGATGAATCTGGAGGAGGTATTAGAGCCACTAGTTTAATGAGAAGCGCTGATGAATTTAAAAAAATATACGGAGAGTAAAAAACCTTAATTGCAAAAGTACTAAATGAGAAAGCGTTAAATAAGAAAGCGTTAAACTTGGATTTCTAATAATAAGCACAACAGCTATTTTAACAATATTGACATTAAAGCATACTTATGGTATGCTTTTTTGTTGTTCATTTTTTGTTGTACCTTGAAATAATAATAAATCAAAAAATCATAATCATGAAAAAAAGAAGTTTTGGTAAATTAATTAAAAGGGATCCCCATAAAGCCTTTGATCATGTTTGTTCTAACTTGAAAAAATATTCTTTTGAAGATTTAGAAAAGGTGGCGAGGGAAATGCATATCCCAGTTCTTGTTTTTTTGAGGATAAAGGGTTGTTTAGTTAGTCATTTTCCTCATAAAAGATTGCTTCTTCAGAAAAAGAATATTTCTTTAATGAAAACAATGTTCAGTCTTTACCAAAGATTGAAAGTTGCGGCCATACCCATCAATGGGCTGAACAAAAATTTTCAAGTTGAGCCGGAATTTGGCGGTGGAGATGTTTTTAAAAAAAGGAGAAGACCAATTAATAAACAAGCCGCTCGAGGAATTAAGGGACTCACTAAGACTAGCTTGCGATGAGAGCGAAAGGATTTATAAAGCTAACCGGTAATTTGGTTAGCTTTTTTTTTTAAATGTAATGTTAAATGTGGTATAATATAATCATTAGAAAAATAAAATTAATTAATAACAAATTTTAAAATACCATTATGCTAAAAAATAAATTTATTTTTAAAAGAATGAACGAAAAATATGTTGCTTCTTTAATTGATCACACCAACATTGATTTAAAAGCCACCAAGGCGGACATTAAAAGAGTTTGTGATGAGGCCAAGCATTTCAAGTTTCGTGGAGTTGATGTGCGACCTAAGTGGGTAAGTTTGGTGGCTAAAGAATTAAAGGGCACAAAAATTAAAGTAATTGTTTTAATTGATCCACCGATTGGCATTAGTTCAACTAAGGAGCGAGTGGCGCTTTGCAAGAAAGCTAAAAAAGATGGCGCGCATGAATTAGATGTGGTAATGAATTTGGTTGATATAAAAATGGAAAACTATAATAAAATTTTACGCGACTTAAAAGCGATTAGTAAAATTTTACCCACTAAAGTTATTATCGGCTCTGGTTATTTAACTGATGAGGAAGTGATTAAAGCATCCGCACTGGTGAAAAAAGCCGGTGCCTTCTGTGTTAAAACGGCTACGGAAAAAGATCCTTTAGAAAAAAGGGAACTGGCAGAAAAAGCCTATCATTTAAAATTAATGAAACAAGGCGCTCCGGGTTTGAAAATAAAAGCGTCTGCTAAGATAAGCACTTTGGATGATGTTAAATTAATGGTTAAAGCTGGCGCAACAATTATCGGCACTAGTTCGGGGGTAAAAATAATGGCTGGCTTTAAAAAGTAGTTTAGTCGGAATTAAGAAGTAGTTTAACCGACATTAACTTTAAAAAACAATTCAACCGATTTTTAAAAGTAGTTTAGTTGGCATTAATAAATAGTTTATATGAAAAATAAAATTAAAAAAAATAAAGTTGCCCCTAAGCAAAAAAAAATAAACAAAAACAAAGTTGCCCCTAAGCAAAAAGATCTTCTTTTTCCGGATTTTGCTTTACCGCCGGTGAAAGTTGATTTTCGCAAAACTTTTCCCTGGCGCATATTCAAAATCATGTCAGAATTTATTGACGGCTATCATTTCTTAGCTGACTATAAAAAAACAGTTACTGTTTTTGGTTCAACCAGCTTTACACCGGATAATAAATATTATCAAGAAGCGAGAAAATTTGGCTCCGCTATTGCGAAAAAAGGCTATACAATTATTACGGGCGGTGGTCCGGGAATAATGGAAGCGGCTAATCGTGGTGCTTTTGAAGCAGGTAGTGATTCGCTTGGAATAAATATTGAACTGCCCCAAGGACAAAGAGTTAATAAATATGTTAACAAACCGATTGGCTTTCATTATTTTTTCACTAGAAAAGTAATGTTATCTTTTTCCTCTGATGCTTTTATTTTTTTTCCGGGTGGATTTGGAACTTTAGATGAGTTTTTTGAAATGGTAACTTTGGTGCAAACAAGAAAATTAGATCGCCCCGTGCCGATTATTGCGGTTGGTCGTGAGTATTGGACCCCTTTGTTTAATTGGTTAAAAACAGAAGTATACGAAAAACACAAAGCGGTTAAAAAAGAAGATTTAAAAATAATAAATATTGTTGATTCAGCTGATGAAGCAATTAAGCTCTTAATTAAAATAAAAAGAAAAAAAGCCAAGTCAAAAAAATAAATCTCAAACTAAAATATTAAAATATAAAAAATCGCCTCTTGGTCAGGCGATTTTTTTATATAGATCGGAAGTTGCTGCCAAGGCCAGCTTCATCACAATAATTAGCTCCATCACAATAATTAGCTTCATCACCAAAGTCAGTTCCATCACCAAGATCAGCTTCATCAGGAGAGTGAATTTTTCAATGAAACAAATGGATAATTAATCAACCTCATTAATTAGCAATTAATTTTTCCTTTTTTAGTTTCTTTCTTTTGACTAGTTTAAATATTTCCATAATCCAAAGCACTGAAGAAGCAATTAAAAGAAGAATAAGCCAGTCGTTAAAAGGAATTGGTTGTAGTTGAAGAGTTTTTTGCATGAAGGGAATAAAGGTGGCCGCAATATGTAAACCTTGAGCCGTAAACACTCCTAGCACTAAAAACAAATTACGTTTTAAAGAAATTTTAAAAGTGGAAGTAATTTCTGAGCGAGCATTAAAGGCGTGAATACTTTGGAATAAAACCAAGAGCATTAAAATATAATTACTGGCATAAGCAGCGCTATGTCCGCTTTTTATCAATAAACACCAAACCAAGAAAGTAGTTATTCCCATTGTTAAACCGGAAATCAGAGTTTGTTGAGTCATGAGACGATTAAAGATTGCTTCTTTGGGAGAGCGGGGCGGTTTATTCATTTCGCCTGGTTCCCGGTCTTCAAAAGCCAAGCCAATATCTTGCACTCCGTTTGTTACCACATTAAGCCATAAGAGTTGCACGGCGGTTAAGGGTAAAATTAAACTATCTAATTTTAAGAAAGATAAACCGAGAAGCGCAAATAAGAAAATACTAATCTCAGCCGCACCGCTGGAAACGGTAAAATAAATAACTTTCCGAATATTGCTGTAAGCGGAGCGTCCCTCTTCAATACCATTCACTAAAGAAGCAAAATTATTATCTACCACAATCATAGTGGAAGTTTCTTTAGCCACATCGGTTCCCGAGCCCATGGCTACACCAATGTTGGCTTGCTTTAAGGCCGGCGCATCATTTATGCCATCGCCAGTCACCGCTACAAAGTGACCAAGCTTCACTAAGGCATTTACTATTTTTAATTTTTGCATAGGAGAGACGCCGGCAAAAACCCGAATTTTTTCTACCAGTTTTAAAAATTCTGGTGTTAATTCCTGTCCTTCGCCCAGTTGTCCGCCGGTGATTACATCTTCTTTAGTGGCCGCTATGCCTAATTCTTTGGCAATAAATAAGGCAGTGGCCGGATGATCACCAGTTATCATCTTGATACCAATTCCGGCTTGCTGACATTTTAAAACTGCTTCGCGTGATTCAGCTCGCAAAGGATCAACAAAGCAAATTAAAGATAAAAATTTTAAATTCTTAATTTTACTTTCATTAAAATTATTTAAATCCTTTGGTATTTCATTTTGATAATAACCGCGAGCAACAGCCAGAACGCGATAACCTAGAGAAGCAAGTTCAATTCCTTTGCGTCTGATTTCCGCCTTGTCCAAAGGAACATTTTTCCCGCCCAGTCTAGTTTCACTACAGAAGTCTAAAACTTTTTCCACTGAACCTTTAACCGCAAAATAATATTTTTTATTTTCACGATAAATAATTCCGGCATAGCGACGGGCAGACTCGTAGGGAATCTCAAATATTTTTTCTACTCCGGATTCTATCTCTGACGGATTTTTCCCAGCCTTATAAACTAAACTCAAAAAAGCAATATCAATTGAATCACCATGTAGTTGCCATTTTTTATTTCGTTTTTCTAGACTCGCTTCATTAGCCAAGGCAATACTGCTAATTGTTTTTTCTAAATTCCAAGCATCATCAGCTTTTAATTTTTCCGTTTTTTCAATTTCACCCTCACCGTTATAACCCTGACCGCTAATTTTAAGTTCCAGTCCAGAAGGTAAATAAATTAGTTTAGCGGTTTGTTCATTGACGGTTAAAGTACCGGTTTTATCACTAGCAATCATGGTACAACTGCCCAAACCCTCCACGGCGGTTAATTTACGTACAATCACATTGCGTCGCGACATTCTGGTTGTAGCTACTGACAAGGCAACTGTTAAAGCAACGGGTAGACCCTCGGGAATGGCGGACACGGCTAAAGCCACCACCACAAAAAAGGTTTCCGCCAGAGGCATACCTCTGCCAATTGCAATTAAAGCTAAAAAAAGACAAAGCCCTAAAATAATAAAAGAAATATTTTTAGTGAAGGCTTCCATGCGAATAATTAAAGGCGGTTTATTCTTTTGAACATCAGTAATGATATCGGCGATTTTCCCCATCTCCGTTCTTAGTCCGGTCTCTACTACTACTCCCCAAGCGCGACCGGAAAAAATGGTTGAGCCGGCAAAAACTAAATTGCTGCGCTTGTTTAAACTAGTTTCCTTTTTCAAAATAGTTTCTTTTTTAAGAACCGCTTGTGATTCACCGGTTAGAAATGATTCATCAACTAATAAGTCGCGACTTTCAAAAAGACGAATATCAGCAGGCACTTTATGGCCGTTTTCTAAAAAAACAATATCACCCACCACTAATTCTTCGGCGGTTAATTCTTTTTCTAAATTATCACGCCGAACCAGAGTTTTGATTTTCAGTAAATTTTGTAAGGCCGCTGCGCTTTTCTCAGCTTTATTTTCTTGCCAAGCCCCGACTATTGAGTTAAGAATAATTACACCAAAAATAAAAAGAGCATCATCCCATTTTTTTAAAAACAGGGAAGCCAGACCGGCAAAAATTAAAATATAGATTAGGGGACTGAGAAATTGTTTGAGAAATATAATAAACCAGCCATCAACTTTCTTTTTAGGCAATCTATTTAAACCAAATTTAGCTTGGCGATCAGCGGCTTCCTGTGAACTTAAGCCATTAGATGAAGTATTGAGTTTTTTGAAGATTTCCTTGGGTTCTAAAGCATGCCAATTGAGGTGATGACCGTTTTGATAGTTTTCTTTCATAAAGTTTATATAAAGTTTGAGAAATTTTATGATAAAACCCGATTTTATTGGATTTTATGGGATTTTATTGAATTTTTGGATTTTATTGGGACTTTATTAATATTATCAAATTTTAGCCCTAAAATAAAGCCATTATTTGCTCGTTACCTGCCTGCTACCTGCTTGTTATTGACATAATTATATAAATATGCTAAAACAGGGGCAGTTATTTAACAACTATTTATTTTGTCATTGGACGAGAAATAGTAATTAAAGGCGAGAAATATTAATTTTAATTAAAAATTTAAGCAAATGAAGCAAAAAGATGATTTTAAAGAAAAAGCAGACGCTAATAATGCGTCAGAGCAAAGAGAATTTGAGGTAACTGTTAATTATGACCTAGAAAAACCTTATAAGCTCATTAATATCAATTATGTTGGCGATAGTCAGGGTCAGCGAGTTGGTAGCGCTAAAGGTCGGTATAATTTTACGATTATAGAAAGTTCAACCCAATTCTTTTTACGTATTTCGCCCAAGAAAATTGGGACGAAAGAAACTGTCAAAATGAAACTTTTCCCGCACGTTAATGGCGAAGTGGTTTTTCCCAAAGGTTGGCGTTCCGCTAACATCATTGAATTTGCGCATGCAGGAATAAAAACCAATGATTTTGAGGAATTTCAAAGTGATTTTTTAGTCGGAATTGTTGGCCAAAAAATTTCAGTTCGCTCAAAATGGACTATCCCGATGTTGGTATTAAGAAGCGGGGCGCTGCGCAGTTCAAAAATTTCTGAATTTCAGAATGATGTTTTAGCCTTTGGCAAAGAGATTAAAACTCAGCATGTTTTTCCCACACCAATTTATTTTTTAGGAGTGGAAGAAGCGGGCGCTAATCAACGTGTGAAGAAAGTTAGATTCAAAGTTTCAATTGCCAATCGTAATTTTTTATTTGATAAAAATTCTACGATTGAAACTGATGTTTTTGGTTTAGTTATTACTGAACCTGATTTCGAAGAAGAAAGATGTATTTTGGAACATAAATATTATCATCGCGAAATCACTCTGCCGCAGTTCATTGAAGATAAGCTCAATGAAACCAGCTTGCCCTTAACCGAAATTTATCGGGACAAAAAAGGTCGCAAAAAATTGATTGCCCAATTCAATTAATTAGTATTGTTCACCAAATTATTTATCATGAAAAAAGTAATCAAAGCCATCGTCCATCGAATTATTGACGGTAAACATGGGCCTTTTGTGGTTGCTCTTTGCGATCATGTGACCGGTTCGGTGACCTTTTCCTTAAATCCGGATGTTTGGCAGGAAAAAGTTTTACCAGATTTAGGCAGTGTTGTCCGTTTATTTGATTTAAGACAGAAGCGAGCCGGTTGGCGCGCGACTACCGCCCGTTTTTGGGCGCCAGAAGACGAAGCAGAAGAGCAATTAGAGATACAAAAAAACATTAATGATATTATTAGGTATTGTCAGGAACTCAAACCCAATCCAGTTAATAATCGAGTTGTAGCTTGGATGACTCGTTATTTGGACTTTGATGTTCTGTTTAATAACATTAAAGAATTATTGGATGCTTCTGCTGGTTTACAAGCAGAAGATAATGATTGCTCGTATTCGTGGGGTGAGATTTTTATGAGTAAAGTCAAAAATGAAAATCAAGCCCTTGATTTGTTTCGTTGGCAAAAAGAACTGCACATTCCTTCTGAATATTTCTTGAAAAAAGCGGTCGTCTTTAAAAACAAGGAACTGATCAAGAAAAGTTTGGCTAAAATTGATTGGCCGGAATTTGATTTTGATCTTTTCTTAAAAAATTTAAGCCGACTGGATCAGGAGGAGCTGCTTAATAACTTTGCGGTTGAATTGGAAGACCGAGCCGAAGAGAATTTAAATGATTTTTTCGCGGCTAGTTACTATAAATGGGAGAATCAAAGTCATCCTAATTTGGAAAATCAGAACTATTTCATCCAAGACAAAGAGAAAACTATTTTTTTGGCAGTGGATAATTCTTATTTATTACCGCGTCTTAAAATTTTAGAATTCATGCTTGATCTTGACTTGGAAATTCAATCTCCTAAAGTACGTTTAGAAAAAATCAGTTCTCATCTTCTTTTCGTAGCTAATCGCCCTCAAGCGGAAAAACTAAGCGAGCAAGAAATTACTCGTAATCTCCAGGTGCGATTCAAAGAAATATGTGAACGTCTTAATTTAAATTAACAAAAAAGGCAATTTGCTCGCCTAAAATAAGAGCAATTAAAACGGGCCCTCTCAGGACCCGTTTTTTCTTTTTCAAATTTATTGCCAGCTTATTGCCAAAAGACAATTATATTTTTTTGAGGATTAGGATTATCTTCATGATAACCGGTCGGATAAGTACGTAAGGCTGAATATAAAAGATTTTCCTCGTATTCATACAGTTCGCCATTACGAGTGCCCGGGTCATTGGTGATAAAAGTTTTTTTCAAAGGATCGTAGCCGCGAATTAAAAGCATGTGATTAATTGGACCTGGGGCAGTGAAATTAGGATTTTTTAGGGCTCGGCCATTCATGGGAGCAATAATAACACGACCTTTTTTCAATTCAAGAATCAAATCTTCCAGGGTGACATTTTCTTTAAGTTCCACTTTTTCATAGGCAAAATAATCTTTGATAATCCAATTTAAAACATCATTTAATTCTGTATCACGGCTTTCACCATATTTTTCCGAAATATAATCAGAGATTGAGATAATTTCTTGTAAAGCAATTTTCCGTGTTAAAGGTTGGTTTTTTGCCCAACTAATTGCCATTAAAACTGAGGCCTCTTCACAGCCGTCTTGTTGGCGGCTGTCAGTCCATTCGCCAAAGGGAGCTTGGGGAGTAAAGGGAACAGATAAAAGAATTTTTTCGGTTACCATTTCCTCTAACGGTTGTTCTTCATTTTGAGTCTCAGGTTGTTCTTCATTTTGAGTTTCAGCTTGTTCTTCATTTTGAGTCTCAGCTTGTTCTTCATTTTGAGTCTCAGCTTGAATCACAGTTTCGTTTAGAGAAGTAGTTTCTCTAAGCGGTGCCTCGGCTTGTTTATTTGGTTTCCAAAAAACAATTAACAAAAAAGCTAAGCCAATCAGAATTATTATTAGTTTTAGAAATTTATAAATCATATTAATTACTAATAAGATTTTAACAACTTTAAATTCATTTTCAAATAGTTTTTTACTAATCTTTAAAATTATGTTATTATTAAAATAGAAAATAATAATCAAAAATATATGAAAAAGCCAATAAAACAATTATTTGTCTTAGCGTTTCTAATATTTTGCCTTGCTCTGTACGGCGTTTTGTTAACTTTTGCCATTTCCAATGTGCGTGCTAGTAACCACTATGCAAATTTAGAAACAAATCAATTTTTAGGATGCGGTCCGGAATTAAGAAATAAGATTATCAGTTATAGTCAAAATGGTGATACCAGCACCGCCTTGACTGAAACCGAAGACCAAATCTTTCGTTTTCAGATAAAAGCTCAGGTCTTAGGTCCAATGATCAATACTCTTATTTATTTTCATGATTTATATTTAAATCAAGCGCAGACTCCGGTTGACCCGCAAGTTATAGCTTCTTTAAATGATTATTTAATTGAAGAAAAAGAATTAACGCAAAATGTTTTAAATGAATTAAAGCAGGATTCATTGCCAAATCAATTGGAAACATGTCGACAAGCAATTATTTCCAGTTGGGAAGAGGCTTTGCTTTTAGCTAATAGCGTCTTGCTTTCACCGCAAGAGAAACAGACGGAAAAATATGAAAATTTTTATGCCAAAAATATTGCTGCTCTAGAAGCATGTCAAAAGGAAGCGAGTAAATTAATTAATTTGCCTCAGATTAATAACACAGATTTGATTTCCTTATCTCAGCCGCTTGCTTGTTTGTTATCTGACTCCGCTCTAAAATCGCAATGGCAAAAACAAGGTGATAGTTTTTATCAAGCTAAAGGAGTGGAAGAAATAGAAAATATCTTAGCTGAGAAAAAATATCATCCGCTTTTAGCTAAATATTTTATGACTTGGCGATCTGCTAAGCAGCTCACAGAATATGGTGGCGATATTTATAATCAAATTCCCAATCAGTTTTATGATGAAAAAAGAATGGAAGTTTACGAAACAATTAAGCAACACTTGGCTATGAATCCACAGGATACTTGGGCAAAACTGCAGTTAGTTGAAATAGTTAATTTGCCTGATGTAGTTCGGAATGAAAATGGGAATAGTGTCTTAGATTATTATCATTTTGACACTGGTCAAGATACTGAATAAAAAAAGTTAAAATTTAGTTACCAAATAAGGCCTTTTAGGCCTTTTTTGGTTTTTTTGGTCTTTTTCGGCCTTTTTTGATAAGTATTGACTTTTATTATAAAAAATACTATAATTTGAAAATTGAGATATTAAAATAATTAAGTTCTTTTTATTAACCAAAAATAATTTATATCATGGGTAGAAAAACAAGCAGAAGACGTAGAGTACAATTGGCCTCCAGGGTTGTTATCGGAATGCGCAGAAGCGCTAATAATAAACGAAGAAAAGAAGAATTTGAAAACGAAGAATTTGAAACTAAAAAACGCGCAGTTAGGTGTGAAGCTTTCTCTGGTTGTCGTTGCACAATCTGTGGTGGTTTCTTTGAAGATGGTGGTGACGCCTGCAGCCCTGGACGTCACGTCATCGGTCAAACCTACTTCATTTAATCGGTTTCTTTTCGTTAAACCCGTAAATCGTTTCTAACGATATACGGGTTTTTTTATTTTATGCTATAATTAACTTGTAATTTATTTTTATTTTTATTTTATTATTAGTTATTTTTTTATTTATCTATGCCTGTTATTTTGCTTATAATAATTTTACTCATTCTTTTTGCTCTCTTAGGTTGGGCAGCTGATTTAGCCGTAAAAAACATTCGTTTAATTGCCTTGTCTTTACGAATGAAAATATTTGCTTTGGGAGTGATTTTGGGTATCATGACCACTTTGCCAGAGTTAATGGTTGGTTTAAACGCTACTTTTCATAATGTTGCCTCTTTATCAGTCGGAAATATTATGGGGGGAATAGTAGTGGTGATCGGTTTAGTTTTAGGGATGAGTTTGATTTTAAATCGCAAAATTGACACAGCTGACAATTTACGCTCTTTATTGCCGACATCACTAGTTACTTTATCGCCCTTTTTCTTAGGTGTGGATGGAAGTTTTGGCTTAGTTGATGGAATAATAATGATTTTTTTGTATTTAGGCCTGATTTTTTATTTATATTTTATTAATTATGCCCATTTACCGAACAGGGGAATAGTGATTATTGGCAAGCGGAAGATAGTAAAAAAGATTTTTATTACCATTTTTGGAGTATTAGCAGTTGTCCTTATCTCTCGCGCCATTATCCAAATTACCTTGATATTATTAGAACAAATAAAAATGAGTAAACTGATGGTTGGTCTATTGCTTTTCTCAATCGGAACAAACTTGCCGGAAATTATGATTACCGTTACCGCTTGGCGACATAAAACCTCAGAACTATCTTTAAGTTATTTAACCAGCTCAGCCTTTACCAATATTTTGGTCCTTGGTTTATTGGCAATTTTAAATCCTATTACCTTTACCATCGGTCCAGTCTATTATGCCTTAGCCTTTTTTGTTACTTTAATTATTATTTTACTCCTAATTTTTTCACATACTAATAAAAGTTTAAGCCGACTGGAGGGAATGATTTTGTTAATGGTTTATATTCTTTTTGTCGCTTTTAATCTGTTTTTAGCGGGAAGCTAGGGAATAGAGGAATGTTTTTTTGCGTTGAAAGTGTTTTTTTAATAAAGCTCTGGTTTGGAAATCAGAGCTTTTTATTTGGAAACCAGAGCTTTTTATATTGTTCAGGATTTTTTTTCGTTGCTAAGATGTTTAATTGTTTGACAGATTATTGTTTTTGTCTTGTTTGACAAAAAAGTAATAAAAAGGCAGATTATTATTGACTTATTTATAATTTTAACATAAGATAACCTTGTATTTTAAAATTGTTAATAAATAATTTATTTTTATTTTAAAAAAGATATTTCATAGTTTGTGAACATTTTTGTTTATGGCTTTAAACCAAAATGTTTTTAAACTAAAAATTTATGATGAAAAAAAACAAGACTCGTTTCCTGACGAGTAAAAAATTAAAAGAGGCGTGGAAAGCCGTATCGCTTTCTATCATGCGCTAGTAGTCAACATGTCTTATTTGGGCGTGTTTTTTGTTGCTAATGAAGGTGATAACAATCTTCCATTTACCAACATCGCTCAAGCGGAACAAGAGATTACAGGGCAAAGCGATAATGAATGGCCTACTTGCGGTGGCTTTAATTGTACAGCCAAGGATGTTATTGTTAATAAAATTGAGCTTACTGATAGGTCCAATAGACCACTTACAACTTGTAATCCAGGAGAGACTGTTGATGCCAAAATTCGCGCTACAATAACTAATAATGCTAATTCGTCTAGATATGCGTTTGTTTTAATGGGGGATATATATCAGGGAGATAATAAGCTGATTAGTTTAAGTACCGCAGTGTATTCAGGGGAAGTAAGCGGTAAATGTGTTAAAGGATTTATTAGGGGGGGGAGAACAGAAACATCTGATATTTATGATTTTTCTTGGATCTGCGGTGAGCCAATAACAATTAAAAATTTAAATTTATCCTGGTCAACAGTTTACCAAACTTGTAATGATTTTTTTCTAAATCCTGAATGTAAACAAAGAAAATCTCAATGTTATTCTCAAACAGAGCCTTTTGAGGTTTTTTCGCCTTTAGTTGCAGATTTTAGTTATACCACAGGAAATATTTGCGTAAACGATGAAGTATCTTTTACTGATAAAACTAGTGGTGGTGAAGCACCATATACTTATTCTTGGAATTTTGGTGATTCAGAAACTTCAACTGACCAAAATCCCACTCATACATATACTTCAGCTGGAAATTATGATGTTTCTTTAACAGCAACTGATAAAAAATCAAAGAGCGACTCAGAAACAAAAACTATAGTTGTTAATGCTCCGGGAGAAGGTGGTTGCCCGGCCTATAGTTGGTACGAAGGAGAATTCGGCGACTGTGACGCTACTTGCGGCACAGGCAATCAAACCAGAGTGGTTGAATGTCGTGATAATAATGGCGACAAGGTTGAAGATAGTAAATGTTCAGGAGAAAAACCAAGTACTACCCAATCTTGTGATAATTTACCGGCCTGCACGAAAACATTTACTTGTGATACTACGAATTTGTTAGACAATTCAGTTTTCTATGGAAGTGGTTCCAGTACTCATTCATATCAGCAAACCTGTCAAACCCAGCAATCAGTAGATGAATGTAGTGATTGGTCTCCAGCAGATAGTAATACTGAATACAGTGATAGCGAGCCAACTACAAGCAACACTTGTTTATTCAAATGTGAGGATGGATATAATTATAACGCCAGTCAAGGTAAATGTGTTGCTAAAGAAGTTTGCGGAAATGGTACAGTAGAAGGCAATGAACAATGTGATGATGGGAATACAACAGACGGTGATGGTTGTAGCGCCACTTGTCAGTGGGAAACAATGGATTATAGTTGCGCGCCTTTACCAGATAATGCAGTTTGGAATACAGTTGATTCATATACAAAAACTTGTACAGCTTCAAATGGAACAAGTTGTACGAATTGGTATCCAGCTCCTTCATCTCCTACTTATAGCGAAACTCCAACAACCACTGCTTGCTTCTTCAAGTGTAAGGATGAATATAATTATGACAAAGATAAAAATAAATGTGTTCCTTTCTCTGTTATTAAGCCAATATGCGGAAATGGCCAAGTAGAAATAGGCGAACAATGTGATGATGGAAATAAGAGAAACGGTGATGGTTGTAGTAAAAAATGCCAATGGGAAACAAAAGAGTATATTTGCAAACCTTTACCTAGAAATGCGGTCTGGAATTCAGTTGGTTCATATACAAAAACTTGTACAGCTTCAAATGGAAAAGAATGCATAAATTGGAATCCACCTTCTTCAAATCCACCTGTTCATAGTTTAACTGCAACAACTACCGCTTGTTTCTTTAAGTGTAAGGATGGATATAATTATGACGAAGATCAAAATAAATGCGTTAAAGTTATCACCTATTCTTGGCATGCCGGTGAGTGGGGTCCATGTTCAAAACTTTGTGGTGGTGGAGTGCAATATAGAACTGTAGTCTGTAAGTCTAGTGGAGTTATAGTTAAAGATTCTTATTGTGACCCTAATAAAAAACCTGCTACTCGACAAGAATGTAACACTCAAGCCTGCGATCCAGGTAACCCAGTAATCACTTATGCTTGGGAAACAACTGATTGGAGTCCGTGTTTCTTAAATTTATTAAGTGGTGGTGGAGTGCAATATAGACTTGTGTTTTGTAAATCTAATGATGGGAAAATAGTTGAAGATAAATATTGTACTGGTGAAAAACCTGCTTTTTCACAAAAATGTAATAATCCAGGTCCATCTTTGCCAGATTGTCCATTATGTACACAATGGTATTCTGGCGGATGGGGTGACTGCTCTGTAGATTGTGGTGGCGGAACACAAACAAGAGATGTGTATTGTAAGTGGGGTGATTTTAAAGTACCCGATAAGTTTTGTCTTATAGTTGGTAAAAAACCTGCCACTCAGCAAGAATGTAATACCCAAGCTTGTAATCCAGACAACCCAGTAATTACTTACGCCTGGAAATTAACTGATTGGGGTAATTGTTCAAAATCTTGCGGTGGTGGAATACAAACTAGATCTTGGTTCTGTGAAAAAACAACTTTTGATGGTACAAGCACCACAACAGAAGCAATAACTGACCCAACAGACGCAGATAGATATTGTGGTGAAAATAACAGTTCAGAACCTTTAGAACAAGATTGTAACACCCAAGCCTGTGGCGGCGGCGGAGGCGGCGGCGGAGGCGGCGGTGGTGGTAGTCACGGCGGCGGAGGCGGCGGCTACATTTCCTTTAGCTTAACTAACACCCAAGTCACCATGCAATGCGTTAATGATAAAGTTGATATGACTGTTACTTGGTTATCAACTTATCCAGCCAGTTCACGCGTTGTTTATGATAAAGTTTCTCACGCTGGCGGTAGCTTAGGAGCCGCACCTAATTATGGTTATGCTTATTCAAGCCCGGCAGATAATAATCAAGTTACTGGTCATAGCATCACTATCACTGGTCTAGAACCAAACACTTATTATTACTTCCGACCAATTTCAATTTATAATTCCTCTGAAAAAGTGGGTGAAGAAAAACCTTTAACACAAACTTTATCTTGCGCTCCAGGTGAGGGAAGTAAAGTGATTGTTTTAGGTGAAGAAGGCGCCCCAGTATTAGATTTAGATAGTGAATTTTTAGTCCCCTTTGTTAATCCGGGCGCTAAGGGTGTTGATCTAAAATTAGTTGTTACCAATAATGGTGATTTAACCTCTTATGATACGACTCTAACTAATATTTTACCTGACGGCTTTACTTATACTGATATTGGCGGTAATGAATGGAGCTGGTTCTTAGGCGATATTGCTCCAGGAGAAACCAAAACTATCATTGTCAAAGTTGATGTTGCTCCTGGCGTTAATCCAGCAACTTACGTAGCTAATACTAAAGTAAGCTCAGCTAATCATGACGAAGTTACTTCACCCGCTGATATTGAAGTGCGTAAAATTACGGTTTTAGCTGAAACAGGCTTTAGCTTCATGGAATTTGGCTTATTACTATCATTACTTGCTACTCTTTGGATGGCTAATTATTTCTTAAAGAAAAAATTAGCTAGCACTAAAGCGTAATTTAGGTGTAGTTCAATTAAGTTATTCTTAGCTATTCATCAAGTAAAATTTAAAGTTTCGTAATTAACAAACTTTAATGAAATTTAAATTTTTCCATAATCCGAAATTCATAAAAGTCTTAGTCATCACGCTAAGACTTTTATTTGTTGCCTTGGCTTTATATTTAATTTGTTTGCCGTTTTATCCTGAAGTTAAATATAATTTTAGCACGCTGGAAGAAGCGACTTCTCAAGATTTAGAGGCAGTTACCGAGCAAGTGGAAAATATAAAAAGAGAACTTCCTGAGAGTGAATACACGGTTTCGCCGGATCGCCTGATTATCCCCAAAATTGGGGTTAATGCGCCGGTTATTTTGACTGATAATGAGCATTACGGCCTTTCATTGGGTGCTTGGATGGTGCCTAAGGGCTCAACTCCTGATAAGGGCGGTAATACGGTCATTACCGGTCATCGCTTTAAATATCTCCCCCCCAGCAACCTCACTTTCTATCTTTTTCATAAGTTAGAAATTGGCGATGTTTTTTCTGTGCTCTGGAAGGGAAACGATTATTATTATCGAGTTAAGGAAATAAAAATTGTGGATCCGAGCGATGCTTCGCCTTATGATAAAAGCGCTACACCAATTCTAACGATGTACACTTGTCATCCCATTTATTCCACAGAAAAAAGATTGGTTATTATTTCTGACTTAGTGGCTGGGGAAGAGAATTTAGCAGATGTTTTGACTGGCTATGAATGGTTGGAAAATGAAATAGAAAGCGAAATGGAAAATGAAATAGAAAACGAAATGGAAAGTGAGATGGAAAATGAAATAAAAGGTAGTGAACTAAATACTACTTATATTGAGCCCAACACTTTTATCGAACCCAGCACTTCTACCGAACCCAGCACCCCTGCCGAGCCCGACACTTCCACTGAAACGATTGAATAAATTTTCTGCTTTTGACAAAATATGATAAAATAATAAGGTAACATAATTTGTTACCTTATTTTTATTAGTTAAAAAATATTTAAAAAATAATTAATTTTTTTAGAAATAATTATTTTTTGCTAATATTGACAAAATAGAGTTATTTTGTTATAATATTAAGATAGTTAAAATTAGCGCCGGATTTACCTTATGTTAAAAAATTGGCTAAAATTAGTAAAAAAGAATTTTAAAAGAACGGCTTTTAAGCTTGGTTCTTTTTTTCTTTATTACGAAGATCCAGGTGTTATAAGAAAAAAAATAAAAAGAATAAAGAAGAGTAAAGACAATATTAAAGATAATTTTATTGATTTTATTAAAGAAGAAAAAAGGGAAATTAGAGAATTGGTCAGTGGCAAACAAACTTTTAGAAAATATTGTCGCGATGCCAGTGACTTATTTAAAGATTATTTTATCCCCAGCGCCGACAATGATAATCGTCCTAAAATTTTACGTCCCAAGCAGTTAACGATTATCGCTATTTTGCTCATCATCTTGAAAGTATCTTTGGTTGGTTATTTGTTTTCTATTTACCAAGAAACAGCGGAAATGTCCGAGACAACCGTTAATCAACTTTTGCTTTTAACTAATGAATCTCGTGTTGCCAGTGGTGCTTCGCCGGTAAAACTTAATCCGGTTTTAAATCAAGCTGCCCAAGCCAAAGCGGATGACATGTTAGCTAAGAATTATTTTTCTCATACCAGCCCTGATGGTCGCAAACCTTGGCACTTTGTTAATCGTAATGCTTATCCTTATTTATTAGTAGGGGAAAATCTAGGCATGAACTTTATTGCCGCTAGTGATGTTCACGCCGCCCTAATGGCTTCGCCGTCACATAAAAAGAATTTATTAAATCCTAAATATACGGATGTTGGCTTAGCGGTTGTAAACGGTGAATTGAATGGAGAAAATACTAATATTTTAGTAGAAATTTTTGCTTATAAAAAAGAGTCAACTGAGACAATCGCTATTGTCCCCACCGCGCCCGGAGCAGATACTTTTAAAGCGGTGGTAGTTGATTCAGAAGTGGTGACTGTGGAAAATAAACCTGAGGCGATTGCGGAAATAATTCCTTTAATAACCGCTGAAACTACTACGCCAAACTCAGTCGCTGAAACTGTTGCATCAAAACCAAGTCCTGAAGCATCAAAACCAAGTCCTGAAAATACTACGCCGAGCCAAGAACCGGTCAAGCCCCAGGAAGAAATAATCGTTGCGGCTGAAACTGAAACTCAAGTTGATGTTCTAGCTCAAGCTCAGGAAGTTGTTATGCCTGTTATCAGCACGGTTGATTTACCAACTCAAGAAACAAATAATCAGTCGGAAAATTTAATTGATAATACTGAAACCTCAGAGCTAGACACGGAAACAGCTGGCAATACAGAAGCAGCTGACAATATGGAAGCAACTCATAGCGTTGATAATCTTTCTGCTAATCAGGAAATTGAGACAATTGCCATTGATACTACTCCCGAAGAAATTTTGTCTAATCAAGAATTACCGACTGAGCAAGTAGTAATTGCGACAAGTAGCAATCAAGACATTAGCAAGGCCGGAAAAATAATCAAGTTATCAAAAGTGCTTTATATCTTTTTCTTGGTTTTCTTAATAATTTCGTTGGCAATTAATATTTTTGTTCACATTAAAGTGCAACATAAATCAATAATTCTGCAAGCGATTTTATTGATTATTCTCTTACTGGCGCTTCTTCTCTTTGATTTTGATTTTATGACTGAACTAAAGAATGCAGCCAACAATATCGTTTTAAATTAAAAATACACCGCCTAGCGGTGTATTTATTTGCGCATTTTTCTAAAATTTACTATAATATTAGCAAGACTATGTTTAATAGCTTTTGCTTTATTCAGAATTACTTTAATTTATATAAAAAAATTTAACAAAAAAATATGAAAAAGAAAGGTTTTACCTTAATTGAACTTTTGGTTGTGATTGCCATTATAGGTATTTTAACAACCATTTCTGTTATCGCGCTTCAAACTTCAAGAGCACGCGCTCGTGATTCTAAACGTTTAGGAGATGTAAAGCAAATGCAAAGCGCTCTAGCTTTGTATGCTCATGATGTTGGCCAATATCCGAGTACAGCTAGTGTGGCACCTGGATTAATTTTAGCTAGCACCAGTACTACTTATATGGCGGTTATTCCTTATCCTCCGATTCCAGATGATGGTTGCGCCGGATCAACTAAATATACTTATGAGCAGCAAACTATTAGTGGTGATGAAACTTCTTATACTCTTGAATATTGTTTAGGCGCTGCTACTGCCGGCGTTCCGGCTGGTCTTAATACTGCTACCCCAGCTGGAATTACCCTTAATCCCAGTCAATAATTTTTCATTCAAGCAAAGAAAAAAAGCGCCTTTAGGGGGCGCTTTTTTGAAAGTACTTAAGCAATTTTACATAGAACTAAGCAATTTTACTCGGCTTAGTTTCTGGCATTAACACTTCATCGGTGATTAATTCCCAACTAAGAGGGAAATGAGAATTTTCAAAGTAAATGTTATGCAAGCAAATGCCGTGCAAATACTGAGTGCGGATTTGCAAAGATTTTAAATTGATAATCTCAAGTTTGAATATTTTTTCTCCGGATTTGAGAATTATTTTTCTTGCTTTAGCACTGCCAAATTGCATTAGGGCATTTATTTCTTCCGAACCTGTGTTACTTCGTAAAATACTTTGCTTAACAGCGATTAATCGTTCATTATCTTGTAAGTAAAGCTTCTTCAAGATATTAATTAATTGCTGAGGGTTTAGATTTTTAATGTTGGTTACGATGGGGATATTAGAATCCGAATCTTGGAAGCGGAATAATCTTTTCCAAAATTTTTGGTATTTTTTTATAAAACCCAATAAAACAAAGAAAAAGATTAAACTTAAGGCGATTATCGTCCGTCGGGGAAAAAGAGGTTGTTTTTTGGCTTCTTCATAACCAGAAGATGCTGGTTCAACAGATGCTGGTTCAGCAATTGCCTCTTCATAGTAATCAACTGCCTCGGCAGCCAACGGTTTAATTTCAGCTCGAAGATAATCTTCGGTGAGCGTCCAAATGGAAGCGTGCTGGCCGTTTATTGGCGCTGGGGCAATTAAGGCTTCATAACTGTTAGTGATGAAGCGGGAAGGGAAAATAACTACATCGCCAATCTGAATAAGGTCCAGATTTTGAAAGCGATTTTTGTTAAGCTCAAGGGCTTGACGATAGACATCCAGAAATTCATCGGATGGCGTCTGTGCCTGAGAGATCAAATTGAGGCCGATGACAGCCACAATCAAAAAAACTGCTCTTTTAAATGCTTGCTTTTTCATGATTTATTATTTTTTTAAAGTTCAATTTATTGCGTTTTACTACATTAAAATAGAAAAATAGAGAAAAAGATGTCTAATTTCTATGAACAGAATTATAACATACTTATTAAAAAAAGTCAATATTAGCTTTTGATTTAAGTCTTCTCGTGTTATATAATAAAAGAGCTTAATTTAAAAGAGCTTAATTTAGTTAACGTTTTTTAACTAGTTATATTTTATGTCATCTAAATTTTATTTGCGCTTACTTCAAATTGGAGTAATTGTTTCTTTATTTTTTGTTTTACTTGTTTCTCCTAAAGTTTTATTTCCCTTTATTGTTAGCAAACAAATTCCTTTTAATATTTTAATGGAATTTTTACTAGTTTTTTGGCTATTGTTTATTTGGCGTTATCCGGCTTATCGTCCTAAATTAAATTTAATGGTTTATAGTTTAATTGCTTATTTGGCCGTTATTTTAATTTCAACTTTTACGGGTGTGGATTTTAATTTAAGTTTTTGGGGAGATGCCGAAAGAATGTTGGGTTTCTTTCATATTTTTCATTTTCTGATTTTTTTTATTATTATCATCACTGTTTTTAGAGAAGAAAAAGAATGGCGAGCTTTGTTTCTATCATCTGTGGCAGCGGCCACGATTATTAGTTTAATTGGACTTTTTGGAGCTAATTCTTATAGCCGAATTGGTAATACCGCCTATGTTAGCGGCTATTTGATTTTTAATTTGTTTTTTGCTGCTTTGTTGTTTTTCAAAACTCGTTCCAATTGGCGTTATGTCTATCTAGTTCCCATCTTAATTATGCTTTTAGAGTTTGAGAATATGAGAACTTCGGGAGCGATTATTGGTTTAGCCGGAGGAGTATTTTTAGTTTTACTTTTAATAGGAATTCTGCATGTCCAAAAAAAGAAAAGAATATTTTTTCTTTCTTTAGTCGGTCTGGCGGTCATCACCCTGGTCTTTATTTTTTCCCAGCAAGAAGCAGCTTGGTTTCAAAATAGTTTTTTAAAAAATTTAACACCGCAAAAAGCGACTTTTCAAACCCGACTTTTATCTTGGAGAGGCGCTTGGCGAGAATTTGGCAATCATCCGTTTTTAGGCACTGGTTTTGGTAATTACGCCATTATTTTTGACAAACAATTTGATCCGGTTTTTTTCAATTATGATTGGGTTCAAGTTTATTTTGACAGAGCGCATAACAATTTAATTGATATTGCTTCTACTACTGGTTTGGCCGGTCTTTTTGCTTACCTGAGTGTTTTTGTTTTTGCTTTAATTTATTTGTATAAAAGATTGAAGAAGAATAATTATCGAATTAATTCTGAGCCAAGCGGGCGACGTAATTTAGAAGTGGTGATTATTTTAGGTCTTTTGGCCGCTTATTTTATTCAGAATTTAGCTATTTTTGATTCCTTTGTTACTTATATTTCTTTAATGATAATTTTAGGTTATATTTATTGGTTAAACAGGGAAGATGAGTTAATTTTAGAAAAAGATAATTTAAACGTTACTTCAAGCTGGTTAAATCGTACGCGTGAAGGTTGGATTTTAGCGATTTTATTGCTTATTACTTTTTTATTTACTTCTCAGTATAATCTTAAACCTTGGAATATGTTTAAAGGAGTAATTAGAGGCTATACAGATATTTTATCTGGACAAATTGAAAATGGATTAGAAATATTCCACACTAGCTTAACAGGTACAGGTCTTGATCGTGACGGTCGCTCAATGCTAATTAATTTAGTATCTGCCAATCATGTTATCCTAACTAGTTTAGAACCGGAAAGAATGGATCAAGAGTATGATTTTATTTTTAATTTGACTAAAGAAAATTTACAGTATAATCCACAAGATAATTTATTACTTTTACAAATGTCGCAAGTTTGCGATTTAGGATCTAGAATTTATGCTAGTGATGAAGAGAAAAAAATACATTACGCTAACTTGTCTTTAGAATTTGCGGAGAAAGCTATTGAATCTAGTCCAGGTCGTATTCCGGTTTATTTTTCCAAGGCGCAGTCTCTGTTATCTTTAGGAAAATTAGAAGAAGCAACCAAAGTTACCGAAGAGGCAGCCGCTTTAAATCCAAATTATCCTCATTCCTATTGTCGCCTGGGTCAGCTTTATGGATTAGAAAAAAGACAAGATGAGGCTTATGAGGCTTATAAAAAATGTATTGATGGTGGCGCGGTTGATCATTTAGGGAATGCTGAATCATTATTAACAGTCGCTTCATTTTTTGTGGAAAAAGAAGATTTTGAGCGGGCGTTGGTAGTGGTATTAAAATTAACTGAAGTATTGCCTAAGAATGCTGATATTTGGCTAAATTTAGCTTATCTTTATTCAGAACTGGGTGATAACATAAAATCTTATGAAGCAGCCATGAAAGCGGTTGAAATCAATCCAGCCCTTAAACCGCAAATTGAGGCAGCTTTCAGTGATAGCCAGTAGTTTTTTGTCTGGCGGCTTTATCTTGACGAGAAAAAGAAAGTTTGTTATTATAAAACGCAGGTTCTTTTAAAAATAAACCAGTAAAGAGAAAAAAAAGGTTTTTTCAAGGTTAATTTTTTATTGTATTTTTTGTGTTGTGTCTGTTATTTGTTTTATTTTTTTATGATTCATTTGTTGAGTTTTCGATTTTTTTCATTTCTTTTTTTCATTTGAACAGGCTTTCTCTTAATTGGTTTTGCCCCGTTTACTTGTCAGTAAGCGGGGTTTTTTATTTTAGATAAAAAATTTTTGAAAAATTTAAAACCAGTTGAATTTTAAATTAAAGTCGGTTTAAAGCCCTTTTGCTATATTCATTGTCATAGCCAAAGGGCTTTTTTATAACATTAATTATATTCAAAGCCAAAGGGCTTTTATAACATTAATTATATGAAAATTTTTCCATCATTATTTCATCCCCTGAAAACAAAATCTTGGTTTTATCAACTAAGATATTATTTGAAAGTTAAATTAAGAAAACTTTTACTTAAAGTAAAAGCGCATCCTTATTTAAGTGGTTTTCTTTTGTTGGTTTTTACGGTGTTTGGTTATTTGTTTTTTTCTTTAAGTCGGGTGAGCGCTAGTCGTTTGGAACTTTTAGCTTTAAAAGACGAGATTAATAATCAGACTGTTTGCCATGAAGAATGTCGTTATAAGCGGCAGAGAAGTCGGGAAAAATTGGCACAGGCTGTTAAAGAAGATAAAAAATTATTAGTTGATGTAGAAAAATATTTTAGTTTGCCCGAAAAGGAAGAACCCGGATCAGAAACTAAATCTTTAACCGAGAGCGAACAACTTTTCTACGAAGAATTAATGCAAATAATTTCTCAAGCCTATGGGAACAATAATCCGCCTGATTTTTTAATTGATTACTTAGCTCATCCGGCGGGCGATGAGAAAATAAAAGCAATTATCATTCGCGATTATTTAGCGAATATGCCTGATCCGGAGTTAGTTGATTATTATTTTCTTATTTTAAACAGTGAAAGCGGTACTACCTTAAAAAGAGAAGCAATTAAAGCTCTGAGTGGCCTAACAAATAAAGAAGAGGCCTTGCAAGTTGAGCAACTAGATATGATTTTAAATTTTCTTTTTAGCGGTGTTTTAAGTCCCAGTTTAAATTTGGATTTAATATTTCTGCTCAGTGAATATTATGAACTTTATCCCAGCGAAACTAGATCAATCCTAATTTCTATATATGATTATAGTGTTGATCCAGTGATAAAAATCACTGCTCGGGACATTTTATTGCAATTTGGTGATAATTCTTTAGCGGAAATTGAGGTGAGCGCGGAAGATTGGAAAAAATATTGGCATTAATAATTTATTAACAATAAAAATATGTTTTACCAAAATAAAAAATTTATTTTTCAATTGAGCCTAATATTTGTTTGGCTTTGCTATTTATTATTACCACAAACTGTTTTTGCTCTCACTCCCGGAGCTTTGATTTATCGGACGACCAGCCAAGGCAAAATGTTCGGCTACACCACTGATAAATTACTAGAAATTAGTAATGGAATTTTAACCGGCATTAATCCCGGTCATGTGGGAATTTATGTTGGTCAAGGAGAAGATGGCGAGCATTATGTAGTTGAAGCCTTAGCCGGTGGAGTTGTTAAAACGCCGGCTAAATATTTTGTTAATGAAGAAGAAGGAGAAAAATTGCTCGGGGTAAAGATTCCTCAATATGCGAGTGATTTAGAACGTTTCAAAGCAGTTAAAATCGCTGAAAGTTTAGTGGGGAAAAAATTAGGTTATGACTTTGATTTTAAAAAACAAAAAGGACCGGGCAATGGTGATTGGACTTGCGTTGGTTTAGTTGAGAAAGTTTATGAAAGCGCCGGCATATCTAATCCTAATAATCTTAAACACTTAGAATATAACCCTAATTTTTATGCAGTTGATATTACTCCGGATGGTTTTGATAATCAAAGCGTGATTAATGCGGAGGGAGATTGTTTTGCCCAAAACGTTGAATTTTCTAAAATCGCTCGCCGTACGAATTTAATTTTACCCTTACCAGAAGTAATTGGCTTTGATGCTGGTTTAGAGCATAAAGGTGAGCGCTATATATTTTTGCCCTACACTCAATTTATTCAACCCAGCTTAGTGAACGAAAGAGTGGATATAGATTTAACTTCTGATTTTTCCAGTCAGGAAATTAGAGGAAAAACACCAACAGCTGGTTTATTTTTACGCTGGAGTTTGATTAACAATCCGCTATCTTCACTAAAAAGCGTGATCAGTAAAAAAACTGAAAAAATTACTAATTTAATAACTAAAATTTTTAACAATGAACCGGAAACTGAGATTGTTTTGACTGACTTGCCAGTGGTACCGGCGGCTAAGGCCATAACTCCGGAGAAAAAAGTGGTGATCAATCAAAACGTTAATAACCAAAATAAAAATGAACAAAATAAAAATAAGCAGACATCAGCCAAAGAGAAGAAAAATAAAAAAGATAATGAGGATATTGAGATTTTAGAAGAAGATTTAGCTAAGGAAGTTTTGCCAACAAAAATAAACTCCGCTACAAAAATAAACTCTGTCTCCAGTAATGCTAATCAAAAAGATGTAGCATCTAAAACAAGCCCTGCTAAGACCCAAAATTTAGCAACGACTAATCAAGAAACAATCAATATTACTAAAACTAACATCACGCCTCCAACTTCAACCGTCTCTGTTTCAAAAATTAGCGCCGGCATCAAAACGGTGAGCAGTAATTATAACACTAACGATAATGGAAACAGTAATTCAAGAGCAAATTCTAATTTTAGTTCTAGTTCCGATTCCAGCGCCTCTTCTAATTTCAGTGCCTCGGCAAATAATAATTCAGCACTGCTTGAATTGGTAATCAATAAAATTTATGCTACTGGTAATAATGATTTTATTGAAATTTATAATCCGACCGATTATGCTATTGATTTAGCTGAGGCCGGAATTCGTTTAGAAAAATCTAAAACCGCGGAAGACCCCGGTTTGATGATTAGAATCGGCAACTTAAAGGACGGCTCTTTTCCGGGTGGAACCGTAATTGGAGCAAAAAGTTATTATTTAATTGTGCGTGACGATGCTTCTCCTTATCATTTAAATTTAGCTGACGCGATTGCCACTCGTTCGGAATTTAATTTCACCGGCAATGGTTATATTATTTATTTAGGCAAAGGAGCAATCAGTTCCAGTGCTGACACCGATATTATTGACGCGGTTGGTTATGGGGAAGCAAAATATTTTCAAGGAGTCGGACCAGCTCCAGTAATAAACGATAATTATTTTTTAAATAAAACTAAAAATACCGGTAATAACAATTTAGATTTTAATTTATTAGTCAGTTCTGATCCTAATATTGTTTGGGAAGATGAAGAGGATAATGAGGATAATAATGATGCTAATAATGATGCTGGCGCAACTAATGCCAATGACAACTCTAACACAAATACCGGTAACAATTCTGACACGAGTGATACAACTGATACAAATAATGGTTCTGATGAAAATGATAATTCTGATACAAGCGATAATTCTGATGAAAATGATAATTCTGATACAACTGATACAAATAATGGTTCTGATGAAAATGATAATTCTGATACAAGCGATAATTCTGATGAAAATGATAATTCTGATGCGACCGATACCACTGATTGGCCATCTGATTTCGTGCCCTATGTTTTACCTGAGCCAATTTTAACTGATAATGTAAATCAATTTTGGAATTTTTCCGAGTGTTATGGAGAGTATGTTTATTCAGTTGGTCGTTTTGATTGCGCCATAGAAATTAGTCATAACTATCCATTTTTTTATAAAACTTTAGAAACACCGATTAATGGAAATAAATTCACACTTAGTTTTTATTATCGTAGTCCTGGGTGGATGTGGGGTGATCCTCGCTTAGTATTAAATTTAAGTAATGATACGGGACAAGGAATTAAAATTTTTTTGGAACCGGCTCTGTTTCAAGCAGAAGGTCTGCCAAACAGTAATTGGCGTTATTATAATTCGCCCGTTATGCTTGATAATGATTGGCATACTTTTTCTTTAGTGGTTAATAAGGAAGAAAGTTATTGGGCAGCTTATTTTGATGGGGAAGAAAAATATCGCCAATCCTTCAATCAGACTTTGGCTAATAATTTCAATCAATTTGAATTAACAACTGATATGGCTTCGGTTGCGGTTGATGAGTTAATTCTTTGGAATCGTGCTTTAAGTCCGGAAGAAATAAAAGCCAATTATGATAAGGCTGCACCCTTTGCTCCAATATTTGTTCGTGAACCGCAGACTCCAGCCCAGTTAAAATATTTTTGGGATTTTAATGAAGGACATGAGTTAATTAACATTGGTGGTGGCACCAAAGCAATTGATTCCATCAAAGGTTTGGAATTAACTTTACCGGAAAATTCATGGATTTGGCGCGCTTCGGAAAATACCGGTATTGTCAACAAATGGGGGAAAAACCTTGAAGTGGAATTTCCAGAATCTTTAAATCGTAAAGATTTATCCATGTCCTTTTGGTGGCGAAGTAAATTTTATCCGCTTGATGGACGCTCACTGATTGCTTTGAGATACGGGGAGGATCTTAAATTTGCTCTGTCGCCTGATCAATTTCGACGCAATTTTTTCTTTAATAATCAATATGGAGCATTTAGTGAAGGTGAAAATATTGATTTACCTTATGATGAAAATTGGCATCATTTTGTCGCCACTTATGATTCATATCGCTACGAACTTAAATTATTTATTGATGGTGAAGAGAAACGCAGTCGTTCATATTATTGGATAAAAGACGGGGAAGAGCCAAATAATCTATTTATCAAAAATGAGCTTAATAGTGTTGAGCTGGATGATTTAGGTATCTGGGAGGGGGCGTTAACTCCACTGCAAGTAAAGTCCTTGTATGAAAACTCAAAATAATTTTACTAATATTAGCCAATAAAAAGACATTTTAAATAAATATTGTTGATATTTTTAGGCAAGAGCAGGGAACTAAAAAATAAGTTTCAGCTCTTGCCTTTTTTTGATTTTTATTGTAGTATTTAGGAGTTATCAGGGTGAGCGGGTGATTACTCTTTTTAAGGTTTTTTAGAAAGGGAGGAAAGTCCGGACTTCACAAAAATGATAGTGGGTAATACCCACCGGGTTTTAATGGTTCAAAGTCGTTAAAACCAAGGGAAAGTACCACAGAGACAATACTATTTTATCCTAAGGGATAAAAAAAAGGTGAAAAGAGGTTGGGTGTTTTGTAAAAAGCTACCAATCTCGCTCTTCGGTGACGAAGCAGCGTGGCAAACCCTATCAGAAGCAAGAGCAAACTTTGTATTTTTAGTCATTTTTGATTAAAATATAAAGAAAAAGTAGCTCGCTTGAGCCAAATAGTAATATTTGGCCTAGATAAATGATCACCTAGAACAGAATCCGGCTTACAGCTGCCCTGATAACCTTGCTTATTATTAATTTAAGATATGAAAAAAATTGAATTATTTTTCTCCTCGCTATTTATTCCAGTTGATTTCGCTATGATAGTTTTAGCTGGTGTCTCAGCTTATTACTTGCGTTTTTCCGAACGAACAGTTAGTTGGCGACCGATAATTTTTAATTTACCTTTTCCCGAGTATTTTCGCTCCTTGTTAGTAATTGCGGTTTTATGGATTTTAATTTTTGCTTTGTCCGGGCTCTATCAAATTAGAAGCGCGCGCAAATTAACTCAAGAGATTAGCCGTATTATTATTGCTTGTGCCGCTGGCTTGGCTTTAGTGGCGATTATAATTTTCTTTCGCCGTGATTTGTTTGACTCTCGTTTCATTGTTTTAGCCGGTTTTGTTTTTGCGATTATCTACGTTTCAGCAGCCCATATTTTTATTCGTTGGTTGCAGAGACGTTTATTTGTCTTTGGCATCGGAGTAAGGAAAGTAATTTTAGTTGGTAGTTCAAAAACAACTGACAATTTACTAACAGAATTTTCTAGTAACAAAAAAGCCGGTTATGAAGTGGTTCGTCGGGTGCGTGATTTTTCTTTGGAAACAGCCCAAGAATTATCAGAGTTTATCAAGAATCACGAAGTGGATGAAATTATTCAAAGCGATCCTAATTTAAGTAAGGCGGAAATATTGCGTTTATATGATTTTGCCAATGACAATCATATTATCTTTCGTTATGTTGCTGATTTGTTAGAGGTGAAAGTTTTACGCACGGAAGTAGCGGAAATTATTGGCGTGCCGATTGTGGAAGTGAAAAGAACCACGCTTGATGGTTGGGGAAAAGTTTTTAAACGATGGTTTGATGTTATTGCTTCTGGTTTGTTAATTATAATTTTATCGCCTGTTCTCGCTTTGACCGCTTTAGCTATTAAAATTGATTCACGTGGTCCGGTCTTTTTTTCTCGTCGGGATGACGGCTCTTTTCTTTATCGAGTGGGCGAAGGCGGAAAACCATTTAAATATTTTAAATTTCGTTCTATGATTCCTAATTCCGATAGCATGCGCTATAAAGAATTAGCCGATAAAAATATTAGAGCGGATGGACCGATGGTTAAAATTAAAGATGACCCGCGTGTTACTCGAGTTGGTGCCTTCATTCGTCGTTATTCAATTGATGAACTGCCGGAATTATTTTTAGTGTTCATTGGTCGCATGAGTTTGGTCGGTCCTCGTCCCCATTTACCGGAAGAAGTAGCCAAGTACGAAAATCATCACCGCAAAACTTTAACCATCAAACCGGGGATTACTGGTTTAGCTCAAGTTTCCGGTCGGAGTGATTTATTATTTGAAGAAGAGGCTAAGCTAGATATTTATTATATTGAAAATTGGTCATTATTACTTGATATCAGTATTTTACTTAAAACACCGCGAGCGGTTTTAAGACATCGTGAAGCAGAATAAGCAAATAATCCTAAGCAAATAATCCTAAGCAAATAATTATGAAAGTTGCCTTAATTCATGATCATTTAGCGCAAGACGGGGGTGCGGAAAAAGTTTTGAAAGTGTTGGCCGACATGTTTCCTGAAGCTCCGATTTACACCCTTTTGTATGAGAAGAAAAACGTTGATAAATATTTCAAAAATCGTCAGATTGAAACTTCGGTAATTCAAAAACTTCCCGGAGGTGTTAGACATTATCAATGGTATCTATTTTTTATGCCTGTTGCCGTTGAGTTTTTTGATTTACGCGGTTTTGATTTAGTGATTTCTGATACCAGTTCTTTTGCTAAGGGAGTGATTACATCGCCCAATACTTTGCATATTTGTTATTGTCATACGCCCACTCGTTATCTTTGGAGTGATACGCATCAATACATAAATGAATTGCGTTATAATAAATGGTTAAAGAAAATCATTTCTTTAATTTTAAATCGCATTCGTCTTTGGGATAAGTTGGCGGCTGATCGGGTTGATTTATTTATCGCTAATTCTAAAACAGTCCAAAAACGAATTGCCAAATATTATCGCCGTGATTCAGAAGTGATTTATCCGCCAGTTAATACGCAAAATTTTGCCATCGCTGATTTAAGTGAGCAGAAACCGGAAGATAAATATTTTTTGATTGGTTGTCGTTTAGCGCCCTATAAACGAGTTGATATAGTAATTGAAGCTTTTAAAAAATTAGGCAATGACTATCGTTTGAAAATTTTTGGTAATGGTGTTGATTTAGAAAGATTAAAGAAATTGGCGGATGGTCATTCCAATATTGAATTTCTTGGTCGCATTAGCGATGAAGAGAAAGCCGAACTATATCGTTACGCGCAGGCCTTCATAAATCCGCAAGAAGAAGATTTTGGAATAACCGCGGTTGAATCAATGGCGGCCGGTCGACCAGTGATTGCTTATCAAAAAGGTGGCGCCACCGAAACTATTATTGCCGGAAAAACCGGTTTATTTTTCACTGAACAAACTCCTGAAGCGATTGAGCAGGTAGTAAAGTCTTTTAAGTCAGAAGACTTTAATCCCAGAGAAATTAAAGACTGGGCGGAAAATTTTTCTCTACAAAACTTTCAAGAAAAAATTAAAGCTTTTATTTCCAAGTCCCTATGAAGATAAGGCTAGACGCTCGAGTTTTAATGGATAAAAATTATAGCGGCATATCAGAATATACCGCTAATTTATTATCCGCACTTCTAAAAATTGATAAACAAAATCACTACGAGTTGTATTACAATTCTTTCAAATCACCAGTGGAGCGTTTACAAAAATTTACCGGAGAAAATAGTCAGTTAATTGGCACTCGTTATCCCAATAAATTGTTTAATTATTTATTACAAAAAATATTGGCCTGGCCTAAATTAGATAAAGTATCAACTAGCGAAGGTAAAGTTGATCTTTTTTTTACGCCACACTTCAATTTCATTAGTTTAAAGGCGGGCACCAAATTTGTTTTAACTGTTCATGATGTTTCCTTTTTGCGTTATCCGGAATTTTTTAGTTGGCGGAAAAATATTTGGCATAAATTATTAGGTGTAAAAAAATTAATCAGACGCGCCGACCAAATTATTGCTGTTTCGGAAAACACCAAGGCGGATTTGATTGAACTTCTAGGAGTCAATCCAGAAAAAGTGACTGTTATTTATTCCGGTAATAACTTTGGGGATAATGAGCAGGGTGATGAGCGCGGCAATAGACAAAATAATGAACAGGAAGCGGAAAATAAATTAGCCGGTGAAAATGAACTAAACTATTTAAAAACTAATAATTTAAGACCCGGCTTCTTTCTTTACTTAGGCAACATTGAGCCTCGCAAAAATATTAGCGGTTTAATTAAAGCTTATAATCGTTGGCGTTTACAACAACCAGAAACAGAAAATCGCCAATTAGTTTTGGCTGGAAAAAAAGGCTGGCGCTATCGTCGCATTTTTAAAGATTGGAAGCAATCACCCTATCAAGCAGATATAAAATTTTTAGGTTACGTTGATAAAAAAGTTAAAGAATATTTATTTAAACAAGCTAGTGCCTTTATTTATCCCTCATTTTATGAAGGATTCGGCTTTCCGCCGCTGGAAGCTATGTATTTTGGTACACCAGTTGTTTCCGCCAATGTTTCCAGTTTACCGGAAATTTTAGGCGATTCAGCTTTATTAATTGATCCGTATAATTTAGACGAAATTGTGGAGGCCTTGGAAATTATCACCAAAGATAAACTTATACGTGAGCGTTTAATAAAAAAGGGACGAGAAAGAGCCAGTGAATTTACCTGGGATAAGGCCGCCCGAAAATATTTAGAAATATTTACGCAATTAAATGACCGTCAAGAAAAACACAACTAAAAAAAACAAGCGCACCTCCAAGCATGCTTCCAAATACGCCTCCAAGCGTACCTCTAAACACATTCTCAAACACACCTCCAAACATATCAACGCTTCTAAGCGTGTGCGTTCGCCCAAGCGCGTCTTAGTAGGAATGTCAGGTGGAGTTGATTCCTCAGTTGTGGCACAGCTGTTAGTTAATGAGGGTTATGAAGTAACCGGAGTTTTTTTAAATTTTTGGAAAGATGAGTCGGCTGGTGATAAAAGTGAAAATCGTTGTTGTTCATTGGAGTCCTTAATGGATGCTCAAAAAGTGGCGGCTAAAATTGGCATTCCTTTGTATACTTTGGATTTTTCGCAAGCCTTTAAAAAATCCGTGGTTGATAATTTTTTAAGTGAATATGCTGCCGGGCGCACACCTAATCCTTGTGTGATTTGTAATAAGAAAATTAAGATTGGTCGTTTAATTAAGTACGCGAATAGTCTTGGTTTTGACTATGTAGCAACCGGTCATTATTTAAAAATAAAAAAAGTTGGTAAAACCTATCAACTTTTTAAAGCCAAAGATAAATTAAAAGATCAATCCTATTTTCTATATACCTTTAATCAAGCGGAATTAAAAAAATTATTATTTCCACTGGGTGAATACACTAAATCACAGGTAAAAAAGTTGGCGAGTAAATTTAAACTAGAAGTAGAGTCAAAAGCGGAAAGCCAGGATATTTGTTTTTTGTCTGGCGCGCATAATAATTTTTTAAAAAAATATTTAACTCTTAAGCCGGGAGAAATTAGAATTTTAGAGACCGAGAAAAAAATTGGTGAACATCAAGGTTTACCGCTTTATACAATTGGCCAAAGACGTGGCATAGAAATTGGCGGTACCGGCCCTTACTATGTAGCCAAATTTGATTATCAACGTAATATTTTATATGTCGCCAATACTTGGAATGATGAAGTGCTTTATCGCAAAAGTTTGCTGGCGAAAAAAGTAAATTGGTTAAGCGGCCAAGCACCAAAAAATAATTTTTCCTGTCAAGCTGTTATTAGATATGGTCATAAGCCGGTTAGTTGTCGGGTAATAAAACAGAAAAATAATATTTACTTAGTTGAATTTGCGCGAAAACAAAGAGCGATTACACCCGGACAAAGCGTGGTTTTTTATGATAAAAAAAGAGTTTTGGGCGGTGGCATCATTAAATAACCTAATTTTCCAGTTAGACAGTTTAACAGTGCTGTATTTATAAAAAAACAAGCTCAAATAAGGCTTGTTTTTTAGTGCCGCGAGAGGGAATCGAACCCTCATGAAGTTTCCCTCACACGAGTTTGAGTCGTGCGCGTCTACCAATTCCGCCACCGCGGCCTGGAAATTGATATTATTACGAATTTTAGTATAGTAAATAAAAGGTGAATTGTCAAAAATAGTTTAATTTTAATTGTCAAAAGATGAGCGATAAGATATAATTTAGTTAGATAAAATATTATGAGTAAAATAATTGCGGTCGTCAATCAAAAGGGCGGAGTAGGAAAAACAACTACCTCGGTCAATTTAAGTGCATATTTGGCGCACCTTGAACAAAAGGTGTTGCTGATTGATGTTGATCCGCAAGCAAATGCTACTTCTGGTTTAGGAATTGATCATCGTAATTTAGAGGCAGGAATTTATGAAGCTTTAATTGGTGAAAAACCATTTACTTCCATAATTAAACGCACTATGCAGGCTAATTTTAAAATTGCGCCCGCCACTTTATCTTTAGCTGGAGCCGGCATTGAATTAGTTAGCCTGGAAAATCGCGAATTTCGTTTAGCTAATATCTTGGAAGATTCTAGAAAAGATTACGATTATATTATTATTGATGGACCGCCCTCTTTAGGACTTCTAACTATTAATAGTTTAGTGGCGGCCGATGAAGTTTTGATTCCCATTCAAAGTGAGTATTTTGCGCTAGAAGGGTTAAGTCAACTTTTAGAGACAATTGGCTTGGTACAAAATAATCTTAAACCAGAACTTGGTATTATGGGCGCGGTGATTACCATGTTTGATCGACGAAATAAATTATCTGAATCAGTGATGGAAGAATTATATAAATATTTTCCCAATCGTATTTTCCGTTCCATCATTCCACGTACTGTGCGTCTAGCTGAAGCGCCCAGCTATGGTCGCACAATTTTACAGTATGATCCCAAGTCAAAAGGGGCGCGCGCTTATGAAAATTTGGCGCGAGAAATTCTTAGTTTTGATCGTTAATTTGCTTGCTATTTTTCTAGATTTTTATTTATAAATTTATTTTTATTATATGGCAAAAGGATTAGGTCGCGGACTAGGTTCGCTAATTCCCAAAAAAACCATGGCTTATGGTCAGAATCCTTTTAAAGTTGATGATGAGACCAGTGAAAGTCAAATAGTAGTTCATGATGATGAGCGAATTTTAAAAATCAGTCCTGATAAAATAGATTTCAACCCTTATCAACCACGTACCAATTTTTCTCAGTCGTCTTTGAATGATTTAGCGGAATCAATTAAGGAGCATGGTATTATTCAACCACTGATTGTAACCAAAAATGGTGATCGTTTTGAACTGATTGCCGGAGAAAGACGTTTGCGCAGCGCTAAACTTTTGAATTTGAAAAAAGTGCCGGTTATAGTCAGAGAGGAAAAAAATCAGAAAAAATTAGAAATGGCTTTGATTGAAAATTTACAGCGTGAAGATTTGAATCCTCTGGAAACTGCCAGCGCCTATAAACGTTTAATTGATGAATTCAATATTACCCAAGAGGAGGTTGCTAAAAAAGTTGGTCGAGCGCGCTCCTCAGTCGCCAATGCTTTAAGATTATTAACTTTGCCTGATGAGGTTCAGCAAGCTTTGGCGGCCGGTAAAATAACTGAGGCTCATGCTAAGTATATTTTAGGTATTGAAGGGAAGGAAAAGCAGATAAACATGCTGAAAAAGATTATGCGCCATGATTTAACTGTTGCTCAGACGGATCAGGAAATTAAGCGTTTAGGGGGCACAAAAGGCGCGAAAACGAAAGATTACTTTGATAGGGCTAAAGAGGACGAAATGAGCCAATTATTGGGCACTAAAGTGGAAATAAAGCGTCAGGGACGGGGCGGAAAGTTGATTATTGATTTTTTTAGCGATGATGAGTTAGGTGATATATTGACAAAAATAAGGAATTAGTGTTAATTTTTCAAAAATTATTTCTAAGTCTTCGTTATTGTTTTTTTGTTAATTTCAAGGGGAGTTCATTTTTGAGCTCCTCTTTTTTTATTTGCCTAGATTAAAATCTTGGGGTAAAATTAAACAATAAATAAACTAAATATAAATGTCTTTTGTCCACCTCCACAACCATACCCACTACTCCTTACTCGACGGTCTAACCAAGATTGACGAGATGGTTAACTATGCCAAAGAGCAAGGTTCACCGGCCGTGGCCATTACTGATCATGGTTCAATGTATGGTGTAATTGAGTTTTATCAAAAAGCCAAAAAAGCGGGTATCAAACCGATTATTGGCGTGGAAACCTATTTAGCGCCTGGTTCTCGTTTTGATAAAAATACTAAAGAAGATAGTCGTAGTTATCATTTAGTTTTGCTTGCCAAGAATCAAACCGGTTATAAAAATTTAATAAAATTAGTGTCCGCGGCTCATTTAGAGGGTTTTTATTATAAACCGCGTGTTGATTGGGAGTTACTCACTAAACATCATGATGGCTTAATTGCCTCCAGCGCTTGTTTAGCCGGTGAAATTCCGCGTTTAATCGTCACCGATAAACTTCAAGAAGCGGAAAAACGCATTAAAGAATATCAAGCTTTGTTTGGCGCGGATAATTATTATTTGGAATTAATGCATCATCCTGAATTACCAGAACTGGAAAAAGTAAATGCAGAACTGATTAAATTTTCTAAAAAATTAAATGTCCCGCTGATTGCCACTAATGATGTTCACTACTTTAAAAAAGAAGATGCCGAAGCTCAAGATATTTTACTTTGTCTGCAGAATAAGAAGAAAATTACTGATACGGATCGTTTGAAAATGTTGGGCTATGGTGATTATTCAATGCGTTCCAACGCAGAAATGATTGCCGCTTTCAAACATGTTCCTGAGGCGATTAGCAATACTCTTAAAATTGCCGAAATGTGTAATTTGGAAATTGAGCTTGGCAAAATTCAATTGCCTTATTTTGAAGTGCCGGCTGGTCATGATGGCAACTCTTTGCTACGCAAATGGTGTGAAGAGGGAATTGCCAAACGTTATCCTAATTATTCAGCTGAGGATTTGCTAGTGGTAAAAGAACGTTTAGATTATGAATTAAGCGTAATCGCTAAAATGGGTTGGCCCTCTTATTTTTTAATTGTGGCTGATTTTATTAACTGGGCCAAGGATAATAAAATTGTGGTTGGTCCGGGACGGGGTAGCGCAGCCGGTTCCTTGGTTTGCTATTTAACTGAGATTACTAATTTAGATCCCCTGAAATATGATTTACTCTTTGAACGCTTTTTAAATCCTGATCGAATTTCCATGCCTGATATTGATATGGACTTTGCCGATACCAGACGCGGTGAAGTTTTAAATTATGTGGGCGAAAAATATGGATATGACCACGTCGCCCAAATTATCACCTTTGGTACCATGGCGGCGCGTGCGGCTGTACGTGATGTGGGGCGAGTTTTGGATGCGCCTTATGATTATTGCGATAAGATTTCTAAAAGCATTCCCATGTTCATGAAGTTGGAGGAGGCGATAAAGACTGTACCGGAAGTGCGTGAAATGTATCAGACCGAACCAATGGCCAAGCGTATTTTAGATTATGCCAAACGTTTGGAAGGTGTAGCGCGTCATACTTCCACGCATGCTTGCGGCGTTTTAATTACTGATAAACCTTTAACTGAATACGTGCCCATTCAATACGCTTCCTCGTCTGATCAAACTATAATTTCACAGTATTCTTTACATCCCATTGAAGATTTAGGTTTATTGAAAATGGACTTTTTGGGTTTAAAAAATTTAACCATTATTGAGTCGGCCTTGAAAATTATTAAAAATACGCGCGGCTTAGAGATTGATATTGATGAGATTCCGCTTGATGATGAATTGACTTATAAATTATTTCAGGCCGGAGAAACAACCGGTGTTTTCCAATTTGAATCAGCGGGCATGAAACGTTATTTGCGTGAACTCAAACCCACTGTTTTTGAAGATATTATTGCCATGGTCGCGCTTTACCGTCCCGGACCCATGGAGTGGATTCCGGATTACATCGCCGGTAAACATCAAAGAAAAAAAGTTTCTTATTTACATCCCAAGTTGGAGGGAATTTTGAATAAAACTTACGGAGTTGCGATTTATCAGGAGCAAGTCATGCAAATCGCCCGTGATTTAGCGGGTTTTACCATGGGTCAGGCCGATGTTTTAAGAAAAGCAGTGGGTAAAAAAATTGCTTCGCTACTGGCGGAACAAAAAGAAAAGTTTATTGAAGGTTGTGTTAAAAACGGTGTCTATAAGGAACTAGCGGAAAAAGTTTTTTCCTTTATTGAACCCTTTGCCGGTTATGGTTTTAATCGTAGTCATGCGGCTTGTTACGCTCTGATTGGTTACCAAACCGCCTATCTCAAAGCGCATTGGCCAGTGGAATTTATGGCCGCGCTTTTAACCGCTGATTATGGTGATAGTGATCGCATCGCGATTGAAATTGAAGAGTGTCGCAATATGGGCATTAAAATTATGCCTCCGGATATTAATGAATCCTTTGGCACTTTTACAGTAGTCACACCCGGCACTAAAGATAATAAGGCGGCTGATCCGAATATTAAATTAGATACGATTCGTTTTGGTTTAAAAGCCATCAAAAATGTGGGCGAACATATTGTTGATGAGTTAATTAAAATTAGAAAACAAGACGGACCTTATCAAGATATTTTTGATTTATTAAAAAGAGTGACTGACAAAGATTTAAACAAAAAATCTTTAGAGAGTTTGATAAAAGGCGGGGCTTTGGAAAGTTTTGGCGAGCGCGGTTTGCTCTTGGCTAATTTGGAAAAGTTTTTAAGCTTTAATAAAGAAGAGGCCAAGCAAAAAGATAGTCGTCAAGATAGTTTATTTGCGGAGTTGGGCAGCGAAGCTATCTCTTTGCCTACTTTAAATCCGGCGCCACCTGCTGAAAAGAACGAAATGTTAGCTTGGGAGAAAGAATTACTGGGCTTATATGTGAGCGAACATCCCTTTAATTTATTTAAAAGATATTTAACTAATTATGCTTTGCCTTTAGCTCATTTAGGCGCCCATAAAAATGATGATAGTATTATAACGGCCGGTGTTATTACTAATATAAAAAAAATAATTACTCGCAAAGGCGATTCCATGATTTTCGTGAAAATTGAAGACGCAATCTCATCAGTGGAATTGTTAATTTTCCCACGTTTATATAAAGAGACAAATGATTTTTGGCTTGAAGGTCGAGCGGTTATCGTGACCGGAAAAATATCAGAAAAGGATCAAGATTTAAAAATTTTAGTTGATCAGGTGGCCTTGCTTGATTTAGCTAGTCCAGAAAAATCAATTGATGACTTTAAGAAAAAAATAACGGCTAACGCTTCTAATTTGCGTCAAAAATTTGTTAATGGTTTTAAAAGGAATCTTGGTTTTAAAAAGACACCAGCACAATCAGCTCCAACATCATCAGTTCCAACATCGCCCGTTTCAACATCATCCGTTCCAACATCATCCGCTTCAGCATTGCCTGAGTCACCTCAAATACCAACTGAACCAGAAATTAATAATCAAGGGAGCAAGCCACTGCTGCTTAGCTTTATTAAAGACCTAAGTGCCAATGAATTAACTGAACTGCGTAGTTTATTTGCACAAAATTCCGGGCGGGATAATGTTTATTTCAAAATTATTGAGGGCGGGAAGTATAAAGTCATTAAAACGGCTTTTTTAGTGGAAAATAACCAGCAGTTACAACAAGATTTACAAAAAAAGTTTGCTAAATCAATAAAAATAACCAGCTAAGATTAGTTCTAAAGGCGATTTATAGCGTGATTTCTGAAATCAGATCAAGTAAATAAAATATTTATCATTTTTGTTTGTTAGATTTTTAATTTTTTGTTATAATAAAGTTGCTGATAAAGTCAACTTTATTTTTTTATATTTTCAAAATTAATTTTTTATATTTCTTTTGTTCTTATGCCGAAAGTGAAAAGCACTAAACAAAAAAAGACTGGCGAAGCAGGAAAAAAACCAGCCCCTAAAAAGCGTAGCGCAAGTCGCCCAGCAAAGACAGTTAAAAAAGATACAGTTAAAAAAGACACAGCTAAAAAAGACAAGGCGGCTAAATTAGTTTCCAAAGAAGTTATTAGCGATGAATTGATTAAAGAACCGGTCAAAAAAGATAGCAAAAAAATAAGTCGCAAGCCTAAAGCTAAACCGATTAAGGTTAATATTATTGAAGATGATGATTTATTGATAGACGACGAAACTTTTTTTTCCGATTATGATTTAAATGAAAAAACCAGTGGCCAGACCGCAATTGAAGAGGCAGAAGATTTACTTGAAGAAGTAAATGATGATTTTACGGAAATTATAGCTGAGACAACTGATAAGGCAACGGAAAAAGTAAAAAAAATGCATAAAGAAAGTCTGGAATTTGGTGATGTTGATAGACAAAAACAATTTTTTTCCGATTTAGTCTCAGAAATTAAAAGCAAGCGAATAAATGCTGCCCAGGGTGAATACGAAGAAAGATATGAAGTAAAAGGGCCGAAAAAAAGTTTAAATTTATATCGTCGTTTAGTTTGGAAATTTTTGATTTTGGTTGCTTTCTTAGCATCTTTAGTGCTTTATTTATCTTTTTCTAAATTAACAATTTTTATTACTCCGAAAGTTGAGGCTATGAGTGATAATTTATTTTTGAAAGTTTTGGGTAATGAAAATTCAGTTACAACCATTAATGATGGTCGGGAAAAGATAAGCGGCTCTGTTCACGAACTTAATTTGGAAATTACCAAAACTTATCGAACAACAGGTGAAGAATATATTGGTGAAGAGATTAGTGGTAAAGTTTTTTTAATTAATAATTATACTAAAGATCAACCCTTGGTAGCGACCACTCGGCTTTTAACCGCTGATAATAAATTATATCGCCTTAAAAAATCTGTTATTGTGCCGGCGGGTGGGGAAGTAGAGGCGGAAATTTATGCTGATAAAATATCAGCAGAAATGGCGATTGAGCCAACTCGTTTTACCATTCCCGGCTTATGGGCCGGCATGCAAGACAAAATTTATGCTGAAAGTCGCAAACCTTTTACCTATCAGCAAAAAGTGGAAAAATACGTGCGCGCCTCCGATGTCCAGTTAGCTAATCAAGAAGCAAACACTTTACTTTTAGAGAGAGCCAAAGAGTTTAAGCCTTTACGCAGTCAAGATGGAACTTTGTATAAAGTTATTGATCCAGTAGAAACTGTTTTAAGCGCCAAAGTCGGTGATAAGGCGGAAGAGTTTTCCATGACCACTAAAGCAAAAGTAGTTGTTGTTTCTTTTTCGCAAGAGGAAGTATCTCGTCTAGCAGTTGCTAAACTCAATATATTAGTTCCCGATGATAAAGAATTAGCTGATTTTAAAGCGGATAATTTATCCTATTCTTTAGAAAATTATGATGAAGAAACACAGGTGGCCACAATAAAAACTTCATTTTCCGGTCTAATGATTTTAAAAAGTAATGCCGAAGTAATTGAAAGAGAAAGATTGGTGAATCTAAATGCTGAACAGATTTCTACTTATTTAAATGAATATCCGGAAATTGGTAATTATGAATTAGAGTTCTATCCCAGTTTTATTAAAAAAGCGCCTCACCTAGTTGATCGAATTCAAATAAAAATTAAAAAATAACAAATCTAAAATTATTGCTTAAATATAAAATCATTATTAAAATAAAAAACCGCTCCTAGAATGAAGCGGTTTTTATATTAGTTATTTTTTTTCGTACTTTTAGAATAAACCCAAAAATTTTGTATTTTTTTTCACTTCTTGAACAGGAGCTTCTTTTTTATTATAAATTTTTATTGCTTCTTTTAAATCAACACCTTTTAAAATCAAAGCACTCAAAGCGCGTGCCAGTTTAGTAGCTTCTTTCAGTGAACGTTGATGTAAATTACGTCCGATAGCTAAACCAACGCTGCCATTAGTTAATTGCAGACTAGTAAATTCAAGCAAATCTTGAGGTTTTTGTTTTTTTCCGCCCACGCAAATAATTTTTGTTTTGCCGGCTGCGTCTATAACTTCTTGGAATTTTTTCGCGGCTATTTTTTTATCTTTAGCACCATAGGGATATTTTACTTTCGCAAAGTCAGCATTTAAAGAAGCCGCCACACCGGCACCACCGGCAATGGTATGGATGTCTTCTTCTTTAATGTTTTTACCCCGTGGATAAACCCATAAAATGGCAATTAAACCGGCTTCATGTGCGTCATTAATTGTTTTAGCGGCGCGCGCTAACATTTGACCTTCATTTTTTCCGCCCAAATAGAGAGTATAACCAACCCCGACAATTTTTAAACCACTATTTTTTTTAAAATTTACAACATGTTTAACTTTCCAGAAATTTTTACTGGAATCTTTTTCTTCATTTGGCCCTAAGTTTGTTTTGCCATTCAATTTAACCACATAAGGAACATTCCAGTAACTTTGGCCATAACGGGCAATTAGTCCTAAATGAGTAGCTAAAACACCCCCTTCCGAAGCAGAGGCAATACGAAAAAGATGTTCTGGATTGCTATCTTCTAAAGAAATTCCCGGTCCAAAAAAATCATCATTGAGGTGTTCAATTTTTTGATCACCGGCGATTAGAAACAAATTTCCGCTGCTGGCGGTTAAAAGTTTATAATTTTTTTCATATTCAAGGCGTTTGTCTTTAGGAACACTTAGAGGGATGTTAAAATTTTTCATAGAGTATTTAAATTTAGTTTATATTCAATAATTAAAGTAATTATGCTATTATTTAAGTAAGCGCCCGCTAATAATTTAAGCGCTAATTTTATGAAATTATTATAACATAAATATGGCTAAAAATAAAAATTTTGAAGATTTTAGTTATATCCCCGCAAGCAATCAATCTGATAATCAAGATAATCAAAATAACCAAGATTCAAAAAATAATCAAAAACTGGATTCACGTCTGCAAAAATATGAAGACCCCAGTGGTGTTAGTTGGCGACAATTGAATATTGGTTTATGGATTGCGGAAAATAAACGTAATATAACGCGGGTAATTACTATTCTATTAATTTTAATTTCCGCTTTTTTCTTTATTTATTCTTCTTACGCCTATATAATTTATTTTTTAAGCGGACCAATTGACAACCAACCGGAAAACCAAGTTTTATCGCCCCGTAATATAATTAATGAAATGTCTATCGGCTCTTTAGAGATATTTCGTAATCCTGATAGTTATGATTTAGTGATTGAATTGCAAAATAATAATGATAATTTTTCTGCCGAATTTAATTATTGTTTTTATCAGGGAGAACATACTTTAAAATGCGAAAAGGGTCATGTTCTGCCGTCGGAAAGAAAATATATATTAGCTTTAGGTATTAATTTAGCTGATTCAAAAGCGGTGGCCTTTAAAATAAATGATATTTTTTGGGCAAGAGTAAACCGGCGCGAAATCGCTGATTGGGAAACATTTTTTAATGATAGAATAAATTTTGAAACTACCAATATGGAATTTTTAAATTCTTCGCGTAGTGGTTTATCTGATAATGTTAGTTTGAACACGTTAGAATTTGACTACACTAATCATAGTCCTTATAGTTATTTTTCAGTCCCGCTAAATATTTTATTTTATAACGGTTCTAGTTTAGTGGCGGTTGAAAGTTATACTGCTAAAGATTTTTTAACCGGTGAAACTCGTTCAATTAAAATGACTTGGCCGGGCGACATTGGCACGATTAATCGAATTGAGGTTGTTCCTGATATAAATATTTTAGATGACAGTGTTTACTTAAAATATGGCGGTTAATAAATATGGTGGTTAATTTCAGAAACTTCTTTTATGTTAAATCGTTTTAAAACCCATTTTTATAATTTTGATTGGATATTGTTGGCGGCGGTAATTTTGCTTATTTCTTTTGGCTTAATTGAAATTTATAGTGTTTCTTTAGGAAGCGGGGAACTGAATAATTTATTAAATTTTCGTAAACAGCTTATCTTTGCCGGTCTTGGTATTTTTTTATTATTCTTTTTTTCCTTTGTTGATTATTATTTTTTACGCAGTTTAAATCGCTATCTTTATATATTTGGCGTTTTATTGTTAATCGCGGTTTTAATTTTTGGCGATACGATTAGAGGCACTAAGGGTTGGTTTAATTTTGCCGGCTTTAGTTTGCAACCAGTTGAGTTTGTGAAAATTATTTTAATTATTTTTTTAGCTAATTATTTTTCCAATTTAGCCACCAAGATTAAAACCAAAAAACATTTTATTGTTTCTGCAGCGTATACTCTTATTTTAGCTGGATTAGTCATGTTGCAACCGGATTTTGGTTCAGCTTTGATATTAATAGCCATTTGGTTAATTTTAATCATGGCGGCTGATTTTAATTTAAAATATTTCGCTATTATTGGCGTAATTTCCGTTCTTTTATTTACCTATGCTTGGTTTTTCTTTTTTGAGGATTATCAGAGAAATCGTATTTTAAATTTTATTAACCCGGCCAGTAATTCTTTAGAATCCGGCTATAATATTTCTCAAGCAATCATTTCAATTGGTTCGGGTGGTTTAACGGGCAAGGGAGTTGGTTTTGGTTCGCAAAGTCAATTAAAATTTTTGCCTGAAGCGCAAAATGACTTTATTTTTGCCGTTATTGCCGAAGAATTAGGCTTTTTAGGAGTTGTTTTAGTCTTGTTTTTCTATTTTTTATTGTTTTTTCGAGTTTTTCGGGTAATTAGAAAAGTTAATAATGATTTTGGGATATTTTTCCTGATTGGCGCCCTTGGCTTGATTTTTATTCAAATGTTTATTAATATTGGTATGAACTTAGGTATTTTGCCGGTAGTTGGCTTATCGTTGCCATTTATTAGTTATGGCGGAAGCTCACTGTTATCTTTAATGATAATTATCGGCATAGTTCAAAATATAATTATTAAATCTAAAACTAGTTACTAAAATTATGGAATTTAAATTGTCGGCGCAGAAGCGCGCTCCTAAAGAAAAATTAGATAAAGATCATTTACCAGCGGTAATTTATGGTCGCGGCTTGGAAACTCACTCGTTAACTTTAAAGAAAATTGAATTTGAGAAGATTTTTGATATGGCTGGCGAATCAAATTTAATTAATCTTGATTTTGGCGAAGGTGCGGTAAAAGTATTGGTTAAAGACGTGCAAAGAGATGTTTTGAAAGATACGATTTCTCATGTTGATTTCTATCAAGTTAATATGAAGGAAAAAGTAACGGCTTCAATTCCTTTACATTTCATTGGTGAATCTAAAGTGGTGCGTGAACAAGGTGGCATGCTTAATCGTGAATTAGATGAAATTGAAGTGGAATGTTTGCCTGGCGACTTAGTTGACCATATTGATGTTGATATTTCGGTCTTAGAAAGTTTTGATGATGTGATAAAAATTTCCAATCTTAAACTCCCTCAAGGATTGGAAGCGGTTTCAGAAACTGATGATGTGGTAGTAACCCTTATTAAACCTAAAGAAGAGGAAGAAGAAGCGCCGGCTGAAGCGCCTGCGGAAGAGGCTGCTCCTGCTCCTGAGCAAGCTGAACCTAAAAAAGAATAAAGTAAAAGAATTTTTATTTAAAAATCCGGTCTAAGGCCGGATTTTTTTGTGGGGCAGTGCTTTATTTAATTACTAGAGTTTTTTGGTGTTTGATAAGATTTTGGAGTTATGTTTTGTTTTCTTGGTATTAGGTAGCGCTTTAACTAAAATAAATCTTTTTTGTCCGCTTAGATCATTAATAGTTTTATTAGTGCTATTTAATAAATATTTTTTTACTAAACATAATAAGCGCTTACTTTGTTTTGGGTTAATTTCCATCATTAAAATTAAAGAAGCAAAAGGCAAAGAGCTTAGATTTTTTAGGAGGCGATTATAATATTTTAGTCCATCACTACCGGCTGCTAAAGCTGATTTTGGTTCATGCCTTAAACTTTTTTCTTGCTTAATTTCTAAGGGTGTTAAGTAGGGAAGATTGGCGGCGATTACTAAATTAGTTTCGGTTAAATGACTTTGAGGAAAATTATTTAATAAATCACTATTTAAAAATTTTATCTTTTTTTCTAATTTATATTTTTTTGCATTTAAACGCGCCACTTTTAGAGCCGCTGACTTAATATCAAGACCCCAGAAGTTTATATTTTTAAAAACAGCTCGCGTTGAAGCACGTAATTTCTTGACTAAAGCAATAATAATGGCGCCTGAGCCAGTACCTAAATCAATGAGTTCAATTTTTGGTAAGTTTACTGGTTTTGATTTTTTAGATTCTTTATCTCCTTTAGATTCTTTAGATTTTTTGACCAGTAATTTATGAAGAGAAATTAATTCTTTATCTAAATAATCAACCATTATTTCTGTTTCCGGGCGGGGAATTAAGACATTTTTATTAACTTGCAGGGATAAATCATAAAAACCTTTTTCTTGAAGCAAATAAGCGATTGGCCAATGCGCTTTTCTTTTGGCGACCAATTTTAAAAAAGCCCGCGCCTTTTCGGGCGGTATTTTATATTCAGGATGACTAATAATAAATAAGCGCTCTTTTTTTAGAACATAAGCCAAAAGCAGTTCGGATTCCAGTGGCGCTAAATCAGATTTTTTTAACAGTTCAAGTATAGTCATTCGTGGTTATGAAATTTTATTTTTAGCAGCTTTTTTAAGTTCAGTAATAATTTCTTCAATCGCTCCCTCCATAATATCCGTAATATTATGCCAAGAAGTATTGATGCGATGATCAGTCACTCTATCTTGAGGAAAATTATAGGTTCTAATTTTATCCGCTCTATCACCAGCACCAACTTGGCTTTTGCGATCGCTTGATTCTTGCGCCAATCTTTCTTCTTCTTGTCGAGCTAAAAGACGGGAGCGCAAAACTTGCAAAGCTTTTTCTCGATTTTGGTGTTGTGATTTTTGGTCTTGACAACTTACAATTAAACCGGTGGGAATATGAAGAATGCGAATTGCTGAATAAGTGGTGTTAACACTTTGACCACCCGGGCCACTGGAACAGAAAGTATCAATTCTGATTTCATTGGGTTTAATTTCTATATCCACTTCTTCCGCTTCCGGCAAAACAACTACTGTGGCGGTTGAAGTATGAACACGACCTTGTTTTTCCGTTTCCGGTACTCTTTGGACACGATGCGTACCTGCTTCATATTTTAATAGACCATAGGCGTTTTCACCTTTAACCGCGAAAATTATTTCTTTATAACCGCCAATTCCTAAGGAACTGGAATTAATTAATTCGGTTTTCCAACCACGGTTTTCACAAAAATGAGAATACATACGAAATAAATCACCGGCAAATAAAGCCGCCTCATCACCGCCAGTACCGGCGCGAATTTCAATAATGGCATTCTTTTTATCATTTGGACTGGCCGGATTAATTTCTTCCTCAATCGTTTCGCTAAGTTCATCGGCTTTTTTCTGCAAAGCAATCAATTCTTCTTGAGCAATGGTTGCTAATTCGCTATCTGGTTCAAGTTTGATGATTTCTTGATTTTGTGTAATTTCTTGCTTAATTTTTTCCCAGGCCAAAATTAAATTAACCGTTTTCTTTAAAGCGGCGTGTTCTTGGGCTAATTTAATTAAACTAGGCTGGTCTTTTTGCAGTTCAGGATCAATTAATTTATTTTCCAGTTGTGCCAGCTTAGCTTTTACGTCTTCGTGCATATAGGTTTTATTTGATAAATATATTTGTTTAAAAGTATTTGACTAACAAAAAACAACCATCTCTAATTATTTTAACATAAAAATTGCCAAATAATTAAATCTGATTGCCTTATTGTCTTAGCTATTGCTTTTTAAGTTTAACTTGAGAAATGCGCTTGATATCCTTAGTTTTAACCACCACTTCTTTTTTTGCTCTTTCAGCCGCTCTTTTCGCGCGCTTAACTTTTTTGCCACCAACCGTTTTCGCCTTAGCTTTCACTTTGGCTTCATATTTCTCAACGCGACGAGCAGTATCAACCAATTTTTGTTTACCAGTATAAAAAGGATGACAAGCAGAACAAAGTTCAACTTTAATCTCTGGTTCAGTAGAGCCAGTTGTAAAAGTATTACCGCAAACACAGGTTACCTTGCATTTTGGATAATAGGTGGGATGAATATTTTTTTTCATAAAAATAAAAAAAATTTTATCAATTTTAATAAAATTTTGACTACTAGTTATTTTTCTTTTATGGTATTATTATGATGATATCATAACTTATAAATTTAGGCAAGAGCTAACTTAATAGCTTGATTTTGTTTATAAATGAATTTGTTGGGCTTTTTATGACAAAAATTAATAATATAGCCAAAAATACTTCCTATTTGACCGCTGCTTTAATTTTGCAAAAAGTCATCTCTTTTTCTTATTTTACGCTTTTAGCGCGTTATTTGGGGCCGGAAAATCTAGGAAATTACTATTTTGCCCTCTCTTTTACTACTATTTTCGCCATTTTTATTGATTTGGGAGTGAGCAATGTCATAATTCGGGAAATTGCCAAGAATCAAGAAAAAGCCGGACGTCTTTTGGGCAATATTTTAACCCTTAAAATACCCCTTGCCATTTTGTCAGCTTTAGCCGCAGTTATTTTAATAAATATTTTTGACTATGATCCGTTGGTAAAAACTTTAGTTTATATATCCTGTTTTTCCATGGTGCTTGATTCTTTTACTTTGTCATTTTATTCCACTATTCGCGGTTTTCATAATTTAAAATACGAAAGTATTTCCTCAGTGGTTTTTCAATTGATTGTTTTAGTGTTTGGTTATGGAGCCTTACTTATGGGCGGGGGATTGATTGCCGCTATGCTCGCCTTAGTCTTGGCCAGTCTTTATAATTTTATTTATTCTTTCTGGGTGACAGTAAAGAAAATAAAAGTAAATGTTCGTTTGGCTTTTGACAAAACTTTAATCAAACAAATTGCGCTCATTACTTGGCCCTTTGCGCTCTACGCAATTTTTCAAAGACTTTATACTTATTTTGATACGGTTTTAATTTCTTATTTTGCCGGCAACGAGCAAGTTGGCTTGTATCAAATCGCTTTTAAAATAGTTTTTGCTTTGCAATTTTTACCCCTTGCTTTTACCGCTTCACTTTATCCGGCTTTAAGTTCCTATTGGCAAAATAATCGGGAACAACTGGCGATCAGTTTTGAGAGAGCTTTAAATTATTTAACAATTATTTCTTTGCCTATTATTGTCGGCATATATTTATTAGCTGATAAAATTATTTTACTTTTTAAAGCCGGCTATGATGGCGCCATTTTACCTTTGCAAATAGCTATTATTGCTTTATTCTTTATTTTTGTTAACTATCCAATCGGGTCTTTGCTAAATGCTTGTGACAGACAATTAAGAAACACAATTAATATTGGCATAGTGGCACTGGCTAGCATTGTTTTAAACTTTATTTTTATTCCTCGTCTGCAAGCGGTGGGAGCCAGTATAGTCATGTTGATTAGTAATGGCCTTTTGTTTTTTTTAGGTGTACTCGCCACCAAAAAAATTATGCCTTATCGCTTTTCCCGTAATTTTAAAATTTTAATTAAAACACTCATCGCCTCCGCATTAATGGGTGGTTTATTATTTTTTACCAAAGACAAATTATCACTTTTAATACTCATTCCTGTTAGCGGGCTAGTTTATTTTTATTTTCTATATTTATTAGGTGGTTTTAAAAAAGAAGATGTTTTTAGTATTTTTAAATCTTTTAAATTATGAAAACATTATTAATTACTTTAGAATATCCGCCTTTTAAGGGCGGAGTAGCTAATTATTACGGCAATTTAGTAAAATATTGGCCACTTGGAGAAAAAGTTAGTGTTGTTTCCAACAGTCATGGAGAACTAATTGATCCAGAGCAGGTTATTCCTTGGGCAAAAACAATCAGTTTAATTTTGAATAAAAAAAGGCAAAAAAGTTTTGACTATCTTTTGGTTGGGCATATTTTACCGCTCGGAACCGCCGCCTATATTGCCGCTTGGTTTAGACGTTTTAAGTACGGAGTTATTTTACACGGTCTAGATTTTACTTTAGCAACTTCAACAGCTTGGAAAAGATTTTTAACGAGATTGATTTTAGGCCGAGCTGATAAAATAATTTGCGCTAATTCCTATTTAGCTTCCTTGGTGAAAAATTTTTCCCCGAAATTAGAAACAAAAACTTTTATTGTTAATCCCGGCATAGATCCAATCATCCCTGATGCTGATTGTGATAAGGTTAAGGAGATAAGAAATAAATATGATTTGGATAATAATTTTTCTCTAATTACCTTAGGTCGTTTAGTGCTAAGAAAGGGAGTTGATCAAGTAATTGCCGCCCTCAGTAATTTATCATTTGAAGATTTTAAAATTAAATACTTTATTGTTGGCAAAGGTCCAGAGGAGGCTCATTTGAAATCTTTAGCAGCTGTCTCGCCCATCAAAGAAAATATTTTTTTCATCAATGAAATCAGTGATACTGACAAATGGTGTTGGCTTTATGCCTGTGATGCCTTTATTATGCCGGCTAGACAAATCGGTAATGATTTTGAGGGTTTTGGCATTGTTTATTTAGAAGCCAATTTAACAAAAAAACCAGTGATTGCCGGCGCTTCCGGTGGAGTTAAAGATGCGGTGGAAAATGAAGTAAATGGCTTATTGGTTAACCCGGAAAGTTTAGAAGATATAAGGAACGCCATATTACGTTTAGCTAATGATAAAGAACTGCGAACTCGTTTAGGAGAACAGGGACGCGAACGCGCCATTAAAAATTTTCGTTTTGAGAAACAAAGCGAACGTTTACTTAATATTATAAAAAATTAATTTTTGTGCTTATGATTTCTGTTATCATTCCTCTTTACAATCGGGCTAAAACAATTACCAAAACTTTAAAAAGTTTGCAAAAACAAAGCTATGAAAATTTTGAAGTAATTATTGTTAATGATGGTTCAACTGATGGTTCAGAGAAAGTGGTAGCTAAGTTTTTGCAACAAAATAAGCCCAAACAAAGTTTGTATTTCTTTAACCAACCTAATCAAGGAGCGCCGGCCGCCCGCAATCGTGGTTTTAGAGAGTCTAAAGGTGAATATTTATTATTTTGCGATGCAGATGCGGTTTTAGTTCCTGATGCCTTACAGGTAATGCTCGCTGGCTTAAAAGCGCACCCCGAAGCCAGTTACGCCTATTCATCTTTTAATTGGGGCAAGAAATTATTTAAATTAGACGAATTTAATGCGGAACGATTGAAAAAGATGCCTTACATTCATTCTATGTCTTTAATTCGTCGCCAAGATTTTCCAGCAGAAGGTTGGGATGAAAATATTAAAAAATTTCAGGATTGGGATTTATGGCTCACCATGCTTAAACAAAATAAGATTGGTCTTTGGATTCCCAGAGTTTTATTTAAAATTGAAACCGGCGGCACAATTAGTTCTTGGTTACCGGCTTTTACCTATCGCACCTTTCCATTTTTAGCCAGAGTTAAAAAATATAAAGAAGCCATGGCCATTATTAAGCAAAAACATAATTTGCCTTAATAAAATTCATATCTTGAATTAAATTCATATCTTGAATTAAATTTATGTCTTGCCCTCTTTGCCAAAAGAAAAAAATATCTGTTATTATTGTTGGTGTTTTATTAGGGATTGCTATTTTTAGTTTAGCCTATTTTATGAATTATGATTTGTTTAACAGGCAGAGTAAAGTCAGTGATGATTTAGGAGCGACGAATGATCATAATTTAAAAAGTAATGAAGCCTTAATGAAAATCGCGGATCAGGTTTTTAAAATTGAAATTGTGAGCGATTCAATGGACATGTATCGTGGTTTAAGCAATCGCGAAGAACTTTGCGCCCAATGCGGAATGTTATTTGTTTTTCCTGATTTAAGTGAAAGAACCTTTGTTATGCGTGATATGAATTTTCCCTTAGATATTATTTTTTTAGCTGAAGGAAAAATTGTTAAAATTCATACTAATTTACCGCCCGAAGGCAGTAATACAAAAAATTTATATAGCTCTGAAGGACCAGCGGATCGAGCTTTAGAAATAAACGCTGGTCTAGCGGCCGAGCTGGGGTTAAAGGAAGGAGATAAATTAATTTTACCACGTTAAAATTTGTGCTATTATTAAGACGATGAAGATTAGTAAACAAGATTTAAAATTAATCCTGTCACTGCTGGCGATTTTCTTGGCAGTTGAATTAATTTCTCTCAGTGGCTATTTCTGGCCTGGCGTAAACCAGGCGGCTTTTTTTATTCTCGCCTTATTCGCCCTGGCTTTGTCAATTTACAAACTGGAATACGGTTTAATTTTAGTTTTAACTGAATTAGTGATTGGCTCAAAAGGTTATTTATTTTATTTTTCCTTAGCATCAGGACAATTAATCTCAATCCGAATTGTGATTTGGTCTTTATTTATGCTGGTCTTTTTGAGCAAGTTTATTGTCCAGCTTCTTAAACAAAAAAAAGAATCAGATTATTTAAAGAATATTTTACAGTTTAAATTTCTTAAACCTTATCTTTTTTTAGGCGCTACCTGTTTGCTAGGTTTGATATCAGCTCTAATTTATCAAAATGAAAAATTGAATATTTTTTTAGATGTTAATGGTTGGTTATATTTTTTGTTATTATTACCATTCATTGCTAAAAAATTAGATTTTGGCAAAATTTTAAAATTTTTATTGGCCGCCACAATTTGGATTAGTTTGAAAACTTTAATTTTGCTTTTTATTTTTTCCTATAATTTTTCTTTGGCCGTGCCGGTCTATGCTTGGTTAAGAAAAACTTTAGTCGGGGAAATGACGCTTTTGGGCGCTTGGAACCGTGTTTTCATTCAATCACAAATATATTCAGTCATCGCTTATTTTTATTTTTTATTTTTGGCCATTGATTATAATAAATTTACTGATTTATTTAAGCCGGAAAAATTAATCAATTTATTTTTGCTAGCTTTATTTTTCAGCACGATTGTAATTAGTTTTTCCCGCAGTTTCTGGGTGGGTATTTTAATCACCGGCACTTTGATTTTAGTGTATTTAATTTTTAAAAAGCGACCTTATAATTTTAAAATCATTTCCAAAGTAGTCACGGTAGTTATCAGTAGCATAATTTTAGGAATGATTTTAATATTTGTTTCCATTCCACCCGGCGCTTCTAAGCAACTGGAAAGACAATTAGCGCACAGAGTGCAAAGTCAAGATGAAGCGGCTCTGGTTTCGCGCTGGGCATTGTTGCCCAAGATAATAGAAGAAATTAAACGTAATCCAATTACCGGACAAGGCTATGGCGCCACTGTTACTTATGTCTCGGCTGATCCAAAAATATTGGCCAAAAATCCCAGTGGAATTTACACAACCTATGCTTTTGAATGGGGATATTTAGATATTTGGTTAAAAATCGGTTTGCTTGGTTTAGTTGCTTATTTGTATTTGTTATTGGTACTTATTAAAGAGGGAATTAAGTTGACTAATAGAAAAAAGGTTTATCTTTATTTAGGTTTGAGCGCAGGTTTAGTTTTCTTAACCGCCACTCATATTTTTACCCCCTACCTTAATCATCCCTTAGGAATTGGATTTATCTTGTTTTGCTCTTGTTTAATTTCTCAAGATAGAGTATATTAAATCATAATAAAAAATAGATAATAAACTTTAAAAAATTATGAATGAACAGATTATTTCGCAAGAAGGTTACGATAAAATTAAGGATGAGTTAACTTATTTAACCACCATTAAAAGAAGGGAAATCGCTGACCGAATTGAAAGAGCCAAGGAACTTGGCGATTTAAGCGAAAACGCTGAATACAGCGAAGCCAAAGACGCTCAAGCGCTTAATGAGGGGCGAGTGATAGAGCTAACCAATATTTTAAAAAACGTTACCGTCGTTCAAAACGTCGGTTCAAAAAATGAAGTGTTGATGGGATCAAAAGTGACAGTCACTGATTCAAAAGGACAAGAAAGAAAATATACGATTGTCAGTTTTAATGAAGCCGATCCCTTAGAAGGAAAGATTTCCAACGAGTCGCCATTAGGGGTGGCTTTTTTGCATCATAAAAAGGGTGATGAGGTTCAAGTTGCTACTCCTCGCGGGTTAATGAAATATAAAATAATTAAAATAGAATAATATGTTAAACGACACAGGCGAAAAAATAAATGAAAGGGAAGAGCGCCTGAAAAAATTAGCGGAGTTAAAAAATAAAGGCCTCAATCCTTATCCGGCAAAAGTTAATCGTGATTATGAAATTGCCAAAGTCATCAGTGACTTTGAAAAACTTTTAAAAAGCGCCAAGGATGTTGCCATTGTCGGGCGCTTAAGAAGTATACGCAGTCACGGTAATTTAACTTTTGCTAATTTAGAAGACGGAAGCGCTAACATTCAAATTGCTTTATCCAAAAAAGAATTAGGTGATGGAAGCTATAAAGACTTTGTTAAATTAATTGATCATGGTGATTTTATTCAAGTGAAAGGTAATGTTTTCAATACACATAAGGGCGAACAAAGTGTGATGGTCAAAAGTTGGACCTTGCTTTCCAAGGCTCTAAGACCGATTCCCGATGCTTGGTTTGGTTTAAAGGATGAAGAAGAACGATATCGCAAACGTTATTTAGATTTAATTCTTAATCCCGAGACAAGAGATATTTTCTATAAACGAGCCAAGTTTTGGGAGGTGACGCGCCAGTTTATGAAAAAACATGGTTTCATTGAAGTGGAAACACCGACTTTGGAAATAACCACCGGCGGCGCTGAAGCCAATCCTTTTAAAACTCATCATGATGATTATGACCAAGATATTTTCTTAAGAATTTCAGTCGGTGAGTTGTGGCAAAAAAGATTAATGGCGGCCGGTTATGAAAAAACTTTTGAAATCGGACGTGTTTATCGCAATGAAGGTTCAAGTCCAGAGCATTTACAAGAATTTACCAATCTTGAATTCTATTTAGCTTATGCTGATTATGAAGTGAGCATGAAATTAGCGCAAGAACTCTATCGGGAAATCGCTATTCAAGTTTTTGGGAAAACCAAATTTATTACCAAGGGATTTGAATATGACTTAGCGGCCGAGTGGCCACGTTTAGATTATCGTGAGGAAGTAAAAAAACAAACCGGCATTGATGTTTTAAAGGATTCCGAGGCTGATATGAAAAAGAAGCTGGAAAAACTAAAAGTTGTTTATGAGGGCGATAATCGTGAACGTTTAGTAGATACACTTTGGAAATATTGTCGTCGCAATATTGCCGGTCCTGTCTTTTTGGTTAATCATCCTAAACTTGTTTCACCACTCGCTAAAGCTAAACCAGATAATCCAGAGTTAACAGAGCGCTTTCAAATAATTATTGCCGGCAGTGAGATTGGTAATGGTTTTTCAGAGTTAAATGATCCGGTTGATCAACGTCAGCGTTTTGAACTACAACAGGAACTTATTGATCGGGGTGATAAGGAAGCGATGATGCCGGATTGGGAGTTTGTGGAGATGTTAGAGTATGGCATGCCCCCGACCACCGGTTTTGGTTTTGGAGAAAGATTGTTTGCATTTTTAATGGATAAGACCGTGCGCGAAACAACGCTCTTTCCGTTCTTGAAGCCAAAGATGGATAATAAGGACTAATAAAATAAAAACAGACAAAATTATATAAAGCGAATATTTATTAATTTAAATATTCGTTTATTCGGGGATCGTCTAATGGTAGGACTCCAGGTTCTGGTCCTGGCTATCTGGGTTCGAATCCTAGTCCCCGAGCCATATTTGACAAAGCGAACTCTCTTTCATCACCCAAAGGAAAATTTTCCTCTATGGTGGTGGGGACACCGAGAAAACGATGTATGGGATTATGATGTAAATGAACTTTATTTTGTAATTAATTTTAAAAATATAAACAAAAAAATTACGACATTAGTTTTAATTTTAATCATTATCGGTGCTGGGGCTATTACCGTTTTTAATTTATACGGTCATGGTCAAGAAAAAAAGAACACAATTATTAGTGCCTTAATGATAAAATTAACCCCCGAAGAGATTGTTAATCAATCGGACGGGATAATAATCGGCACTGTCAAAGATTTGCAAACAGCTAAAGTACCGTCCAGCTTTAGATCGGGAAAAGAAGATATTGTTACCAACGCCGTTATTTCTGTTGAGAAGTATCTCTTTAATCCAAAAAATTTGCCCTTACCCGATATAACGGTGCAGACGGTTGGCGGTACAATCGGCAAGGAATCAATGACAATGGAAGATTCTCCGGTTTTTGAAAAAGGACAACGTGTAATTGTTTTTTTGAGACAGGAAAAGGATAATACCCTTACCGTTTTTGGCGGCTCTCAAGGTAAATACACAATAAATAACGGCAGTGTGGCTGACGGCGCACAGGAGCAAGAAATTTTTAACAGTGTTTTTGGAAAACAAATGACGCTTGATGAGCTTGAAAAAAATATCAATTCTATTGCTTCGTCTCCGGCGCCACAAAAATAAAATTGTTTATATAAAAATATTATCTACCGAAAGTGGGTGGTTTTTTATTATAAGAGTATTTCAACGCATTTACTTATTGGACTCGGCTATGCTTAACTTGACAAATATTGACTAATATAATATAATTTGCCTTCTGTAATATGATCTTTAAAAATTAATTTGCGAAATTGGTCGCAGCCAAAAGATGGTTAATAGTTTAGCCGTTTCTTGGCTGTGACCATGATGGTTATAGCTCCTACTGCGGACAGCAGATAATGTAGGCAAGCAGTCTACAAAATACTTTACATCATGAAATATGGATATTTAAACCTCGGACAGATCGAGGCAGTGGTCAACAAGCTTGGCGGAATGGATGGAGTAAACAAATTTTTACGCGATGAAATCATCGTATCCGAACCACTTAGACGTTGGCGTGAAGAAAACGGAGTTATTTATTTTTCCGTCAATTCAGATGGTGCAACCGGTGAAGAATGGATTACTCGTTTTGAATCTAAAGGCTTCCGTATAGGAAATTATACTAAAAGTGTTTTACACTCAAAAGACTTCAAACCGACCAATGGCATAATTTACGAGATCGCTGTTTTAAAAGGTAAGTTCTTCAGCATTAGCAATCGCAATACTAAAGCAATTTGCCAGGAAGCAAAAAATCGTAAATTTTCTACGCCAAACACTGAAGTAGCTTGTCTTATCAGGGAAAAGTTCTCTGATAAAGAACTGGAAGCCATGGGTCTATATTGGATTGTTGCCATGCACGAACCAATAAAAGATTCTGACGGCTATCCTAGGCTGCTCAGCGCTATTCGCGATGACGGTGGTTCCTGGCTGGGCTCTAGCTATGACAATTTTGTTTATAAGTGGGATTACGGTGGTTTTGCTTTCGTCGTTTCGCAAGTTTCTAGTTTTTAGTCTTTTAATTCTTTGACCCTTTGAGTCTTTAGACTTTAGTTCTTTAAATTTTAGCCTCGGATTGTACAAGTAAACCGGGGCTCTTTTTATAAATTTTTCGAATATCGTCTATCACCCCGAGCTTTATTGACAGAAAAGTATACTTATGGTATACTTTTTTGTTTGTTGAATTTATATTGTACTTTCAAAAATATTCTGCTTTAGCTAATAGCTATTCTATAAAGAATAATTATTAGCTGGGGCAGAATCAACAACGATTTGAGAACAGCAAAAAATCGCAACACAGTCTATAAAAAAAGACAAAGTTGCAAAATTATAGGAGATATAACAATGAGTGCAAATGATTTAATGCTCGATGTTAGCCAGGCTGCTGAATTAAAATTAGCTTTCCGTCGCACTGGCTGGAATAATGCGGAAATTAAAACTTTATCAGAAGGAGATATTCTCGCAGACGTTTTAAAGGTTATAAGAGGACAGGCGAAAATTAAGATGAATGAATCTTCAGGACACTTAATAGATTGTGATGCCGCCCCTTTCATACCCAGCGGTAATTTTAATTGGTCGGTTGAAGAACATAAAAAAGGTGGACTTTTTAAGTTTGATCCTGCAAAAATTTCATTGTATATGTTTGGAGAAGAAGGACACGATACTAATAGTGGTCATGATTTTCGTCAGAAATTAATGAAAAAGTCAGTGATAAATGCCAATGTTCTTGATTATTTATTAGCACATCCTGAACTTATTCCAGAAGATTGGAAGGGAAAATTCATTTTCTTTTGGGGCACTATTTATCACGATTTAAATGACGAACTTTTCGTTCGTTGTCTTACTTATCTTAGTAAGTGGATTTGGTGTTATCATTCACTTGATGAGGAATTTGATTCCGAAGCTTTTGTTGCTCTCGCAATTTAATTTTGGACTGCGCAGTCAGAAATTAAAAAACTCAGTTTAAACTGAGTTTTTTTGTTTGAAGTAAATAAAAATGATATAATTTATCTATAATATAAAGAGTAGATGAAGAAGAGAAAAGCAAAAAAGATAATATTTTTTGTGGTGGTTTTATTAATTATTATTTTCGGGGTTTTATTTATTTTAAATTTTAAAAATATTTTTAAATTAAGTCATAAAACAACTATTCGTCACGCTGAGGTAGCCGGGCAATTTTATCCAGCTAGTCAAGTTGCTCTAACGAACGTTGTCACCACAAATTTAGAATCCGCTCCAGTCATCAAAACAAAGGGGCCGATTAAAATAATTATTGTCCCACACGCTGGTTATGATTTTAGTGCTAGTGTCGCAGCTCTGGCTTATAAACCTTTAGCTCAAGAAAATATTAAGCGTGTTTATATTTTAGGTAGAGCCCATCATAATTATTTTTCTGGTTTAGTGGCTGATAGTCATGATTTTTGGGAGACACCTTTGGGTCGTGTAGCGGTTGATACAGAAAAAATTAAAGAATTAGCCGCTATCTCTCCTTTAATTAAAATTAACAGTTCTTTGCATCAACCAGAACACAGCTTGGAAGTGCAATTGCCATTTTTACAAACAGTTCTAAAAACTGATTTTAAGATAGTTCCGCTTTTATTTGGCAGTAGCGATGATAATGATTGGCAGACGATGACTAAAATTTTGGCGGCTAATTTAACCAGTGGTGATTTGATTGTTGTCAGTTCTGATATGTCGCATTATCCATCCTATCAAACAGCTAATCAGATTGATCGCCAAACTTTAGAATATATTGAAAATAAAGATTTAGAAAATTTAAGTGCCTATGCTCAAGATGCCCTAAGCGCGCCAGACAATGAACAAACAATTTTGTGCGCCTTAGAAGCGGTTAAAACAGCTATGGTTTTAGCGCAACAACTTAATTTAAGTCCGCAAGTTTTAGGTTATAAAAATAGTGGTGATACTTTATTTGGTGATAAAAAACGAGTGGTTGGTTATGGCGCAGTTATTTTTACTGCTCGTGATTTAAGTGAATTAAATTTATCCGATCAGAAAGTTCTTTTGGATATTGCCCGAACTAGTGTAGAAAGTTATGTGAAAAATAAAAAGATTCCTGATTTTAAAATAGAAAACGAAGGTTTAAATACTACCCAAGGCGCTTTTGTAACCTTAAAGAAGAATGGGGAACTCCGCGGTTGTATTGGTCAGGTTATTTCCACCACACCTTTATGGCAAGTGGTTCGTGATATGGCAATTGCCGCCGCCACTAAAGATGATCGTTTTTCTCCGGTTACTGCCAATGAACTAAATCAGTTAGATTATGAGATTAGTGTTTTGTCAGTCCCACAATTAATTGTTGATTGGCGAGAGATTAAATTAGGTCAAGACGGTGTGATTATTAGAAAAGGATTAAAGAGTGGTGTTTTTTTACCGCAAGTGGCAAGCGAAAGCGGTTGGGGTCTAGAAAAATTTTTAAGCGAACTTTGTGTTCAAAAAGCTGGTTTAGCAGCCGACTGCTATAAAAATGATTCCGAAGTTTTATTAAAAATTTTTCAAGCTCAAGTTTTTAAATAGGGTTGAGCGAATGTTAAGCGAATTTTATAAACTTAGTTTTTAAATAAAATTAAGCGATATGCTGAATAAATTATTTAGATTTAATTTTGATTAAAAAAATGAAAACATTTCAATATTCAATCAAAAAAAATCCTGACATCTTAGAAGAATTAAACTCTAATATTGAAAGAGGATTATGTAATCAAGAAGCGGAAAAACGTTTGCAACAATTCGGCGGAAATGTTTTGGCGCTCAAAGAAAAATTGGGTTGGCATATTTTTTTCCGTCAGTTCAAGTCGGCTTTTGTCTATCTGTTGATTGGCGCTATGGTTATTACTACCTTTTTGGGTCATTGGACAGACACCTTAATGATTTTTATCTTTATCGCCATCAATACCGGTCTAGGATTTTATCAGGAATACAGTTCAGAAAAAACAGCGCGAATACTTAATCAATATGCTTTACCCAGAGCTAAAGTTTTGCGTGACGGTAAAGTTGAACATATCAGTGCGGAAAAATTAGTGGTGGGTGATATTGTGATTTTAAAAACAGGCGATAAAGTGCCGGCCGATTTAAGAATACTTAAGCAAAGAAACCTAAGTATTGATGAAACGGTTTTGACCGGTGAATCAATTCCGATTTTTAAAAAGTCTGAAGTATTAAAAGAGAAACCAGCAACCTATCACCAAGCAGATAATTTGGCTTTTTCCGGCACTAATGTACTAAAAGGTCATGCTCAAGCAATCGTAATTGCCACAGGAAAAAATACCGCCTTTGGAAAGATTGCTAAACTTGCCGGCGAGTCTAAGAAAGAAAGTGACTTTGAAAAAGGTATTTCTCGTTTTTCTCGCTTTATTCTCAAGTTAGTCGGAGTTACACTTCTGGTTGTCTTTATTGCTCATTTAATAATTAGCGGAAACAAGGTTGATGTTTTTGAGTTGATTATTTTTTCGGTGGCTTTAACCGTTAGTGTTATTCCTGAAGCTCTACCTTTGGTAACGACTTTTTCCTTGGCTCGCGGTGCGCGTCGTTTGGCAAAAAAGAAAGTAATTGTTAAACGTTTGTCTGCGATTGAAGATTTAGGAGGAATAGAAGTCTTGTGTAGTGATAAGACAGGTACTTTGACGGAAAACAAGCTACGTCTGGCCAACACCTATTCTGATGATGGTGATCAAGCGATTTGGTTAGCTAATTTAGCATCTTCATTTCAACTTAAAGAAAGAATTGAACCTTTTGATATTGCTTTAGAGAATGGCTTGGACGCGACTGGGAAAAAAAGAATAAAAAAAGCGATTAAGATTGCCGAAGAACCTTTTGATCCAAAAACCAGAAAAAATATTGTTTTAGTTGAATATGATAAGGAATATCTTTTAATTGAACGTGGCGCACCGGAAGCGATTTTATCTGTTTGTAAGGGGATTAATAAAAAAACCAAGGAAAATATTTTTGATTGGATTAAAAGAGAAGGAGAGCAGGGGCATCGAGTGTTAGCCGTTGCTTATAAAAAAATTAATAAAGTTGATAAGATTGATAAATATTCGGAGTTAGGTAGAAGTGATGATTTAATTTTTTCCGGTATCATATCTTTCGTTGACCCCATTAAAAAAAGTACTTTTCGCGCGGTCTCAAAAATCAAACGTTTGGGCGTAAAATTGGTTATTATCACCGGTGATAGTCCGGAAGTGGCTGGAGCAGTAGCTAAAGAGATAAAACTAATTGATTCGCCGGATAAGGTTATTACTGGTGAAGATTGGCATAAGGCTGATGATGAAACAAGGGATCGTTACCTTTTAGAGTATTCGGTTTTTGCCAGAATTTCACCTGAGGAAAAATTTAGCATCATTCAAAGGATGCGTGAAAAATATACAATCGGATTTTTAGGCGAAGGAATTAATGACGCGCCGGCTTTGAAAATTTCCGGCGTATCCTTAGTGGTTGATAGTGCGGCTGATATTGCTCGTGAAGTTTCTGATATAATTTTACTGCAAAAGAATTTAGAAGTGATTGTGGAAGGTATTGAGGAGGGGCGGCAAGTGTTTTCTAATACAACTAAATATGTTAAATCCACTCTAGCTTCAAATTTTGGCAATTTTTTTGCTGTCGCCACGGCCTCTTTAATGATAGATTTTTTGCCAATGCTCCCGATTCAAATTCTACTGGTAAATCTTCTATCAGATACGCCGATGATTTCAATCTCAACCGATGAAGTTGATAGAAAAGAATTAAAATCTCCCAAGAAATACGAAGTCAGGGAAATCATTATTATTGCTATTATTTTGGGCTTTATCAGCATGGTGTTTGATTTCATATTTTTCGGTTTATTCTTCCGCATTTCACCCGAAGTTCTCCGTACCAACTGGTTTATCGGCAGCATCCTTACCGAGTTAGTTTTGATTTTTTCTGTTCGGACGAATTCCTTTTTTACAAAAGCCAGCCGACCATCTAAACCTTTGATCTGGCTTAGTATAACCACTTTTGTATTAACGATTGGTATTCCGTTTACCCAGATTGGCCAAAAGATATTTAAATTCGTGCCGCCAAGCGCGCCGCATTTAACTTGCATACTTTTATTAGTCGTGGTTTATTTCGCAATTTCCGAAGCTGTAAAATTGTTTTATTATAGAAACGGAAAAATAAATCTTCAGAAAATATTTAAAACTCGCTAACTTGATATTGAGATAAACTAGGTTATTTCATTTTTCACCATTAAAGTATTAAAAATAGGCTAATTTAAGCCTATTTTTGTTATTAGATTAACATCACCCATGGTACAAGCTTCGTCCTTTAGGAGCAGAGTATTTGACAAATATAATATAATATGTTATAATATATTAAGTTAGTTGAAATAAATTGTTCTTACCAAAAAATAAACAATCATGAAAAAAATGACATTGATAAAAATTGCGTTGGTTCTCGTTTTCTTAATTATTATGGCGTTTGCGCTTAGCAAAGCAGGAGCTTTTGATCCGGGTCTGGAACCTCCAGAGGAAGTGATACTAATCACACCAGAACGATAATTAAAGCCTCAAAATTTTCATGAATAAAGACTCAATTTCAATAATTAATTGAGTCTTTTTTATTTTTTGCTTATTAAAAAAATTTATGTTATTATTTATTTAAATTAAATTAATTAACAAAAAAGTTATGGCCCTTAAACCACATCGAGTTGGCAGAAGAAAAGCAAGTAAATCTCGTAAAACCGCTAAACGCTTAGAAGCGAAACGGGTTATGTTAGAAGAAAGAGCAAAAAAGAAAGGCGGTAGAAAGAAAAAATAATTTTTTATTTGAATTTTCAAGTTATAAAAGCAGGGTTTTTGATTAGCTCTGCTTTTTTATTGGCAATTGACAATTTATTTTATTTATATTTAAATTTAATAAAGTTCACTAAAATAAGAACTTGATTATAGCCATATTAGCGCCTTAAACCTTGAAATAGGTTGGTAAGCATAAACGGCCATAATCTAATTGAAAAAGAACATTAAAAATAAAAAAATAAAACCTTGGAGGAACTAAAAATGAAAAAGAAATTTTTATTAATTTTGCTGTTGCTACTAATCATGGCCACGCTTTGCTCAGCTAACAAATATTTAGTTAGCAACAAGACGGATAAAAACAATAATTTTGTTTATTCCGTGATTAGCAGTGGTGATCAAGTAGTGGCCAGATTTTGTCTGGTTAATCCTGATCCATTCTATTTTTATTCTATGGAAAGTGACCCGGATTTATTTCCGAACATAGAAGAGAATTTGTTTACTCTGGCGGAACGCAAAGAACGCGGACAACCAGTGGCAATGATTTTGGTGGATTTTAGAAATCAAGAAAAGATAAAAAGACCACTGAAATTTAAGTACCTTATTAGTTATTTGTTTTTGGTTTCTTTTTCCCCGCCTTATATAAAGAAGGTGGAAATTTTGAATCCCAATAGTTTTTCAAAATTTTTCATTGTTGAAATGAAAATTGATGGGAAAGGCTATTATGGAGCGCTTGAATTGCCAAGAAGATATGAAACAAGTGAAGCGAAAAAGTTCATTAAATCTATTAAAGAAGCAGGGGAAATTTCTTTAATAATTCCAGTCTTGGAAAATTTACCTGTTAAATTAGTGGCGATTGAAAATGAATTACCCGTAACCTTGTATGAATCCTATCCTGGCCATCAAGAGTTTTCCTGTATTTTTTTAGCAGGGGAAAAGTAATAATAAAGCTCAGGTTTTAAACTTGAGCTTTTTTAATTTCTTAGCGATTAGAAGAGTTTGCCGGCGTAAACTCCTTGGTTGTAACGGCATATTATTTGACAGGAATTAAATTTTATGAAATAGTATAAAATCATAGTTTTTTAACAATTAAATAATCACAAACCTATTAATCACAAACCCATGAAAGAAACAAGCAACAGAAAGTTCACCCTAAACGTAGATTACCGTTTAACCTTTAAGCAAATGTTTGACGCTTGTAACTTTAAATCAAGCGAAGCAATTGTGCGGGAAAGAAATTTTCCTTTTTCAGCCGTTTTAAATCCTCGTCTGGAAACAATTACAGTAAAATTGTTTTATTTTAATCGCGGCTTTCATGCTGAAGATGCTATTTTAGTGATGAAAAAAAATGGCTATCGGCCGGCCACAATTGCCGAACTTTTTGCTTTTAGCTGTGCTTATCCAGATTTGCAAAGAAGATTTCCGATTATTGCCTTAGGTTCAGTAATGAAAGATAAAAATGGCGATTTTTGTTCACCATTTATTGTCGGTCCAAAGTGCAATAGTCAAATCGGGGTTTTCTGGAATGGCAGCGGTTGTTATCGGTTCTGTCGTTTCTTAGCAGTCAAACAAGCGGCGTAAGCAAAAAAATTTTAACTTAACAAAGTTATTAAGGCTTAGTTGGTTTGAGCAAAACTATTTCGTTCATTTGAATTTAAAGAAGAGAGGTTTTTAAAAAACCTCTTTTTTTAATATACTCGTATTTAAATTGATGCTGAGTTAGTTGAGTTAGTTTAGTTGAGTTAGTAATGTAAAGTCGGTTTTATTTACAAAGTCGGTAAATTATAGTAATATTCAAATGATTGTTTATTTTTTGATTTTATTTAGAAAAATAATTTTTTATTTTATTAAGAAACATTTTTTTATCCTATGTTAAAGAAATTATCGCTTATTAGTTTGTTTGTTGCATTGGTTTTTATCTTTCCCTTAAGCACTGAAGTAAAAGCTGAAAACAATTTAAAAAACGAGCCGGGAATAGTAAATATTTTTACTTCACCGACTTGTTCGCATTGCGCATCAGCCAAGAGTTTTTTTAATGATTTACAAAAAAAAGAAGGAATTAATTTTACTTATCAGGATCATACAATTAGTGAAAGCATTGAATTGATACAAGAGTTTTATACGGTGTATGAAGTTCCGAAGAGTGAGCAGGGATTAGTGCCGGCCATATTTATTGGTGATCAGTTTTACATTGGATTTAGTTCTGAAATTGGCGCCCAAATTAGAGAACAATTGATTAAACAAATTGCTAATCAAGGTGAGGTGATTAATGGGGATAATGTTGGCCAAAGTGATGTTGGTCAAAGTGATACGATAAATAAAGATGGTGATCTTAGTCAAACTGAGATAATAAATGAAGATGGCAATGCTAACCAAGTTGAGACTAGCCAAGGTGAGATGATTAATGAAGATGATAACGCTGATCAAGTCGGAACAGTAAATGATGAAGCAAATGATGATGAAAAAAGTCGTCTCGCTAAGATTCCTTTAATAGGGGAAGTTGATCTCTTAAATTTTTCTTTACCAATTTTGGCGGTTATATTAGGAATAACCGATGGCTTTAATGTTTGTTCACTTGGTGCTTTGGTTATTATTTTAGGTTTAGTGATGGTATTAGGTTCTAAAAAGCGAATCTTTTTTATGGGTGGCGCTTTTTTACTCACAACCGGAATTGTTTATGGAATATTAATTTTTCTTTGGCACCAACTCTTTACTTTAATTGCTCCTTTAATGAGAAGTTTAGAAATTTTAATTGGTATTTTGTCGTTTGCCGGTGGACTTTATTTGCTGCGTGAATTTTACAAAGCCTATAAGAGCGGGCCGGTTTGCAGTTCAAATAATATCATGTCCCGACTAACACCGAAAGTGGAAAGAATATTTAAAAATAAAACTAATTGGCTTATTTTGTTTGGCACAGTGATTTTATTTGCTTTGTTTGTGACCGTGATTGAGTTTCCTTGTTCTGCTGTTATTCCGGTTTTATTTTCCAGCATTTTAGTGGAGTCAGGAATTTCCACTGCCGCCTCAATTGCCTATATTGCTTTGTTTTTATTATTTTATTTATTAGATGAGATTATTATTTTTGTCATTGCGGTAATGACCATGAAAATAAAAATCGTTTCACCAAAGTTCATTATTTTCTTTAATCTGTTGGCGGCCGCAATCTTTATTTTTATTGGCAGTTATTATTTATTGGGGATTTTAAGATAATAAAAATACTGATAAAAAAATGAGTGAGATAAAAAAAAGAGACTAACACTCTCTTTTTTTTTGTTTATTTGACTTATTTTATTTATGGGTATATACTCATAATAGGCAGATTAAAAAGGTCGAGCTGCTAATTATTAAATTTTAATAATGAAAAATTATGCCTAAATTAGATGCTACTGGCCCTAGAGGTCAAGGAGCAGGAACAGGAAGAGGGATGGGTAATTGTGGTTTTGCTGGTGTAGCAGTTGGTCGAAGAATGGGTTTTGGTTGTCGTGGTGGTTATGGTCGACGTCGTTTCATCTCTCCTAAAAATGAATTATCTGCTCTAGAGGAAGAAGAAAGAATTTTAAAAGAAGAATTGGAATTTATTAAAGCTGAGAAAGAGGCCTTAAAAGCCCAAAAATAAAAGAAGGCGGGGAACTGGCCTCTTAAAAAAGGGGCCAGTCGGCCTTCTTTTATAGAATTATATTAACAAATTTGCTATAATTTTCAATATATAATCAGAAAATATGCCCAGACCAAGATTGTGTCGCAAAATTAATTTTATCCCCAGTGTTACTTATTTCAAACCCCAAGGCACGCCCATGAGAACTCTTCAGGTTGTGCAGTTAAGCGTTGAGGAGTTAGAAGCTTATCGCTTACGACATATAAATGATTTAGACCAAAGGGGGGCAGCTAAAAAAATGAATACTTCGGCTAGTACTTATCAAAGAATTTTATATTCAGCTTATAAAAAAATTGCTGATGCCTTGATAAATGGTAAAGCAATTGAAATTATTAATTGATTTATATGTTAATTTTAAAATGGTTTATTTCTGCCGGGGCAATTTTATTATCCGGTTATCTCATTCCCGGTGTGAAAATAGCCAATCTCTGGAGCGCATTAATTTTAGTTCTCATTCTTGGATTTCTAAATGCGACTATTAAACCATTGTTAGTACTTCTAACCTTGCCAATTAATATTTTAACTCTGGGATTGTTTACCTTAGTGATAAACGCCCTGGTTGTTTTATTAGCCTCTTCAATTGTTAAGGGTTTTGAAGTGGGCGGTTTTCTTAACGCGTTGCTATTTAGTTTGGTTTTGGTTATAATTCAAGCGGCTTTTGAGTTATTGTTTAAAAAATAAATTTTTATAAAAAATATGAAAAATATTAAAGCGATTTTAATTTTCATCATCTTAGGTTTAATTTTGTTTGTCGCTGTATTTTTGTATGGCCGCCATTTAGGAAAAAACGCTAACCCCGCAGTTAGTAAAGAACCGGTGGTAAATTCGCAGACAATTTTAGAAAGAATTACTGATCAATATTTCTTGGTAACCAAAACAGTTTTTATTAACAGTAAAGCTGAGATTGAAACTCCTAAGAATAATGATTGGACAGATTTATTTGTCGGTAAGAAATTGACGGTTCGGGGTTTAATTAGAGTGGATGTGGGGGTTGATATGAAGCATTTGCGTTTAGAAAATATTGAAGTTGATAGTCGGCATAAAATGGTAACTGTTACCTTACCTCAGGCCGAAATATTAAATTCTTCCTTGTCTGGCAAATTAGAGTTGGATGAGGATTTGCAAATAATTAATAAAATTAAGACCTTGTTTGAGAACACAAAGAATGAAGATTATAATATTGCCCTCGAAACTTTAATTAATGATGCTAATAGTCAAGTAATGTCTGATCCAGAGATATTTACCAATGCCCGCCAAGACTCTATCAAGTTGGTTAATTTAATTGTGAGCGGAATGCTAGATGATTATCAAGTGGTTATTAAATAAACTATTGAGTAATTTAATAGATAGTTTGAGGGGGATATTGATAGTTTGACTGTTAATTAAACATCAAAAATAGCAAATTAGCTGAATTAAAAAATGCCTTAATTGGCATTTTTTTTGTTTATTATTAGTAAAATAATATAAAAAATATAATTGGTTATTTTTGAATAGCATTGACAAAGTTATATTTATATGATATAATAATTTGAATAATTAATTAACATTAATCTTTATTTTATGTCAAGTATCGATTTATTAAAACAGTACAATTTAATGGAGAAAGCTAAAAAGCAACGTCTTGCGAAAAAATTAGCTATTTTTATTATTTTGTCTCTAGTTTTAAACCTAATTTATTTAAACTTACAAATCAAAGGCAATAATGTGTTTGCTTGTTCTAAAAAGGACGAAGTTAGTGTTTGTCATGAAGCTGGTTGTAAATCTAAGCCAGAAGTCAAATCTGAAGTCAAACCTGAAGTTAAACCAGAAGTTAAACCGGAACCTAAACCAGAAGTTAAGGAGGTTAAACCTGAAGTCAAGGAAGTCAAACCTGAGGTTAAGCCTGAGGTCAAACCTGAAGTTAAGTCTGAGGTAGTTGCTACTTCTACTCCTAATCCTGAGCCAAAATCTGAGACTAAATCAGAAGTAAAGTCAGAACCTAAAACTGAATCTAAGCCAGCACCAGTTTTAACTAAATTCTATCGTGATGCTGACGGTGATGGTTATGGTGATGCTAAAAAATATAAAAAAGCGGAAAAACAACCTGAGGGTTATGTAACAAATAAATTAGATTGCAATGATAATGATGCTAATATAAATCCTGGCGCAAAAGAAGTTTGCGACAAGATTGATAATAATTGTAATAATAAAATTGATGAAGGTTTAACTTGTGAACCAGAGGTTAAACCAGAACCTAAACCAGAGGTTAAGCCTGAACCTGAAGTTAAACCGGAACCTAAACCAGAGGTCAAACCTGAGGTCAAGCCAGAACCTAAGCCAGAAGTTAAACCAGAAGTTAAACCTGAACCGGAAGTAAAGACAGAACCAAAACCGGAAGTTAAACCTGAGGTTAAGCCAGAAGTAGTTGCTACTTCTACTCCAACCTCAACTCCAGCGGTTGCTACCCGTTCTAGTTCTAGTGGTCGTGGTCATAGTTTGCCAATTTATCTTTCTGCGCAAAACGTTGAAAGTCAAACTGTGAAAACAATTGAACAACAGCCTATATTAACAATTGGACAAACAGCTGATAAGCAAGTAATTCATAATAATTATGTTGTTAACTTCACCATTCATGTCGCGAATAATGGTTTAGGTGTGGCTAAAGATGTAACGGTTAAAACTTATTTACCTTTAGGATTTAAATATTTAGATAATGAATACTATGATCGTTTTTGGTCAGTAGGTGATTTAAAGCCTGGTGAAATTAAAACCTTAACTTATTCTTTATTAGCGGTTAACGCTGAGGAAAAAATCCATGATAATCGCGTTTATGCTCGTGCTAGTAATCATGGTCAAGTTGAAGCTAATACTCCGGTTGAAGTTCAAGAAGTAGTTGTTTTAGGGATTGATAGTGGCGAAGAGTTCTTATTACCGGTTACTGGTTTAAATCTAAGTGGTATCGCGATTATTTTGTTAATTGTCTTGTCATTAATAATGACCAGATTGATAATTAAAAAATACGCTTAAGAAAAATAGATTTAAGAAGGATATGTTTAAGAAAAATATGCTTAAGATTATAATCAAACCACAAAATAGTAAAAAAAGTCGTTTACTTGATTTGTTTACTTTTGGCATTATTTTCTTTCTTTGTTATTTAGTTGTCATGCCTATTTATCCTATTTTCGCTAATCAATTTACAGGCAATCAAACTGTTGTAAAACAAGATAATCAAATTGCTAAGCGAGTTGAGGAAAAGGCTAACAATTATCAACCTCATTTTCCTAAACATCTTGATTTAAATTCTGGTCCAATTATTAAAAATGAAGTAAATAAACAACCTGTAAATCAAGAAAAGGAAATAGAGGTTAAAGTGGATAATAAAAGGGAATTAATCATTGAAAAGATTGGTGTTAAAGCGCCGATTATTGAAACCAATAATGAAAAAGAAGGTTTAGAAAAAGGGGCTTGGCTTTATCCTAACAGTGCCAGACCGAATGAAATTGGAAATACAGTTATTAGCGCTCATCGTTATAAATATCTTCCGCCTCATAATATTACTTTTTATTCCTTGGATAAATTAATCTTGGGTGATGAAATAGTTGTTAAATGGGATGGTCAGGAGAATATTTATCTAGTTAAAGAAATCAAAGTTGTGGAAGATAATGACAAGAGTGTCATTGTTGAGAGCGATGAAAGTATTATTACTTTAATTACTTGTCATCCTTTATTCACGACTGAAAAAAGACTAGTGGTAATCGGAGAACGAATTAAATAATTTAAATAAATATAAAAGACCCGTCTAAAAGCGGGTCTTTTTTGTTAAATAATAAAATATTGACCGCTAAAACTATTTCCCCTAGTATGTTATAATAAGAAAAAATAAGCTTAAATTTATTATGTTAAACCTAAAAAATAAAAATTTTTTTCAATTAAGCGCCCTTGTTTTGCTTGGTGTTTTGTTTTTAGGCGCTTGTAGTATAAAAGATGATACGAAGTCCAAGCAGATTGAATCAGGAGACAATGAAGTTAATAAAATAAAAGTGGCAACCACGATTTTTCCTCTTTATGATCTTGCGCAAGAAATTGGCGGGGAAAAAGTAGAAACAATTTTGCTTCTACCGCCCGGAGCCAGTCCTCATACTTTTGAAATTTCTCCACAAAAAGTAAAAGATTTAGCGGGTAGTCAGCTTTTATTTATGATTGGTTTAAAACTAGATGATTGGGCAATTAATTTAGTTAATAAAACTAATGATGTTAAAGTTGTGGATTTATCAACCGCGGTTGAATTACAAACTTTAACAGAAGAGGGTGATGAAACAGGCGATTTTGATCCGCATTATTGGTTAAGTCCTCAACAAGCTAAACTGATTGTTAATCAAATAGCTAAGGAATTAAGTGTTTTAGATGAAGCTAATTCGGAATATTATTTAGTGAGAGCCCAAAGTTATCAACAAAAAATTGAGGAGAAAATAACTACTTGGCAATCAACTCTAGCTAAAATGGAAAATAAAAATTTGGTTGTCTTTCATGATGCCTGGGGATATTTTGCCTCTGATTTTAATTTAAATATCGTCGCTAATCTTGAACCTTTCCCGGGAAAATCACCGAGCCCAAAATATTTAGAAGAAATCAATAAAATAATTAAACAATATCAGGTAAAGACTTTATTTGTTGAACCGCAATTAGCTATAAACATGGCTCAGACATTTGCTCAGGATTTAGATTTAGAAATACGAGTTTTAGATCCGCTTGGTGGTCTAGACAATCGTGATTCTTATCTTTCCTTGATTGAGTATAATGTTAATGAAATAGCGCGTTAATATGAGTCAGGCTTATTTGGCAGTTAAAAATTTAAGTTACATTTTAAATAATCAGGCAATTTTGCAAGATATATCTTTTAGTATTGAAAAAGGTGATATTTTAGTGATTATTGGTCCAAATGGCAGTGGTAAAACCACTTTACTGAAAAATATTATTGGTGTTCTAAATCCAACTTCAGGTGAAGTGTTAATTGAAGGGAAGTCGCCGAAAACTGCCTTAGGTAAAATTGGTTATGTCCCACAAAAGTTTGAATTTGATCGTTTAACTCCAATCACGGTTTATGAATTTATGGCGTTGGAAAAATGTTCTCATTCCAGTCATGGTACTGAGCATATTTCTTTTGCTCTTGAACAGGTTGGTTTGAAAGGGAGTGAGAAAAAGAAATTGGGTGTTTTATCAGGCGGTGAATTTCAAAGAGTGATGATTGCTCGGGCGCTTTTACATGAAAAAGAACTATTGATTTTTGATGAACCAGCCGCCGGAATTGATTTGGCCGGCGAAGAAACTGTTTATAGTTTGATTGCCAGTATTAATCAAAAAACTAAAGCCACTTGTATTATTGTTTCTCATGAACTAAGTATTGTTAACCGCTATGCGAAAAATGTTCTTTGTTTGAATAAAAAGTTGCTTTGTTTTGGTCGGCCAGAAGAAACAATTAATCCAGAAACAATTAAAAATCTTTATGGTGCTGGTGCGGGCTTGTATCAACATCATAATCATGAGCATCATTATTAAATATAAAGTCGCTACTTATAAATATGTTTGAATTTTTAGATTATCCATTCATGCTTAGAGCTTTTTTTGCCGGCACCGCCGTGGCGATTATTTTAGGTTGGCTGGGAACTTTTGTGGTAACTAGAAAAATTAGTTTTATTGGTGATGGTTTAGCGCATGCTTCACTGGCCGGCATTGCTTTAGCGATTTTAGCTGGTTTGGCGCCTTTACCCACGGCTTTAATTATCGCTGTGCTTATTGCTATTATTATTTATTTTTTGGAAAAGAAGGCTAATATTTCTGGTGATATGGCGATTGCGCTTATGTTTACCACTGGTTTAGCCATTGGTATTATTCTTCTTCATTATTATCAAGGCTATCAACCGGAGTTAATTAGTTATTTATTTGGCAATATTTTAAGTATTAGTGTTTATGATTTAAAGTTTATTTTAGTTGCCAGTTTAATTATTATTATCACTTTGAGTTTATTTTATCGCCAAATTTTATTTGTGACTTTTGATCCGATTGGCGCGCACTTAAGCGGTTTAAAACCCTGGTTTTATGATTTATTGTTGTATGTGATGACGGCCGTGGCGATTATTTTAAGTATTAAATTAGTTGGGATTATTTTAGTGAGCGCTTTATTGGTAACACCGAGCGCGATTTCCCGCTTATTTGCCAATTCATATAAACATTTTACTATTGGGGCGATATTGTTAGCAGTGATAATTGTGTTTGTTGGTCTAGTGGCGTCTTATTATTTAGATTGGCCATCAGGGGCAACCATTATTTTAGTTGGCACTTTGTTTTTTGTTTTAGCAAGCATCGCTAAGAGTTTAATATCAAGCGCTTGTAAGAGTTCAGCTAAATTAAAAAATAATTAAACAAAATTAGAAAAAATCTAAAATTTTCGTTATAATAAAGGCAGAAAAAATAGCCTTTATTTTTTTATGAAAAAAATTTTGCTTTATGCTGAATTAATTTTTGTACTGGTTTTAACTGGCATCGCCCTGCTTTTAGCTTCTCAAGCTAAAGCAGCTTATTTACCCGGCAATGAATTGGGCTTGCCGACTCGCAACGTCATTATTACGGAAACCGAACAAGCAACCACTAGCACTGCTAGTCCGCTAACTGAAAAAATAAACATTGAAAATAATGTTAATCAGACGAATAGTAATTCGGCGCCGGAAGAAAATCCTAATGGGTTGAATTTTAAAGCCGAAGTAATTGAAGTGATGGCGCAAGTAAAAAATGTCAGAGAAGATAGAAGTATATTTTATCAACAAAATTTACGCCTCAAAGCCTTAACTGGAGAGCGAAAAGGTGAAGAATTTATTTATGAAGGCATATCGGAAATTGAAGTGGCCAGTTCTGATTTATATAAAGTTGGTGACAAGGTTTATGTTGATTTATTTACCGAGCCTAGTGGTCTGGAAGTGGCCTATGTGGTAGGTCCGGTGCGAAGCGGGGCGATTTATTTATTGTTATTCATTTTTACTTTAGCGGTTGTTGTAGTGGGCAGATTAAAGGGTTTAAGAGCGCTTTTAAGCCTAGTTTTAAGCTTTTTTATCATTCTCTATTTTATTTTACCGCAAATTCTTAGTGGTCGTGATCCGTTTTTAATTACTTTAGTGGGCGGTTTATTGATCATGACCATTATTATTTATTTAACCGAAGGTTGGAAAAGAAAATCACATTTAGCAATTTTGACTGTTCTTTTGTCATTACTACTCACCTTAATTTTATCAATTATTTTTACTAAATTAACTCGCTTAACCGGTTTAGCTCAGGAAGAAGCGGTCTTTTTAATTGGGGTTGGCCAAGCGGAAATTAATTTTCGCGGTTTACTCTTGGCCGGCATGATAATCGGAGCGATTGGTGTTTTAGATGATATTGTTGTTGGTCAAATTGAATCAGTTGCGCGTATTAAAGAAGCTAATCCTAAATTACCACCGAAAAAAGTTTTTAGTTTAGCTTATAAGATTGGCAACACTCATTTAGGAGCAATTATCAACACCTTATTTCTCACTTATGCCGGCGCAGCTTTGCCGCTTTTATTATTATTTGTTTTAAACAGGGAAGTTGGTTTAAGTTTTGAACGAGCTATCAATACCGAAGCGGTTACAACGGAAATTGTCAGAACTTTAGTGGGCAGCATCGGTGTAATTGCTTCTATGCCAATCGCCACCTTTTTAGCCGCCATTGGTCTTGATAAAAAGATTTTATTTAGCTGGACTAAAAAATGAAAATAGCCTAAAATATATAACTGAATAGTAAAATTAACATTAATTAATAATTAATAATAAAATTATGGAAAAAGAAAACAAAAAAACCTGGCTAATTGTTGCCGGTTTAGCAGTGTTGTTAATTATAGTCGTTGTTTTATTAACAAATTCTAATAAATCGACTAGCACTAATCAAAAACAAACAGCCTATACAGGCAGTTACGCCATGGAAGATAGGGTAGTTTTTGAAAATTATTTAATGGAAAATATTAGTCAAATTTCTCCGAAAAAAGAAGTTTTGGGTGGAAAATTTTATGTCACTACGATTGATTGGTTAGATGATAGTAGTGGAACAGTTGCTTATGAAGATGGTCATATTGCCTTAAAAGCCGATTTTAAATTTTCTTACGCGGATGCGGCTGGTACCAAACCTAAACTTGACTTCTTTAATATCGTTCCTGACTCTGAAGAAATAGAATTTGAAGTTGACCAACCAGCTTTTGCTCCAGTAGATCCAATATTAGATGCGCCAAATATTGAATTAATTGATGAGCCAGCCCTTGAACCAGTCATTGAACCAGTCATTCCTGAGCCGATTATTGAATAAATTAATCTTATTTTTAAAGCCCGATTGCTTAAAAACAACGGGCTTTTTGGTCGCTTGGCTCAGTTGGTTAGAGCGCCGCGTTCACATCGCGGAGGCCAGTGGTTCAAGTCCACTAGCGACCACTAATTTTTCACAAATAAAATGACAGAAAATAATAACGTGAAGCAAAAAAAATTTAGTTTTTTCGCGTATTTGATTATTGGCGTTCTCATCATTGGTGTAGCCTTATTTTTATATCTTGATCCTTATTCGCAAGCCAGTTTAAATAATAGCGCAAATTCTAATTCTAATGAGGAGGTGGCAGTAGTTGAGCCAGAATTTAGAAAGGAATTAGTAACAATTGAGCCGGGCGATACTTATGGTGTTTTAATGAGTCGTTTAGAACTTGGACCGGGAGTAAGTACAAAAATTTATGAAGCGGCTAAACCGGTCTATGATTTAGCGCAAATTAGAGCCGGTTATAATTTAGAATTTATTTACGGCTATAAAGATAATTTACTAAAAGAAATTAAATATAAAATTGATACAGAAGATGAATTAGTGATTACAGCCACGAGTACTGAGAATGGTTTAGAATTTAGCGCGGTTGTTCAGCCTATTCCTTATGAAACTAAAATTGTGGTTAAGGGCGGAGAAGTGGCAACTTGCATGTATGATGCGGCCAAGGAAAATAATATTGATGAAAGAGCTATTATTGCCTTAGCTGATGTTTTTCAATGGAGCATTGACTTTGCTATGGATCCGCGTGTCGGTGATACTTTTCGTTTTATTTATGAAGAAAAATATTTGGCTGGTGAATATATTAGACCGGGCAAAGTTTTAGCCGGAAAATATGTTAATGCTGGCGAAGCCTATTATACTTATTATTTTGAGGAAAACGAGGAAAATATTGGTTATTTTGATGAAAATGGCGCTTCAGTGCAAAAACTATTTCTCAAGGCTCCAGTGGCCTTTAAGTACATTTCTTCGGGCTTTACTACAGGTTTGCGTTATATTAAGGCTTTTAATGTCTCAACCGGTCATCGGGCCATTGATTATGCGGCTCCAAGCGGCACGCCAGTGCGCAGTGTTGGCGATGGAACTGTTACTTTTTCGGGTTGGGATGGGTCTTATGGTTATAGGGTTGGTATTCGTCATAATGGCACTTATTCCACTAATTATGCGCATTTATCAAAGATTGCTGTTAAAAGAGGGGCTAAAGTTAAGCAAGGGGATATAATTGGTTATGTGGGCTCAACCGGATTTTCTACTGGTCCGCATTTACATTATGAAATGATAAAAAACGGCGTGAAAATTAATCCTTTAACCGAAGTTTTGCCTCCCGGCCAAGAACTAAAACCGGAAAATAAAGATCGTTTTTATGAAACTATTAAAGAGTGGCAAATAGAGTTAGATAAATAATTTATATAAATAAAAAAAATTATGAAAAAAGAACATTTTATTTTAAGCTTAATCGGCATCTTGGTTTTGGGTGTCGTTATGAGCTTGGCTTTCTATTTTCCCAATCGTCCTGACAATTCTGATAATAATAAAAATTGTTGTCCTGATGAAGATCGTTTTTCGGTCACTGGTTCAGGAACAGTTTATGCTAAAGCGGATATTGCCAATTTAACCGTTGGTTTAAAAACAGAAGTTAAAAAAACTGCGGCTGAGGTGACTAAGAAAAATAGTGAGAAGATGAATGAAATAATTGCGGTGGTTAAGGAATTGGGTGTGGAGGAAAAAGACATTAAAACCACTAACTATCAATTAAGTCCGGTTTATACTTGGATTGATAGAGAGGGGCAAAAATTATTAGGCTATGAGGTTTCACAAAATATTACTTTAAAAATTCGTGACCTGGATAAGATAAGCGAGATTATTGCTCGAACCACGGAAAAAGGCGCCAATCAAATTGGTGGTATTAATTTTACGATTGACGATGAATATGATTTAAAAAATGAAGCCCGAAAAATAGCGATTGCAAAAGCCAAAGAAAAAGCTATTGCGATTGCCGCTGAAACAGGAATGGAATTGGGAAAAATCAAAGGCGTGCTGGAGACTAATTATCAACCTGTTACTTATAGTAATGCTTATAAAACAATGGGTTTTCTGGAAATGGATCGAGCAGATAGCGTAGTAACTCCTAGTATTGAGGTCGGACAGAATGAAGTAAAAGTGGAAGTGACTTTAATCTACGAAGTTAAATAATTTTAATTAACCTTGATTTTATTGGCATATTTTTTAGAATGTGCTATAATAACCTTATAAATATTGAGTATAATTAAACGGAACTTATTTTCAAGGCAAAATTATTAGCTTTTTAAATAAGCCCCATGCAAAATTATGTCAAAAATGACAAAGTCCCAAATGATTACTGCCTTAGCTGAGGCTTCCGAATTAAACAAAAAGCAAGTCGCTGGCTTGTTGGAAGCTATGGCTGATGTGGTATACAAGGAAGTTAAGAAAAATGGTGAATGTATTGTTCCTGGTTTCGGTAAGTTAGTTAAAGTACGCAGAAAAGCCAGAGAAGGTCGTAATCCGGCCACTGGTGAAACAATTAAAATTCCAGCAAAAACTGTGGTAAAGTTCCGCTTAGCAAAAGCTGTTAAAGACGTTGTTCTTTAGTCAACTCAGCTTTTTCCCCTAACGGTTTAAAAGGAAATTTACTTCCACAAATACAAAAACCGCCCTAACGGAATCTAGGACGGTTTTTTGTTAACAAAAAATCTCCCGCTAAGAGGAGATTTTTAAATTTCAGATTTCTTAGGTCACTATTTTTGTTAGTGCCAAATTTTAGTTAGTTTTTTTCTTCAGCTTTCCACTCACTAACATATTGACCTAAACCATATAACTTTAATTTATTTAATAATTTAGTATTACGATGCAGAAAGATTATTAGTGATCTAAATTCAATTTGATAACGATCTTTAACAATTTTAAAAACTAATCCAGAACTATCATCTTTAAGCGCTCGTCTGATTGTCTTACTGGTTACACCACCTAAAGAAGCGGCTTCAGAAACAGAAAGCCAAATTGGAAAGTCAGCGGTATTTAAGTTAAAATCAGTAATAGGTTTCATGATATTCTTATTTAAGTCTAAAGTAGCTTAGACTTAAATAGCTTAATGAAGTTTTAGCCAAGATTAACAATTGCTAACCAGTTGTTTTAATAAAACTTAAAAATAGAACTTAAGTCCAAACAAATATAGACTAAAGTCCTAAAATTTTAGCTTTAATATTTAAAAAAGTCAAGGACAAATAAATAATTACTTTACCTAGTGTTTATTTGTAATTTAGAGGGATAAAAGGGAACTAGGGTTCTAATTATTTTCTTTAAATAGGGTTCTAATTAGGGTTCTGATTAATCTCCTTAATAATTTGCTTAATAATATTTTTAACTGCTTAATTATCATTGAATTACTTGTTAATAAATACTTAGTTTTTAATTTGCCTTTCTCAATAAGTCGTGATAGAATAAGGACAGTTAAAAATGCAAATGGTGTGAGGCGGGGTAGAAATTTCCCGTTATTTTTTATTAAAAAATGTCAGCTAATATAGTTAAAAAATTTCGTAATAAAAAGACTTTTGATCGCTTAAAAAAGCGTGATAAAGATGTTTTTACTATAGTTTATGATGAGAATGTGGCCGACATTTATCGCTTTGTTTATTACAAAATCGGTAGCATTGAAGAGGCTAAAGATTTGACTTCAGTGGTCTTTTTAAAGACCTGGAATCATATTCAAAACAATACTTTAGAGAACGCCAAAACATTGCGCGCCCTGCTTTATAAAGTGGCGAGAAACGTGATTATTGACCATTATCGCGATAAAAGTAATAAGATTGTTTCTTTGGATGATGAACGAAATCCCATTGATATTGCCGCTGATAATGAAGAAGAAAGTCGTTTAGATGATGCGCAAGATTTAAAGTTAATTCGTCTAAAATTACCGTTATTAAAAGAAGAATATCGCGAAATTATTATCATGCGCTTTATTAATGATTTAACTTTAGAGGAAATTGCTGATATCACCAAGAAAAGTCGGGGTAATATTAGAGTTATTATTCATCGGGCTTTAACGGCTTTACGAGAATTAATTGAAGAAGAGAAGGGGGGAAAATAAAAAGTTGATACTCAGCGCAGTAATTCACTGTAACGTTTTAGCCGAGAATCCGTATATTAGGGTGTAAGGCTAAAAATATGACAGAAAAAAATTTAATCAAAAAACTAAATAATTGCAAAAATGTCAATCCCGATGCCGAATGGTTAAATAGTAATCGGGAATTATTTTTAGCTCAGATTTCTAACTCCGGAGCAAATAAATTAAATGCTTGGGAGATTTTTTGTATTAATTTAAAATGTGTTGCTAAAGCAGCTTCACAACCGGTTTTTGCCTTGGGTGTCTTTTTTATCGTTTTAGTGGTGAGCAGTATTTTTACCCATCGTATTTTTAGTCATGCTAAACCAAATGATTCTTTATATATTGCCCGTATTATTTCAGAAAAAGCCAAACTTAACACAGTTTTAGATCCGGGTGAAAGAGATAAATTAGCCGTTAAATTTGCTACCGGTCATGCTCGTGATATTTCTACTGTTTTAGCCAATCCGGAATTTAATACCGAAGCTAACTCACAAAAAGTAGAAAAATTAAATGAAAGTTTCACTAAAGAAATTGAAACCGCGAAAAATAAAATTGTAAAAATTAATGAAAGAGCAGCGGCACAAACACAAAATCAAAATCAATCAGGTCAAGCTAGTTCAACACCAACCGAAGAAGATGTCATCTCAATTGCGATTGATGAGGATTATATAGAGAGTAATGGAATTGAAATAACTGGTACGGAAACAACTGAAGTAGAAGTTGATTTAGCGACTAGTGCCGTCAAAAAAGAAGATACAAAAGAAGATACTAAAGATAAAGATACTGCTAAAGAAGAAACTACTGATTTAGCAAGCTCAACTGATGAAGTTGCTAAACTAATCACGGAAAGCACTGAAACACCAAAAAAACCCAGTGATCAAATTATTGAAGAAGCAATAAAACTATTTGAGAATAAAGATTACGAGAATGTCATTAATAAGTTAAACGAAATTAATGACAGTATTAAATAAAACCAGTGTTCATTACTAGTGTTCGTTAAGCGCGCGCTTGTTAGTTTGTATCTAGCGAAATAAATTAACAAGTTCGCGTTTCTAATTCCGTTTACGGAAATAGCTATGCGAATTGGCGGACCTATCAAGGTCGAGTCTAGTCCTTAATTGGGCTGACGGTTTGCCCCTTACAAACTTAAAAATCATCCATTTAGCTAACATTTATTAGCTTTCCATGTTTATAAGAATAAGACAGAATCTGAGGAAGCGGTAAATCGGTTTAGCTTTTCTCCAGCCAGTGGCAACACGCGCTACGGCTGGCAGAACTTTAATGTTTAGAGGTCGGCCGGCCTTCGCCTTAAGCCAAATTAGGTTGGTGAAGCGGGATTCCGACTGATTTACTGACAAATCCGATTCCGTTCGCTTCTTAAAATCAAGAAGCTTAATAAAAATAAGCTGAATGGACAAAATTATTATTTACGGTTTGTTCGGACTTTTAGGTCAAGGACAACCGGAAAATAATGTTAATTACTTAATTATGAAAAAATTACGCAATTTTTTTGTCGTCAGCGTAATGACATTATCAGTCATCGCAATGAGCGGCTTAACTGCTCCAACAGCGTCAGCTGCTGCTTCAGCCGGTGATTTGATTAAAATGGAAGGTCTTTCTTCTGTTTACTACTTAGGCGATGATGGCAAAAGATATGTCTTCCCGAACGAAGCTACCTATTTCTCCTGGTTTGCTGATTTTAGTGGCGTGGTAACAATTCCAGCTGCTGAATTACAAAGCTATCCATTAGGAGGAAATGTGGTCATTAGACCAGGTACAGTTCTCGTGAAGATTACTACCGATCCTTCGGTATACGCTGTTGAACCAAATGGTGTATTAAGAAAGATTCAAACTGAAGCTCAGGCAGCTTCTCTTTATGGTACAAACTGGAACAAGAGAATTGTTGACTTAGCTGATTCTTTCTTCACCAACTATACTATTGGTACTCCTTTACCTGATGGCCAAATTCCAGTCGGTTCTTTAGTAAAGAATCCAAACAATCCTACTGTTTATTACTATGACGGTACAAACTATCGCTCAATTGCGAGTGAAGCTGCTATGGCTGCTAACCGCTTTTGGTTTAAATATGTTTTGACCGTTTCTAATACTTTAACTGCTGGTGGTACTGATATAACTGGTATGGAAGCTCCTTTAGTTAAAGTTAACCAAGGTGCTACAACTGGTCCAGTTATCACTGGTTCTGGTTTAATGGTATCTTTGAATTCACAGACTCCAGCATCAATGAATATTCCTGATGCGGTTGCCGTAGAATTCTTAAAAGTCAATTTAACTGCTGCTAATGATGGTGCTATTAATGTTTCCGGTCTTACTGTAACCGCTTTTGGTTTAAGTAATTCTGATAACATTGATGATGTAACCATTTTTGACGGCAATACAAAAGTTGGTAATGCTAAATCAATCAATTCTGAAAGAAAAGCAACCTTTAATTTTGCCACTCCTATTTACATTGCCGCTGGCGCTACTAAAACTTTAACAGTTAAAGCAACCATTAATGCTACTTCTGGTAGCTATGGTCTAGGTATAGCTAGCGCTTCTGATGTTATTGCAACAGCTGCTAATGTAACTGGCTCTTTCCCAGTTAACGGGAATTTAATGTCAGTTGTTGATGCTACTGTTGGCAAAATCACTGTTACTCCAACTCCTGTAGATGATACAGTTAGTTTTGGTGAAGACAATGTTTTATTAGCAGACTTTACCTTAGCTGCTAATAATGAAGAGAATGCTTTACTACAATCAATTAGCCTTTACAACGAAGGGACAAACTCAAACAATATCGTTTCCAACTTAGCTTTATTTATTGACGGTGAAAAGGTAGCTACCGGATCATATGCTGATCGTTATGCAACTTTCACTTTAAATAATTATGCTATTGATAAAGGAGATAGCGTTTCTGTTGAAGTAAGAGGTGATATTGGCATTACCAGTGCTGGTGACACTATTAAATTATATTTAAAAGATCCAAGCACAAGTTTAGCTGCAGTTGGTCAAACTCATGGTTTTGGCCTTTCTGTAAGCAGTACACTTAATGCCGGTACTAACACTGTTACTTTAGCTGCTGGCGACTTTACTATTGATATGGATAAAGCCGCTACTCCTGCTAAAGATGTAAAGCCAGGTGATAAAGATGTAGTACTTGCTACTTTAAAATTAACCTCAAATGGCGAAAATGCTACTTTAAAAGACATTGATCCGGCAAAATTCTATATCACATTAGGAACTGGTAGCACAACATTATTATTAGAGAATGTTGAGATGAAGGAAATTGCCACATCTTCCGCTGGTATTTATGATTTAGAAATTGCCACATCTTCCGATATTAATAAGCACACCTTAAAGTTAGCTGATGAAATATCATTAACCAAAGGCAATACCAAAACCTTTGAAATTAGAGCTGATGTTTTAGAATCTGCTCCTGTTGATGAAACTTTCAAAGTAACATTAGAAAGTGCAGGTATGGATATTGAAGGTGATGTTTCTGGCGCTGATATTAATAATATTACGCCAAATTCTGTAACCGGTTCAATAATTACAGTTAAAAACGCAACTCTAACATTAACCCCAACTGTATTAGTAAATACTTCTGTTGTTGGTGGTGCAACCGATGTTGTTGTTTATCAAGGTAAACTAAAAGCTGGTAATGCTGCTCCGGTAAAGATTCAATCGGTTAAATTAACTTCAGCAACAAGTACGGCTGCCACAAATTCAGCTTTCACTAATAATAATATTTCCGTATTAAGCTTGTGGTTAAATGGCAAATTATTGAAATCAGTTTCCAATAATATTGCTAATGGTTCACCAACAACCAACGGAACTATTACTTTCAACCAATTAGATACTGCTCACTATACTATCCCAGCTGGACAAGAATATGAGTTAGTTGTAAAAGCTAGCTTTGCTTCAAGTTTAACTGCGGGTGAATTCAAATTAAGCATTGATAATAATAGTGATATAACTGCTAGAACAGCTGATAGCAAGAGCAACAGTGTTACTCCTTCTGTCACTAATACTGACTCAAGATTAGTTACTGTAGCTGATAAGGGAACATTAAATGTTGTTTTATTAACAACTGATTCAAAAGCAAGTCGTGATTCTTATGTTTTAGCTGGCTCAGAAAGTGAAACTGGTCGATATCTTGGTGAAATTAAATTCACTACCACTAAAGAAGCAGTAAAAGTTAAAAAATTACAATTAACAAGAGCAGCAGCCGCAAACGCTTCAAATACTGATGTAGCTTTAATTAAATTAGTAACTGCTGATGGTACAGTTGTTGCTAGCAAGGGCGTTGAAGCGGATGGTAGTGTGATGTTTGATTCGTTCAACATTGTTTTTGATGCTGATAAAACAACCTCATTATTCATTGCTCTTGAAGCAAAGGGAATTAATGTTGCCGGTGATCCGACTTCCACAGCTACTTCCGGAAAAACCGCTGCTTATAAATTAGGAACAATTGAAGCGATGGGTAATGTTTCTGGAGAAGATATTACTGCCACAACTGGAACAGGAGTTTCAAAAGTGGCTACCATTGTTGGTTCTAAATTAAAGTCCATCACCAATGCCATGACCGATGGTACATTGACTGGCGGTGCTGGTAAAATTTTAGGAAAATACAAATTTGTATTTGACAATGGAAACAACCGAACTACTACTAACGAAGATATGAAAGCTATCCTAACCAGTATTAAAGTAACCTTCTCAAATACTGCTACTGTAACTGATCCATACTTGTATATTGAAGGTCATGATGCTAATAAGGCTACTTCAACCGGTAATGTCATAAATAATAGTGTAACATTTGCTGCTAATTTAGCTAACTTAGTAAATGC